>ERZ724505.972-NODE-972-length-16642-cov-7.005547_pt1 | contig 16642 bp, 20 predicted proteins | sample MGYA00376038_ERZ724505 | MGnify/ENA primary metagenome ERZ724505 (study PRJEB28724, sample SAMN07190884) | wastewater metagenome | isolation source: effluent of sewage treatment plant in Hong Hong | place: Hong Kong | collected 2016-03-17 ... | reverse complement strand
TCATCCGCTGAAGGTCATGCATTACCTGAAATCAGATGATGAGGAACTGCAGTGTATTGCCGTCGGACATGATCTGTTTGAAGACACTGATGTGACAGCAACTCAGCTCCGTGAAATCGGCGTAAGTGAACGAGTCATTGAAGGTATGTTTGCCCTGACCAAGATGCCAGGCCAGTCTTATGATGAATACAAACAAGGTGTATTCAAGAACAAAGATGCAATGCTAGTGAAACGTGCCGACCTCCGTCACAACACGGATATTCGACGGCTCAAGGGTGTGTCTGAAAAGGATATTGCCCGTATGGCAAAGTATCATCAGTTTTACCTTGAAATCGAACAGAAACTCCAGGAGATGATGTGATGGTTAACATCATGTCGGCCCATGTCGCAATCTCAACTCAGGCTCACGAACATCATCGGGTCTGGGAAGAGTTTGTCGAATATGTCGGCTCTTCGATTGAGCAGCGAGTTAGAAAGACACAAAGCACATACTGTAAGATCATCGTCACCGGTGCATATTGGCAGTTCATGACAGAAATGTCAGATGAATTGATGCGTCTTGGATATGATGTTGCAATCAAGAGACCGGAAGGTATTGATTCAGTCAAACATATGGAAATGATTGTTAGTTGGGGTTAGTATGCTCAGTAAACAATTTGAAGAACGAGTGGAGCGGGATTTCAGTGCAACAGGATTGGGTCCCACTGAATATGATACATTCCGATTAGGATATATCGCATGTCTGAGGAGATTTGCTAACAATGGTACACCCAAGGTTAACGAGAAAGATCGCAAGAAGCCGTATGGTTCAGAAACGGGTGACAAGTAAGAGGAGAATTATCCGCCCTTACTATCGTGCATTCTATTCTGAAAAATGGGGACTGTGTTTCTATAATCAGATCAAATTTCCAGCTGATGCTCCTATCAGATTCAGATCCTACAGGAATAAATGTTATGTCGGATTTGACTTCGAACGTAATCGGTTTATGATCGGTGATGGTACAAGGGCAAAGAACCGGCGCTGGCAATATCGGATCGGTTGGCGTAAGGAATATGCTTAGGAATTAACCACTTACGAACATGTGTTAATTCCTTTGAAAATTGATATAATATATTATACATTATGGAGAAATAATAGTGAAAGCATATATCACCGTAGGAATTTCCGCTTCCGGTAAGACTACCTGGGCAAACCAGATGATTGCCGACTCGAAATCGGAAATCGTGGATATCAATCGTGATAATGTCCGCGAGATGATCTTCGTTAAAAAGAACGATAAACAGTTTTCCTGGCGTGAATGGAACTGGAAATGGGAGAATGATGTCACTGATATTTGTGACAAGGCCCTTGTTGCCTGTGCAGAAAGGAAGTGTGACGTTATCATCTCTGATACCAATCTTAATGATGCACGCCGCCGGCAGCTTATCAGCAAACTTGAGGTACTTGGTTACACCGTTGAAGTCAAGGTGTTTACCATTGATTTCAAGGAAGCCGTAAAACGTGATAAGGCTCGCAAAAACTCGGTCGGCATTGATGTGATCGCCAAGCAGCTTGATCAGTTCAATGAAGGTGAATTCGGACCAGAAAAGGTTCAGTATTCAGCTGGCCTTGAATCCGTTTACCTTTGCGATATTGACGGAACCGTTGCAGAGATGCACGACCGCGGTCCATTCGATTGGGACAAGGTTGGTCAAGACAAGCGCCGCGATTCTGTCTGTCGGACTATCCGAGCACTCCGGAAAGGCGGAGAGACCGTCATCTTTTTCTCTGGTCGCGATGGTGTTTGTCGGAAAGAAACCACTGACTGGCTTGAAGATACGTTCGGCTACGGCCAGATTGAGCTCCACATGAGAGCAGCTGGTGACATGCGTCCGGATCATATTGTGAAAAAGGAGATGTTCGATGAGCATATCCGCGGCAAATTCAACGTGATCGCTGTCTTTGATGATCGTCCGCAGGTCTGTCGCCTCTGGCGTAGTATGGGTGTTGAGGTCTTCCAGATCGGCAACCAGCTGATCGAATTCTAATAGGAGGAAAATATGATTCCAGTCTTTACATCAGAACAAGACAAACTCTCCTTTCTGAAAGCTCTGCCGGAAACGGCAGATTATCGGAATATGCTGCGATCTGACTTTGGCTTTATGTCTCAGTCTAATCACACCCAAAAGCAGATGGAGAAATTCTGGAAGTTTCTTGTCGCAAAAAACAAGAATCCTAAGGATGAAGCTGAGGTGGAGCAATTCTACTCTCAGCTTTATTATGTCGCCCCGGTTCAGAAGAAAATCCGCAAGGAGAAATATGTTCCGAAACACAAAAATGGCGGATTCAAACCCGGTATGACAGGTGAACCATCAATCAAACAAGCCGATGATCAACGGTACTATGGTTATCTAGGAGACATGATGGTTGTCTCGTCTCAATCACGGAAATATGTTGTTTCCTGTTTTCAGAAGCATGGATATGAAATTGAATAATCTAAAAGTATTCATTAGTCAGAATGCATATCTGATTGCATCTGTTATCTTCCTAATTGCCGTGGTTGTAGGAACATAAATCCCCTAAATAGTATTCTGCCAAAAAAGGAGAAGTCAAATGAGGAATTTAATCCCCTCAAGAGACCAACTGTATTTTGACGAAAATTGTTTTAGAATCAAAAATCCACGTTTCAAAAAGTTCAAAATAGGTTTATTGGTCGGATTTTCAGTTGGTTTTCTTTTGTTCAGTACTGCCGATGAAGCGGCAATCGCGGAAAATGAGGCTCGGATAACAGAGTCTGCATCACCACCGACAAAGCAGATTGCTTTGATCAAACACATTTCCGAATATAATCGCAAAGACGCTCAAGATATTGTTGAGAGCGCATACAAATGGGGCGAACACTTTGAAGTTGATCCCCTCATGCTTCTTGCCATCGCGAAGACAGAATCACATTTTGACAAACATGCCATCAGTTCCGCTGGTGCCATGGGTGTCATGCAGATTCTGACCAAGTGGCATATTGATAAGATGATGGTTGCCAAGAACCTACTTGGAAATCCATCACCATTTGATATTGATACCAACATATTCATGGGAGCATGGGTATTCAAGGACTGTCGTTCGAAGAACAAGTCTGTTGAGTCTCAGCTACAGTGTTATAACGGGTCAATTGATAAGAACAACAAGTATGACAGTAAGGTTTTGAACAATCTGCATAGCTTGAAAAAAGTTTAACATATTTTTTCTTTTTGTTATGACTTGAGTTAATATAGACATATTGGAGGTGATTATGAAAATCAAGGTTTACAAGTTCATTGATGGTTCGGAAGTTATTGCAAAAGAGCTGAGTGAGAGTGTCAATGCTTTCACCCTAGCGAAGTTGCGAGTGATTCAGGTGATGCCGCATGAATCTGGTCGGATGGGTGTCGGTCTTATGCCGTGGCTCATTGCAGCACCTGATTCTGATGTTACCATTTCAAAAACCCAGGTTATGGCAGATATTGAGGTCTCAAGTGAAATTGAGGGTCTGTATCTGCAACAAACATCATCGCTCGATCTAACGAGTCGGATGTAATATCAAATGATTGGTTCCAGCAAATAAGCTCCTCCGGTCGTTTGATCTGCGACCGTAAATAACTCGATCAAAACCCAATCTGTTTTCTTTCAATATGATAAGGAGTTTCAAATGAATGTAAGTATTACCAAGGCCGACGGCGGCTTTATTATTGAAGTTGATGGTGAGTTGTTTGTCGTTAACACACTTAGCAAAGTTGTAAAGCTTGTTAAGGAAACTTTTGGTGAAGAAAAGGAAGGTGAATAATATGGCTAAGGCTAAGAAACTCAAAGTTGGTGCACAGGTCCTGATTCCAGCAGGGACCCAGGTTTATACTCAAGGTGCACGTACCAAGCGTGAGCGTGACTCGATCGTCACTATCCGTGCACTCGAACAGACCTCATACGGCAACACCCGTATTGTCTGGAAGTCACATGGTTATCGTGCTTCAACTGTTCTGAAGTAAATGCGCTTCGAGACTGTTGACACTTTCTGGGTAAAGATATACCTAAGTGGTCCTATTGAAGTAGCCAAACAAATAATCCGTCGTGTGTGTTTACAGGAAGGATTATTTGTAACAATAGAGCCAACGACGTATATCTATACTGGTGGTGAAGAAATTGGATATGTTGTAGGACTGCTGAATTATCCTAGATTCCCAACATCCAATGAAGCACTGACCCACCGAGCAGAGGAGTTAGCAGAGGAGCTGATGCAAGGCACGTACCAACATTCTGTATTGATTGTGAATCCAAGTAAGTCTTATTGGATTTCACGAAGAGAAGAAAATATTGCAAAATAATTTGCAAATTTAGTCGGATTTCCAAACAAATCGGCTAAATAGAATATACGGAATTAACTTTACTGATTCAAAACTATGTCAAACCCCATTACAATTAGACAAGATAAACGAGTACTCGGCCAGTGGTCAGAGTTTGCGTATAATCTGTCATTGGGGGTTTGCTGGGTTTAGTTTGTTGTATTAGTCTGATACTAAACCCGGAACCTAAAAATTCCGGGTTTTTCTTTTTGGATTAGTCACTTAGAAGTATATGTACTTTGATTGTGAATTTGATATACTGAATTCATAGCGTAGATGAACGGAACAAAGTAGCAAGCAGTAAGTTCCAGGAATTGTTAAACAGATCAAGCAGTTATGAGATTGTTTACAAAACCCATCTGCAGAGTATAATTGATTCTGTGATAAACAAATAGATGATAAACATGCGTCAGACAATCGGGGTCTAGAACACGTACCCGCCAAAAAGTTCTCCTTAACAAGTCGGTCATCGGGCTTGTTACTGATAAAGACGAGTCAGGTAATCACGACTGACAAAAGACAGATGACCGTGATATGCGGAACGCGACTGCGAAACACGTAAAAACGAATGAGGGCGGCCTGCCTAGAGATAGGGGCATCGGAAACGGTGCAGGGGATGAGAAGCTCACGGAGAGAACGTGAGTGGTAAAAACCCAGGCTCAAGGCTAGCACAGGATCCTTTCGGGGACTGATGAAAAAGCTAGCCCTTATTTTAAGGCACATTTGCTGTATGTCAGTGAGTGTTCCGCAAAATAAGAATACGGAGAGTTGGCAGAGTCTGGTTTATTGCAACGGTCTTGAAAACCGTCGGGCTAGAAATAGCCCCGTGAGTTCGAATCTCACACTCTCCACCAAATTGAGCCTCTATAGTTAAATGGACATAACAATAATCTTATTTGTATAAATAATACAAAGGAGGTTATTATGTTTAAATGTAAGCACTGTAAATTAGAGTTTGATTTATCAGATAAACCCAAAGGATGGGCAGCAAATCACAGTAGATGGTGTGACTGCAATCCTAAACATGACGAGTATATCAGCAACATTGAAAATATGCGAAAACGCAGAACTGCGGACTCTTTTGCAAAACAAAGTGCATCTTTAAAAGAATCACATAAAAGAGGTGATTATAAAGATGTTAGTTATGTTGGGTTTTCCGGTAAGAGACATTCAGACGAAACAAAGGAAAAAATAAGAGACAAAGCAATAAAATCTAATCATCGGAGATTAGTTCGATCAGTTAGAGAATATATTAAAAAAGATGGTTCAACCGTGATGTTAGATTCTTCATGGGAAGAAATGTTAGCAAAAAGATTAGACGAACAAAATATTGAATGGGTTAGACCAGGTCCCATGAAATGGGTTGACTCAACTGGGAGACAAAGAAATTACTTTCCAGATTTTTATTTGCCTGAATCTGATTTGTTTTTGGATCCGAAGAATCCAGCAGCAATGAAGCAACAAAATGAAAAAGTTACTTGGTTAAAACAAAATGTGAAAAATTTAGTTTTTCTGTGTAATGAGGAAGATATAGAAACATTCTCGCCTTAGCTCATCAGGAGTAGAGCACATGCCTTCTAAGCATGGGGTAGCTGGTTCGAATCCAGCAGGCGAGGCCAAATTTTCTTATCGTGGTTCGATTCCACGTGGGGGTGCCAAACAGTTTTAGATGGATGATTACAGCAAACAAATACTACAAGAGGGGGATGTGATTGGTGGACTAATAACCTCCACCAAGTTCATATCCAAACCCAGTTGATCGTCTGGGTTATCAAAATGATCAAAAATCATCCTGTATAACCCCGTGTGGCGAAATTGGTTGAAACGCAGGAGACTTAAAATCTCCCACAGATTAATGATCACGTTGTCAGTTCGAATCTGACCTCGGGGACCATATTCGTGCCGCAGTGTCACATAATACACTGAAAGCCCCAGAGATTGCTCACAAAAGAGTGAGACCTCCGGCATATGGGGACAAGTTAGGACAACCGTGGCCTAGACAAGATTAAAAAGGATGTCTGCAGCAAACAAAATCTTACCATTCGAGAGAAATGTACATCCTGTTAGAAACATTGGGTCATCGGCGAAGTTGGAGCGTCGCACCGGTGATTAGAGTAGGGCTAAAGCCAGCGGCTCTGGCAAGCAGTCTGTAAAACTGTTCCTTCGGGGAGTGGGTCGGCACCACAGCCTTACACCAAAGAATTGCGGAAGAGTGAAACGGATAATCATACCGGTCTCATAAGCCGGTGATATTGGGTTCGACTCCCATTTTCCGCTACCAAAATATCGCCTCGTTCATATATTGGCTATTATACCGGGCTGTCTACTCGGATAAAGGGGTTCGATTCCCCTACGGGGCGCCAATGAATCAAGTTGCATGACGATGCAACAAAGTAATCAGTCACCATCGAGGAAGCCAGGTGGTCTAGCAGGGAGAGTATCTCCGACTGGGGTAAGAGACCTCAATATTGGTATCCACCGAATACAATGCGGGCGGTCAAGTGGTGTACGTTTGGCCTTCCAAGCCGAAAGAGGTGAGTTCGAATCTCATCGCCCGCTCCAAGATATTTGACCTAACACCGAATAAAGGGATAACGGTGTGAATGATGGACTGCTGGCAAAGCCGATCAATTCCACCCAGGATTTGCAGGACACAAGGTCAAAGAAACAACGCTCCTATAGTTAAATGGCATAACACTTGCCTTGTAAGCATGAGTCCTTAGTTCGATTCTAAGTGGGAGCACCAACAATTGTTATACGGATCAATAACTTATGAACTTGTTTCAATAGGTTGAGATTTGTATATAATGGATTATATAGAGAAACACGTTGTAACCCGTTCATTAACAAATTGGATAAGTTGAGCCCTTGTAGTTGAGGGCCAACAACAAAACACACTGCCTAAGTTGGTTAGGTAAAATGAGGGAATCCAACGCCCGACATTGTGAGTGTGTTTTGTTGTTGGTAGCATAGTAGACATGCAGCCGCCCTAAGAGCGGTGATCATATGTCGGTTCGAATCCGACCTTGGGTTACCCATACCCGAGTAGCATAACTGAGCAATGCACCGGCTCTAACCGGGATCATACGTTGGTGCAAATCCAACCCAACAATTCGTAAACACTCGCAACGACGAGGGCTTGGAGAAATCCAATTGCATTGCGCGCATAAAACGAATATTACTGTCGTGAGACAGCAAGGATTCAGTGATGCCAATAGTCGCTACTTCGACTAACCGGCTGTTGTAAAAAGACTGAATGGTAAGTCCGCTACGGAGGGCCCAACATTCGGATGCCGTCAAGTGTTATGGGAGCACGCCGGTCGGAAGGCTGGAGGAACGGTTCGAGTCCGTAACGGAGTAACATCAAAGTCTGCATCCTGTAAGGTAGATTGGTGAATGAGTCGAAACATTCTCCCTATCTTATGGAATGTTGATTTTATACCGATGATGATTAGGAACACGAAACGGGCTTACCTGGCCGGGCATTCCGAGAGGGTGGTTCGAAACACTGTCAAGGATAGTGTCCAGAGTAGTGGGAGGTTCAATTCCTCACATTGGTTCCAAATTTGCTATCAAGAAGTTTTCGAAACGCCTAGTAAGAAAGCAGGCCCATCGCCCGCCAACAACCGCGTATGTATCCATGGATATAGCCAGAAACGGAAGTTGTGGTGATACTACCTGCCTTGGTAGCAAAGTTAATTTGAAGATTCTGTTCAGAAGAAAGCTAGCTCCTGTGTTCTCTAAGCGGTCGGAGATGTGAGTCAGGGATAAAGCTAGGGGTAAAAGTCCATAGACTGCACCAAATTCAAAAGTTTCTTGCAAGAAGAACACGGGCTAGACTGGGGACCACAGGAGTTAGCCAAAAGAACGGGGTACGAGTCCCAACCGAGGTCGAGAATACTATTCCGTGGTGGAGCAGAGAGTGATATTGGGTATTAAGCTGTAGGGTACCGTTCTAGGTGAGGCGGGCTTGACTGTTAATCAAGAATAGGTCGGTTCGAATCCGACCCCTACAGCTTAATGCCTAAAAGTTCGATATTAATATCGAACTTTGTATAAATACAAGTAAGGAGGACAAATCATGTTCTATTACTTGTATAAAATAACAAATAATGTAAATGGTAAAATCTACATAGGTGTTCATAAAACCAAGAACTTAGATGATGGTTATATGGGCTCTGGAAAGAGACTCAAGTCAGCTAAAGAAAAATATGGTATTGACAATTTCTCAAAAGAAATAATTCAGTTCTTTTCATCCATAGAAGAAATGTTTTTAGCTGAAGCAAATATAGTAACCGATGAGTTTTTAGCCCGTGAAGATGTATATAACCTAATAAAAGGCGGATTGGGGGCGGGGTTTGATTATATTAATGACAATGGTTTGAATCTTTATGGTTATAATGGTCAATCTGGTTTCGGGTTGGAAAACTTAGCAAATAGGCCTGGCGGCAAACGACTTAAAGATATTTTAGTTGAAAGAAATGAGTGGGATACTTACAAAGAGAAAATGAGTTCAGCTATATTAACTCTTTATGAGAATGGAAGGGTAAATCCATTCAAAGGAAGATGCCACACGACTGAAACAAAAGCATTAATAGGTGCAAAAAATTCAGAATATCAAAAAGGACAAGGGAATAGTCAGTTTGGAACTTGTTGGATATCACATGAGTTGATAGGTTCCAAAAAATGCAAAATAGATTTGATTCCTGAATACATTGAACAAGGATGGTTTAAGGGAAGAAACAAGTTCATTGTCGGATGTGTAACAAACGAGTATTAAGTTACTTTCTGGTAAGTGTGGAAGTTCGCCGTCCACTACACAATATCCGACGCCAAACAATGGGACGGTTGCTGGGTAGCTCCCAGTAGAGAATATTCGGAGTCATGACCGAAGAAGGTGCAAATCCTTCCCCGCCCAACCAAATTACAATGCTCCTATCGACTACGGGTTAGGTCGCTTCCCTTTCAAGGAGGAGAACAGGGTTCGAGTCCCTGTAGGAGTGCCAGCATAATTTTTCCAGAGATGGAGTAACGGTAAACGCAAAGGTCGCCCCTTTAGTGCGGTTCGATTCCGTAAGTCTTAGGTCGCTCTTAAGACGAGACTTGGTTAGTCGTGTAGGTTCGAATCCTGCTCTCTGGACCAGAATACTAAAACAATGCCAAGTAAGATAGTAGATGGAAACCGAGTCTGGCGGGAAGTCAGATCTTGTGAGTAATCACGATAGTACGAAAGGAAAAATCGGTCCAGTAGGGTATGAAAATCATTGTTGGTGGTAATGCTGCCGAATGACAGAAGCTTGAACACCCAGTGTGGTTGGAACGGCGCCGCGTAATCATTCTTTATCCTCTTGTAGCTCAATGGTAGAGCACACGACTGATAATCGTGCGACGATGGTTCGATTCCATACGGGAGGACCAATCCTTGGTTGGCCGAATGGGTAGGCACCGTCTTGATAAGGCGGCTGACGTAAGTCTAAAGTTGGTTCGAGTCCAACACCAAGGACCATTCTGCGACATTTCTTAGACGGCTAAGGGTTCCCGACGTGAGGGAATTACGGTGCCGGTCACCTGGCAGTGGCGAAACGGTTGATGTGCCAGCATCAATCAATATTTGAGAAATGTCACAGAATGGGTCGTAAATGGTCAGTAAGGCGGGTTCGATTCCCGTAAAGTCCACCACAATGGGCTTTGGCTGGGCCGCTCCTAGGGCGCTGGAAGGTTCGATTCCTTCACGATCCACCAAGCCAATGGCGTGAGTTTCGGCTGCGTCTACACAAACTAAACCGAAAGAATACAATGGGGGTATGGCTCAATTGGCACAGCACCTGCTTTGCAAGCAGACACCTCCCGGTTCAAGTCCGGGTACCTCCACCAATAATAATCGGACATTAGCTCAGCTTGGTAGAGTGCTTGCTTTGGGAGCAAGATGTCGTAGGTTCGAATCCTACATGTCCGACCATCCGGGTGTAAGAGAGTCAGGTACATCGCAGAGCCTTGGAAGTTCTGAACGCTGGTTCGAATCCAGCCATCCGGACCAAAACATTATGGAGCATATTATGGGACTGAAACAAGAGAAGTGGTTTGCAAAAGATGGAAGTGTGTTTTCTGTTGAAAAGAAACTGAAGCGCACACAAGACTTTCGCTTTGCAAAGAACTTTGAGATCAACGAATCAGTGATGCTCAATGTAGGAAATGATATAGCCAAGCACGTTGTTGAATTGCACAATGCTTGGCTTGATGAACAAAAGAACAAAGAGACTGTTGGATATTTTAGTAGTCTCTTGTAATCCACCTTTAGCTGATGTGGTCATAGCAGGCGCCTGAAGAGCGCATGAACCAGGTTCGATTCCTGGAGGGTGGACCAAACAACAATGCCCTCGTAGCCCAATTGGTAGAGGCACATGCCTTAGGAGCATGTCAGTGTCGGTTCGAATCCGACTGAGGGTACCAATTTAATAGGCCTGTAGCAGAGAGGTTCATGCGGCTGATTTACATTCAGCATTATGTCAGTTCGAGTCTGACCTGGCCTACCAATCGTCTCCTGTCCGATAGACGGCGAGAAGGCTACGAACCTTCAAAGAGTGGCGCGATACCACTACAGGGGTCCAGATTCAATCTTGTTGCAAGAGCAATGAGACAAACTGTAAAGGGTTTCAGTGGGTCATTGATGTAGTGGCAGCCTGTCGGTCTCCAAAACCGAACGTGGGGGTTCGATTCCCTCATGACCCGCCAAAGAACAATTGGGATATGGTGAAATGGTATCACAACGGAATTTGACTCCGTCGTCCTTGGTTCGATTCCAAGTATCCCCGCCAATTTAGACGCAACAACCGAGACGCCAATCTTTGTTGTTGTGGTGACATGATGTAATGGTAGCATCCCGCCCAACGATAGGAGGAAATGTTGGCGCAGAGTATCCCGACAATAGGGTGGTTGTGTTTGGTTCGAGTCCAACTGTCTTTGCTAAACAGAATAAAGGAAATATTATGACACTCAGATATCAGAGAATGGTCGGAGAAAAGTCTGTGAATCCAAATCGGAATTCACATGTCGCTGATCGTGGATCCAGACTGTATCTATGCAGATGTTTCAAGCATATCAAACTGCCGAATGGTTATCTTCCTAGGATGCTTACTCAGTATGGAAGAAACCGACCATATAGGTCAGAATTCAAAATTAGATATTAACAAAGGAGCAATCAAATGAAACGAGGTAAACGATAGCTCCACATTCCGTTGATTGGGGTGTGGAGCGGCAACAAATGCAACACACCCGCTGCAAGCATAGTCGGAGATGCACTCGGCTCTTACCCGAGAGAAACAGGTTCGAATCCTGTGCGGCGGACCATATCAACGGATCTTTGGCGTAACGGTTAGCGCAGCTCCCTTTTAAGGAGCCAGGTCCGGGTTCAAATCCCGGGAGATCCACCATTATCAATGTTTGTTCGTTGAGTAATCATTGATAATGGTGTAACACAATCAAATCTACTTCCGTAAAATCGTAATCCATATGGCTCTGCGAAGTTGTTAGTAGAGGGGTTCATTGTGTCAGGACCCGAGAAGCCACACCGTTAAAAGTTTTGGGCAGCTTAATGTCCATAATCACAAGGTTTCGTGAGAGACCCCAAAACAAGGAAGCCTACGCACTTGTGCCAGCAATGGTGAGTTTAAGCAAGCCTTCACTCCTCGGGTGACCGAGTGTTCACTGATAAGAGCGGTGGACATAAGTGGGAAGCATTAGATATCGGAAAGAACATCGGCTTAAACGCTGTCGTAAGACAGGAACGTTAGTCGATGAAGAGAAACAGGTGGTGCTGTCCTCGGTATCGTACCAAAATGCCATCATGTAGAGTAAAGGGTAGTGATATGGTTCGACCCCGCAAGGAAGAGCTGTATTGCAGTTCGAGTGGTTGGGAGGCTGTCGATTATTAGACAGTCACTGGTCGCAAAGAACGGTTGAGTAGCCGGCAGGTGAAAGATATTCGGAGAAGCGTATGCTGTAGACCAAAAGTTTATGGCGCGTTAGTGGACGCTCTTCGAGGTAGGTTGCAAATGATAGCCAAATCGGTAAAGGCATCTGATTTTTATTCAGAATACTGTAGGTTCGAGTCCTACTCAAACAAAATGCAAAGTCGTCCACTCTGTAACATGAAAACAACCTAATGCTGTACTCGAAAGAGAATGCAGCCTTGGAAAGCTCGCAAGGCAGACCAAGTTGACAGGAAGCCGCACTTAGACTCTTAGCGGAGTCGAACAGCTCGCAAGGCTGGAGGTAGGAACAATGTCGAGTAGTGTTACAGGAAACTGGAAATGCAGCCAGTATAAAAATGCGGTTGTGCTAGGAGACGCTCTGGGAGCGTGGACAAGGCAGGAAGGTTACCCGCAAGGTAACTATAATCTGCAGCGAAGGTCCTAGTGTGTTAGGTGTAATCTCAGCCTGATAACAAACAAATTTCAAAGGAGAAGCAATATGCACCCTGCAGTAGCAATCGCAACAATGACCAACATGCTATATAGTCCATATTTCATCATGTCAGTTGCTCCATATGTTGCAATTGAAATGTACAAATTGTGGTTGAAAAATCTGGAGATAAAATGAAACCAAGAAACGGACTTGTTCCTCTAGCTTTGTTCAGAAAAGCCGGAGCACACAAGAAAACAGAAAAAGCCAAGCGCCGTTCAGACAAGATGGCCATGCAAAGAGCACTTCACCAGAAAGATTCGCAAGAGTCATTCTGCTAAAATGCCCTAGTGATGGAATTGGTATACATACAACTTTGAGAGGGTTGGTTTTGTGGGTTCGAGTCCCACTTAGGGCACCAAATACAATAGTCCTGTGGTCCAAAGGTTACGACATTGCTATGACAAGGCAAAGAACACGGCTCGATTCCGTGCAGGACTACCATATAGAAGATTGGCTGAGTGGACGAAAGCGGCACCCTGCTAAGGTGTTGGTCTGAGCAATCAGGCCCGTGGGTTCGAATCCCACATCTTCTACCAGTTTTAATCATCAGTGAGTCCTTAGCATATACTATGACTTGACGCAACAAAAGCTGATGATATTTGGTTCGCGACCAAGCTAGTGAATGGCACCGCCTGCAAAGCGGATGATGCTCAGTGCGATCCTGAGGCGAACTTCCATAAATATAGAATGCGGCATTAGCTCAGTTGGTAGAGCGCCACCTTGCACAAAAGTAGATTTTGTATAAATATAAGTATAACAACAAATTGGAGTTTCCAATGTTCTATTACTTATATGAAATCAGGAACAACCTGAACGGCAAAATCTACGTTGGAGTTCATAAAACCAAAGATTTAGATGATGGTTATATGGGCTCTGGAAAGATAATTTGCAGTGCAATTCAAAAGCACGGCCGCGAAAACTTTACAAAAGTCATACTTGAGACTTTCGAGACCTCGGAAGCTATGTATGCAAGAGAAGCAGAGATTGTAACTGAAGAATTCCTCGCTAGGGATGATGTATATAATCTCCGCAGAGGTGGGCATGGTGGATTTGATTATATTAACTCTAACGGTCTAAACGATAGAACTGGGTATTCTTTTACTGAAGAACAAAAACTAAAGATATCTAAATCTCGAAGCGGAATTCCTGTTACTGAAGAACATCGAAAAAGAATTTCAGAAAATAATGGAATGAAATTGCTCGAAAATAAACAAAAGATTAAACTTGCTTTAACAGGACGCAAGAAAACAGAAGAACATAAGAGAAGAATATCAGAGGCGATTAAAAGGAAACATGCAGAGAAGAATGCGGCTATAATTTAACGGTAAAATACAACTTTGCCAAAGTTGATTTGAGGGTTCGATTCCCTCTAGCCGCTCCACAACGTCGAGGTCGCCGGTTCGAGCCCGGCATGCCGCTCCAGTGAAAGGTATATTATGTTTTGTGTGTTTTGGGTATCAGGATGGGAAACAGAGGATGAATATCCTTGTGGTAAAGTCTGTCCTGATTTTGATGATGCAATTGCAACAGCAGACAAAGTCCGTAAGTCGGGTGGCAAATTCGTTACCATCGGTTCTGAAATCCCGGGCAATGTGACAAAGATGGGATCGGCTGTTGCAACAGAATATGAATGGAAAAAGCGTAGATAGGATTTATGGTCCTCAGCACGTTGGGATGTGCGGCGGTGCCTTATAAACACCGGAGACTGGTCAGATGGGCTGGAACGGGAGGGTTCGATTCCCTCGGGGACTACCAAGAATAAAGGATGAGTACAGCAAACAAACCAAGACTAAAATGCTTTTAAAATTGCCCTAACAGGTATAGGAGAAGGCTGGAGTGAGGGGAAGACCTCATGACGATGTAGAAAGATATATGACTGGTGACTCAAAGAGTTACTGCTATGTGAGGAAAGTACTCACTGGCTGTTGGAAAGACAACCCTACCGGACAGGTTACCGGAAACATCATCCTGTTTTGCCCTTGTAGTTCAAAAGTAGAATACATCTTTGGTAAAGATGAGAAGATGGCGCAATACCATCCCTGGGCACCAAATGGCTCTTTAGGCTAATAGTAAACCGTCGTGCTCATAACGCGAATTCGAAGGGGCGGAACCTTCAAGAGCCACCACATCATAGTTTCTTTTCATGACACAAGATTGGGTTGTCATGCTCTGAGTCAGCGCGAAGGCTCAAGAGGTTCTAAGGGGGCTATGATGTGGGCGTGGTGGAAATGGTAGACACACCTGACTGTGAATCAGGTAATTGCGAGTTCAAGTCTCGTCGCTCACCCCAACATCTTAATAAGGAAATATAATGAAAAAGTTTTTCGTTAGTGCAGTGAAGTTTATTTCAAAGTTTGATAGTCGTAGCACTCGCAGATTTGTTAGCTGCTACTATATCTAAGGAATTCGCAAGTGATTGTGAAATGATGTGTATGTCGTGGGTTCGATTCCCACCGGTGGCCAACATACTGCCGTAGCTCAGTCGGTCAGAGCAGCAATAAATTTCACGTTTCAGAGATTGATCATCTTTCTACCCATTTCTGCAGGATGGGATTCGACAAGCGAATAGATCACAATGCCCGAGTAGCCCAATTGGTAGAGGCCGCTCTCTCAAAAGGAGTTTAGTGACAGTTCGAATCTGTCCTCGGGTACCACATAATGGCGGGATGGCAGAGAGGCCGATTGCGCCACCTTGGAAAGGTGGAGACCGGTGCAAACCGGTCCTAGGGTTCGAATCCCTATCCCGCCACCATCAATATACCCTTACCGATAGACGGATGATTGTCTCCGAAGCAATCAATTCTGGTGCAATTCCAGATAAGGGTTCCAAATCTTTATTCCTCCCTAAATACTATTACGGAGGTAATATATGTCTGAACTACTAAAATCTAAGGAATGAATATGGAAATGTATGTAATGTTAGGTGGGCTTTATGCTCTATATCTATGGGCGGCCAGATTTACATATCAGGCTTATCGTGAGTATGCTAGCACCAGATAACGTCTGCAAAGCTCGCCAATGAGTTTGTTTGGCCAATGATACTCTGAGATATTCATGTGGAATTTCCAGATCGTGCAGAGCGTTGCATAGAATGTATAATAGGATCAATAACATAACATTATGTTTACTTTGAGCGTGATTTGTATATAATTGATTATGTGAGTAATCTTTGAAAGTGACTATGAAAACAGTATTGGTTATTGCTGCACTCATCTTTTCTTCATTCGCATCAGCTCAGTCAGCCCGTCCGTTGAACGTGATGTATTCAATCACACCGGATGTTATGTTTGAGCATGCTCAGTTGAGTCCTGTTGGTGAAAACAAAATCCAGGATATTCTGGCCAGCGGTCGGATGACATATCTATCAAATGTTTTTGTTACGGTGACTCATCCTAATGAGATTACTGCGGCAAAGATGTCAGCTGTTATCAAGTCAAATCTGCTTCAAGGTGGTTTGGCTGATAATCAACTTGTCGTTGAGAGTAAAAAGGGCAACACACCAATGATCATTGTTCAAGTGATCGGAATTCGTTAATAGGAGAAACAAATGGTTTATGAGGTTAAAGCAGGCGGTTATAGTATCGAGTGGACTAATGATATGAAGGCAGCAATGTCGGCTTTCAATCAAAGCTCGGTTCGCGATGTGAAGATGTATCGACTAGACCGCTCAACAGGTAAAAAGTACCTGATCCAAGAGCGGCATTGATCGGAAGACAGCGGGTGGAGTCAATTGACTCCACCCTTTTTGCATTCTAGATCATAAAATGCTTAAGGAATAATAACATATGACAATATGTACAAATGTTCCTATTGTGATATAATTGAT
>ERZ724505.971-NODE-971-length-16651-cov-65.351530_pt1 | contig 16651 bp, 27 predicted proteins | sample MGYA00376038_ERZ724505 | MGnify/ENA primary metagenome ERZ724505 (study PRJEB28724, sample SAMN07190884) | wastewater metagenome | isolation source: effluent of sewage treatment plant in Hong Hong | place: Hong Kong | collected 2016-03-17 ... | reverse complement strand
CAGCATCTCACCAGACGGCTGCTCAATCTCATTCATGATCACCACGTCGCCAACACAGATTGGCCGCGCCGTCTGTTTGTGTTGTACTTCTGTTTGCACTGCCAGTCCCCCTCTTATTCGAACCGTTCCGGAACAAGATCGCTTCTAAGATACAATGGATGTCTTGGTTCCCCTGCCATCGTTCGGCCAAGGCAGAAGAGTTTTTCTCTAAAGAGGGGCAGAAGCCATTCTTTCACCTGAGCGGATCTTCCCAGATGCGAGCCATGAGCCCCCCAGCAGCAGATGATGCGGCCCGAGATTCCGCAGACATGCCGAATCAGCATGTCATTGAATGGCCCGACCGGTTCAGGATGCTTCCGCATCAATGCCGCTTCGGTTTCGCGGTACGCGAACAGATTCAGCATGAACATCCCGCCATACCCAAGCGCCTTCGCTCGATTGATGCAACGAGTTACCGTGGGATCGGGATCGTTCTCGTCGGCGGTTGAGGGATTCAATCCGATAAACGCACACATCCGCCCCGGCGAAGGCCAGCCATCATCGGTCCGTGCCCACGTCCGCCACAAGACGTAGCGATGCGTTTCCGGATCATGAAACGTCGCACCACTGGGATAGCTCAGATCCATCGCGTCCGCACAGGCTGTTTCCGCCAGCGCCGTCACAGAAAACGCCACCGTCTCACCCGCCGCATTCCTACCATGCCTGACCCGCATCGTTCGCCTCGCCTGATTGATGAATGAACAGAAACACCGCCCCGCCAATCAGACAAGAGGACCGCCCGTCAGCATTGCCTGGGCGAATCGCCTGATGAATGGATAAACCCTCCCTTCAATGTCGTGTGAAACCTCCATCGCCACTCCATCGATCGATGCAAGATTGTTTCGAAAGTGTCGCCCCATCATCAGACGGAGTTGACCCGCATCTACCAGCAACTGAAAGCCGAATTGTTCTCGCGGTGGTTCACCAACCGGCCTTGCGTACAGCACGATTCCAGCCTGCTTCGACTGATCCGGCGTGAGAAGCATTTTTTCGAGCTTCTCAACATCCGCAGTCAGGCGTTCCAGCAACTGCCTCTGTCTTTCGATCTGCAGGTTCAGCATTCGAACCTTTGACGCATGTTGTTCACCAAGAACCCGCATTCGCTTCTTGAGATTATTTACTTTGTTCGACATCGTTCGCCTCGTTCACTTCCGGATAAAGAACCTGTTGAAACAATCCTGGCCGAACTGATCGCGGATGAAATCCCCGTAGTGTTCTTCCAGATACTTGTGGACTTCCCGTTTGGCGAGAAACAACTGATGGTCCACCGCCTGCCGTCGCACGCCAATTTGACGAGCAATCTCTGCCACGTGATTCCCGGCGAGATAACTTCGGATAATGAACCGCCAACGCTCTTTGGGAATCGACTGGACCGCTTCATTCAGCAGATCCACCATCTCATTGTGAACCACATCCTGAATGACATTCGCTTCACCAGCCAATCGCGTTGCCACGGACGATTTCCCGTCCGATGTCGTCTGATCCACGGAACTGATCCGTTTGGCGCGTTCCCAATCCTGCTTCCATTCGTCCGACACACCGTATGGCGCTGGCGTATAGATCACTCCCTGATCATGTCGCAGTTTCTGGATTTCTCGATCAATCGCCGATTTCGCGTATGTCGTCAGGCGATAGTTCGTCGACACATCAAATCCCTCGATGGCTCGCATCACGGCAATGATCGTATGCTGAAACACATCGTCGAATTCGTAGCCCTTTTCGACATAGGGCATCCACGCCCTAGCTGTCTTCAACCAGAAGCCAAGATGGGCCCGCCAGAGACGATCACGAGCCGCCACGGAACTGGGACCGCCGGATTGGGCGAGCACAATCAGTTCTCGTTCCTCTTCCGCCGTGATATGCGGTTCGCCGTTGGGCATCCCCGCCACTTTGCCGAACGACCAATTGTGTTGAGACCCCTTTGCGCGGTTCTCTTTCATGCAGCCTGTCTTTGACATTTCAATCAATCTCCGTGGTTGAGTCATCCGCTGCGAACAAACCGATTTGCCGAGCGGCCCGAACGACGGCCGATTGATCCGCCGATTCGTGACGTTCCTGCAGACGTTGCCGAGCCGCGTCGAGTTCTTCTTGTGTGGGACGTCCGACGATTTTTTCAGACGTCGTGTACCGCAGGTGACATCGTTTACACTCACGCCTCCGCGTCAAATGACCAACGGCCGGATCCTTCTCTTTCAGGATCACGAGCGGTGCCCCGCAGACATCACACCGCAACCCCTTGATCAACACCCGCCGCCCACGCCGAACCCGCGAAACATCCGAATCACACCCCGCCACGCATTCCTGAGACATCCTGATTCCCTCCCAAAACCAAACCAGCCGAACTTGTGAACCAGCGTCATCGCCGCAACATGCCGGGCACTTTGAATATTTGTGGCGTATCACTTCCATTCTCATGAATCGTGATCTCTCCACCCCGAATTAGCAGCGTGCGATAAAGTGCAGCGAGAAAAACCTCATCCGCTTCATTCACCGCATTCATGTCAAACTTGGCGCAACGCTCGCGAACATCAAACCCCTTCGCCGCCTTAAACTGACTCATCGAATCCCTCTCTTACTGAACACTGAAAACCGCCGCTCTACATTCACCACTCATTCAGGTTCTGCGTCTCGCTCCCACTCTATTGATGCGAATACAGCCACCATCGGTCCGTCCTCATCGTCCAGATACCAAGTCAAGTCGAAAACCTTCGCGTTACTTGCCGTCATCGTGCTGTCCCATGCCGCCCGTAGAGGAAGTTCAACACGATGCTTCGGCAGGCTGATTTCATGCCCGATCGACGGCAACACATCCAAATCCCCTTGCCATGCGTAATCATGAGTACCGTCATGGCCATCGAAGAAATCAATGCGAACGAACATCAGCCAAATCCCTCTCTTACTGAACACTGAAAACTGAACACCGAAAACCGCCGAATTTAAGTCACGTCGTTGGCAAACCAGTCCCCTTGCATCGACTACATGGGCGGTATGTCCTACGCAGATAGCCATCAACTAATTCGGCACTTGCAGTTTCCTCACAACTCCCCTCGCAACTTGAACACTTGCCGTTTTCACGCTCCCATTCGGTTCTCACGCGATCCACGTCAGACTGCCGCATCCAGATCGTTTCTAATTGCCTTGGCCACTTCAGGCATCCCTTCCGTTTCCCTTGCTTGAAAACACCCACCGGAACCGCTCCCTGAACTTCGATGAAGTCTGCTGGCTTATTGAGCCGATCCAGTTTGCACCATTTCCAACCCTCAGCGACCGCATAAAGTCGCTCCGCCGTCAACTGAAAGAAATCGACCATAAAACACCCTTCACTGAGACAAGATGAAACAAATCACTTCGTCGTTTGCCGTGTCCGCGATGGAATCCGAAACATCGTGCCAGACTCGGCGCTTCGTTCCCGTATCTCAACCTGCCCGCCGCTGATGTACAGAACGCGATACAGGGCAGCCAAAAATATCTGATCCGCTTCATTCAACGCCGTCATATCAAACCGCTGGCATCGCTCACGCACGTCATAACCATTCGCCGCCGTAAACCTACTCATCGAATCCCTCTCTTACTGAACACTGAAAACTGAACACCGAAAACCGCCGTTCACCTCCCCATCAACAAATCCACCACCATCTGAATCGTCCCCGACGGATTGCGATCCAGATCATTCGCCTGAAAGCAGAGAACTCGCCAACCAGAGGCCACCGCCAAGTTCCCCTTGAGCAGATCCCGAGACACACCCGAGATCGATCGATGTCCCGTCGCTTTCTTCAGGAAGACGCCCCCGTGGATTTCCACACCAACCCGGTAATCCGGCCAGGCCCAATCGAGACGATGCCGCCGCGTTGCATGGAAGCGATGCTGAGCCACCGGTTTCGGGAGCGATTCGGGAGCCATCGCGTTCCACAGCATCAGGAACTGCTGTTCGCGGTTCTTGTAAAACTTGGTGACTTTCTTGCGAGGCCCCGTCTTCTTGCCAGACGCCTGACGTTCCGTCTTCTTGACCTTGAAGATTTGCGACTTCAAATGCCGATCGGCCTTCTTGCCGTGCCTGGCCGACTTCTTGGCGTCGACCGCATCCGACACCGCGTTCTTCCCCAGCAACGCTTCCAACCCCTCACGCCCCCCGCTCCATCTCAACGAAGCCCGGCAACCCATGATCACACCCCCGTTCATTCATAGACGCGAAAGATCACACGTACCCAGTTATCGATCCACTTCCACATGCACTTCTCGATCATCTCCCAGTTCGCACCCGCATCGAGCAACTCATCAATGCAGCCTGCGAACTCCCTCTGCGCGATGATTCCATTCACTTCACGAATTCGATTCATTCTGGTTCACTCCTCACTCTCGATGCCGTTGAGCAACCTCCATGCGAGTCGCACCACTGCTGGAACTTGTCCGTTGCCAATGGCTTTAAGTCGGTCCACTCGATTGGCCACCCAATGAGCCACTCGACCCACGCCGGGTTCAGTGATCCACCAGTCGTTGACATCACGTAGTGATCCAGCCTGTCGTTCGTCCTGTCCTTGCCTGACTTCCTGGTGAGCGCATTCACGCTGCTTCCCTTGTATTGCGTTTGTGTCGGAGTCGGCGTTTTCTCGACATGCGTCAACACGTATTCGCTCAGATTCGCCTGGCCTGCTTCGCAACGTCTCACCGTCGTCGCCGTCGCCTTCGTCCCCAGATGTTCGCCGTCCGCTCTCCGTGGTGTTGGGACTTTCTTGGCGAACTCCGATGGCGTCAGTACGTCTCGCTGAAACTTCTGCGAACGATCCTTTGACGCAGCAGTCGGTGTTCCGATTTTCAGGGCCTTTGTTTTTTTGGATTGAGCCGCTTTGCTCGCCATCTGATTGAATTCGTCCACATCGACTGCTGCCTGCGCCAACAACCGCAATTCGCCGTCCGATCGATAACCTTCGCAATTCGGAGTTGGCATTTTCAGCGACCTGTTCACCGCCCGCCCGAGTTCGTTGCCGCTTGGTCCGTTGCTGCGTCCGTCCTTGCTGAATCCGTGTGCTGTCGGCATCTTCTGCGACGATCCAGATTCGCTCGCGCTCGTGATACACTGCCGGATCGCCTCCAGACCAGATGGCGTCTTCCGCCGCGACACAACCCCACCTCGCATCAAACCCCACTTCGGCCAAGTCTCCGAGAACTCGATCAAGCCCCCGAGAAGTGAGCATTGGCGAGTTCTCCACGAACGCGAATCGCGGTCGTATCTGGCGAATGACTCTTGCCATTTCGAACCACATTCCCGAGCGTGCCCCGTCAAGTCCTGCTCCTTTTCCCGCGGCACTGATGTCCTGACAGGGGAAGCCGCCGCTGATAACGAGCCGATGACGCACTCGGCGTAATGCGTCAAACATCCCTGAGCAATCTCGGTTCTGAGGTCGGAAACTTCGAATGTCGTTCCAGATCGGGAACGCTTCCAGGTGGCCGTCGTTCTGCCTGGCACAAAGTACGCTTGCGGCTGACTGCTCCCATTCAACGGCGCAGACTGTTCTCCAGCCAAGCAACTTCCCGCCAAGGATTCCCCCGCCAGCCCCTGCGAACAGGGCGAGTTCCAGTAATCCGCCATCATCTTTTGTGATATCAACCATGACATAACTTCACTCACAAAACTTCGATTCGAACTCAACCACACTTCGGTCTGCCAAACCCACCAACCGCTTATCTTCGCCCGTCATGCCGAACAGGCTTCCTGCCAAGATCCGGCTTTGAATCCGTTCGTCGAAGACCTCGATCAATTCACTCGGAGGCACATTCCCCGTCAGGATCAGCGGCCGGTTCTTTCTGGCTTCCAGCACATCCCACATGATTTCCGTCCGCCAGTCGTGAGATTTCCCCAAGGCAATCTCATCAATCACCAGCAGTTCCACATCCTGAATGGTTCGCCAGAATGAGGCTTCCGTGATCGTCACCGTCCGTCCCAACCGCCACCGTTCCAGAGTTCCATGTTTCTTCAAGCCGATCGCCGTGTCCGTCAGGTTCAGGTACGAAACCCACTTCGCCGCGTATTCGACTCCCTGCCACAACACGAACACGTTGGCGGCCGCGTAGCTCTTGCCAACCCCCGTTGGTCCCCACAGGTACAACGGCCATTTATCCGCCTGCAGCAACTGCGCCAGCGCCGCCATCGTTCGCTGGTTGTCGACGAGATCCGAATACAATTCCGGCGGATTGCGTTTCCATGAGTTCGGTCGCTTTCTTTGACTTGGCGAGGACGGTGGCGAGATCATCTTGTTCTGATACTCGCGTTTCTTCGCTTCCAGCCGATTCTGGTGTGCCTCCGGCTCGAAGGAAACTTCGGCCTCGATACCGAGGGTTTTTGCGAGATCCTTCAGAACGTGATTCATTCCCGCCGCCAGCGGCACCTCGACGGTTCGGTTTGAGCAACTCTTTCGCGTCGTCATCGTAGTGGCCTCCTGAAAGCCAGTTTGCCGGGACATACCGGAAGTCGTCTTCCGGCCTCAGCGGTTGCTGTCCCGCCGGACTGTTCGCATACGTGCGGGCTCGTTCAATCAAAAACCTCCCTGGCCCATCGGGATCTTTGTCGTAGTCCCATGTCTCGCCGAGTTCCAGCAGGCAGACATCCCACGCATCACGGGCTTTCTTCGGACCGGACTTACGCGGGTAGACTCGCATGAACTCCTTGAACTGTTCGTCCGGCGTCGAGAACATCAACAGCGATTGAGCCTGCTGATCCAGCAACGCACCAAGATCCTTCATCAGCCCGTTCGACGGCGCGACTGACGCCGACGACTGTGCAGACGCTGGTGAAGATCGAGTGATCCCGAATGGCTTCACCGCGACTTCGGCAACCGGCGGATTGGCGGTTGGTTCGACGGGATGTTCGACAGCGGTTTTCGGTGCGCCGCCTGTATGTATATTTGTATTATCTTCTTGTTGTTGTAGTTGTTGTTGACGCGCAGAACCCGCGCATTTCCCGCGCACGGCCAGCGCTTTCTTCGGTGGTTTTTTCGTATCGTGTTGACCACGTTCACGTTCGAACCTGGCTTTCCTGACTCGTTCCTTGAGTCTACGCCGTGCCGATTCACCAAAACGCTCACTGAAATTGGGTACTTGAATGCCCGTTTCGGTGACAGTCGCCCAGCCTTTGTCGGCAACACACTGCCAGAACCGCGCATCACCTCCGAATTTCCGCGCAAGACCCGCGCAAGTCATTCCTGATAAGAAGCCGTCAACAGTGATCTTGTCGGCGTAACACCAGAACAGGGTGAGACGTCCGACGACAAGAGCAATCTCGCAATCCATCTCGGTCGCGATCATCACCGTCTCGGTTCGCTCAGAAACCTCATGGTCGACTGCAATCCAATCCCCAGCCACGGTATTTCCTTTCACTCAACAGTCGAAGCATCACTCGTGAGATTCGTCACAAACCATCGGATGGCCTCACGGCACCAAAGGAACCTGGCCGTGTAACTGCGGAAATTCGGGAAGTCGCAACCGTCGACGTACTCCGAAATTCTTTTGTAAACCTCTGACTCATCAAGTTCAGAGTTGCCGACCAATGCACGCAGCATCTCTTTGTGCTCTCGCGACATCGACTCGCCGTAACTGTCAAGTTCCTGATTTGCCCATTTATGGACGAGATCAACATCGAACGATTTCGTTTCGATGTTGTGAGGAACCTTTTCAGCGAAGTATTGAATCGAATCAATCGCACCACGACACCAAGGAATCATGTCCCCCGTTCCATGACGCTGAAGCATTAAGTGCCCGAGATCACCCGTCACGATCAGGCAATCGGGAACAGTAGTGATTCGGAACGCCATGATTCCCGTACCAGGCTTCTGGCATCTCCACGTTCGATACAAATGGTGCGGTGCTTCACAGGTCGCCTCACACGTGATGACATGCTCAGCAAACTCACGCTTCGCATCCGCTTCGATTTTTTCAACAAGACTCGCCATCGCGGTTACTCCTTATATCCCACTAGATCCAGACCGTGAGTTGATTACGCAATCCCGCACAACATTCCACGAATGCCTTCGACGCCGCGCACAAGGAGAACATGACCGCCATGCGGTTCGATTCCGCTTTCGACGTTGATGATGCGATAGTCGAGTTCCCCAAGGGTTCGAAGCCTGTTCATGTAGTCTGCACCAAACGTGAATCCAGCCAGATTCTCGACGTAGTTGATTGATCCGTTTTGGCAACCAGCCTCGCAGCGTTTACCAGTCCAGCCATCAACACATTTTCCGCAACTCTTGATGAAGTCTCGATCCCACCAATATTCGTCGCCGTCGCAGTTCAAACACCTTGTGCGTTCACCGACAATCCCATACCCACGACACACGGGGCAATTATCTTCGTAATTGTCTTTCCCATGCGCGTAACGCGGTGAACCAAGTCGCTTCCAGCCGCTCCTGTCGAACTCTCGCCACCACAGTTTTTCAACATCTGGAATCAGTGCGGTCGAAATGCCCGTCAACTCTCCGGGATGCCGCACAAGTATCCTGCTGTCAGTCGCGTAGATCGCCCCGCGAACCGCAAACGGATGACGCAGGTCGTATTTCCGGCCAGGTACATCGTTCACAAACAAGCTGTAATCGATAACTCGATCCGGCCGCCCGGACGGCAATATCGTGGCAGATACGCTGGTCGCAAATGCCGCCGCCATAGACTGAAGAAATCCTCTCCGATTCATTTCCGTTCCCTTTCCTAGTCGCACCAATCAAACAGCATGAAGCGATGACACTTCGTTACGAATGATGTTGCGCCGTGGTTACTCCTCGTCCACCATTTTCCACTTCAGCAACAGTTCACGTGTGGCAAAACCAGTGATCGTGATTGCCACATCATCCACCCACACCGGTTGTTCCAGTGCGGCCATGGCATCTCGCAACGCAACGACAATTTGCTCAGGCAAAGGAGTCGTTGCCGACGTGGCGATGGGACTGCGACTAATCGACCGCTCAATGCGGTACGACATGCACAAGTCGAGCGAAGATCCACTCGGTGCGACTCGCAGGTAGAGGCCAGGCATTTCCGTCGTGAGCAGGTACGCACACAGTTCCTTGACGTCATCATGGCCACACTGCGGAGCACCGAATCGGGCAAACAGATACGCCATCGACAGCAGACCAGTAGACTGACGCGATTGATACGCAGGCGAATTCCAGTCATCCTCCGGCCAGCCGAACGTCTGCCTGAACAGCAGAGCACAGTCGACAATCCCATCCGCTGCTGCGCCATCCAGCGGATGAGCCCACGCTACTTGTTTCATTGCGGTTACTTCCCTTCACGAATCCAGAACTCACGGCATTCCCAAGCCTGCTCCATCCACATCGCGTAACTGTTGCAGTCATCTCCGTACCATCCACAGGCGAATGGTGGATGACATTCCACGAGGCGCAATTCACCATCCGCACATACACCGATGTCGACAGCACCGGAGAAATTGCGTGGTATCGCCTTCACGAATCGATCCAGTTTCGCATCCGATAGAAACACAGTATCATCCCACCCCGCATACAAGCCGACATCGATGACATGACCGTTTGCGATGTAGAACCGCCACTCGTCAAAGAACCGGACAACTTCAGACTCGTACATCAATTCGCACGTCACCGGGAACTCTTCGCCCTGCTGGTAGACACGTGCGACGAAATCACTCTTCCACCTCGTGGCATCTTTGTAGAAGGCCGTTCGGTATGCTCGTGGCTGCGAAACAACGCCCCATGCCCTGCCCATCAAGTGATGCAGGAATTCGGGATAGAACTGCTTCAGGCCAGGCTGACGACCGAACACCGGTTCACAGAACTCAACCGAACCGATCGGAATGCAATCCGGTTCCGCTTCGGCACGGATGATCCAATCTCGTTTGGCGTTGATGATCGCCAACGCTTCACGAGGCAAACCGTCCGTGTTTCGCTGAATGCAAAACTTCGCCGCCATGACATAACACCTCACCCAAGAAACAAACGTGTTTGACTTCAAAACAAACTTGTTGGCCTGATACCCAGCAGTCGTTTTCCTTCGTCTGTCAGTTCAAGGCTCCATGACAGATCGAACTTGGCAATATCCCGCCCTTCGTCGATGCTCGCCGCCTGGACCGTTCCGTTGCGGAGTTCCGATTCCAGCCATCCTTCAACCTGCTTCCGCTGGTCCGGCCGAATCGTCATGAAGCGATTGGTTTTCTTGTCGTCGTCCGACTGGTGAAACTGCATCGCCATCATATAGGCCACCACCGGTCCGTCTCTCAGCAGTTCAAGCAACTTCCACCGCTGCGGATCCGCCCGCAAACTCTCATCCACCGCCGCCATGGTTGGTTCCTTTTTGCTTTGCGATCACTTCAGTCCGACTGATTCAGCCGCTTCGAGAAACCAAGACTCAGCAAGCCGATGAGTCAGAAACATGAAGTCAACGCGGAATGTGTCGACATCACTGAAGCCAGCCCAGTTGTGTTTGTCGTCTGGCCACATCGCGAGTTTTTCGGCCTTGAGCATCGCCATGTCGAAGGTTCTGACAACATCCTTCCACGCCACGAAGTCGATGCCGAATCGCATGGCAATCGCCCGCTCAACCCGTTCTTCGATCTTCGAGAATTCTGGGATGAGCAACTTCAGAGGCTTCACCATGTCGCCCACGTAGGCTTCCGCTGCGTCATGCAACAGGATCGCCGAAAGGATTTCGCAGTCACGCCAACCCTTTTCGATCGCCAGTCGCATCGCATGAACACAATGTTCGGCGACACTGTAGAACCGCGGGCACTGGCCACCGAAACGACACATCTTCGACAAGGCGGAAGCGATCGTCGAAAGGTGAATGCTGGCAGGATCAGGATTCAGCAGATCGACGTACCCGCCGTCCGCCACCTTGATCGTGTTGCCGATGCAACCGAAACTGTCCACGGACGTTGACGATTCACAATCACTCATGATCACTTCGCCTTTTGCTTCTTGGTGGGATTGGTCTTTGCGGGGAATCGATCGAGAACCCCGCTGTAGTTCGCTCGAAGAAGGTCCACTTCTTGATCCGTCAGCCGCTGCGCTTTAATCGCCGCCTGAATCCGGTCCCTGACAACCAACGCTTCGTCACGACTCGATACACTCGACAGCGCGAGCAGCAACGTTGCGGCAATGTCGGCATCAGGCACGGCAGAATCATCGCCATGGCCTTCTGGCGGATTACGGACATGAGTGAACTGCGAATCCGGCGCAACTTCCGGATGAGACACCGATGCTTCATTCTCAACTGGCAACTCGTCGGCCTCGCACGTGCTTTCGCTCAACGGCACCTGAATCGATGCCTGGCAGTTGTCCGACGATTTGAGCGTGACATGGCCAGCGTCAACGCCGGGACACTGGATCACGCTGTCACGTAACGAACAATGCAGCGACTCAAACACTTCGTCGAAGAACTTGTGATTGTTCTCCAGTGTCCTCAGTAACTGTTTCTGTTGAGTAATCGCGGCGGCGAACCGCTGGCTGAGCGATTCGCCTTCGGCGTCCGCGAACTTCCCAGCGTCCTCTGCCTGCTCAAACAACGTTTCGATGAGATCCATCCGCCATAGTTCTTCGTGAATGCGATCCAGTAATCCACCGGTTGATGATGTTGTTGAGGAATGCGTCATCGGTCTTCTCCGTCATCAATGCGGTTGACCCTGGTCGGACGCGATGCATGGCCACACGTTCCCGCCGTTCGGTCGTTCTCCGGAGTTTCCGCAGGCTGGTCGAGAAGTTCCGTCCGCAGAATCCGCACGTTTTCCGGGGCGACAACATGCACCCGAGCACGCCCATCGTGCGCGAACAGGATGCTGACTTTGATGTCATCGCCGATCAGGAACGACTCATTAACCTCACGAGTCAGCACGAGCCCGCCGCGATTGAGATGCGACGGACCATCTTTCGTCTGAAAACAATCATTCGCCATCGTTCTATCCCTTTGCGTAGAATCCATTCACTCACACGTCACGTCACTTCACTGTCAATTTCCGCCAAGCTCGCCATCAGGCCATGACATCGCTCAATCACCACATTGAACATTTCGCCTCGCGCTAGATGCGGGAACGTTTCATCGGGCAACTCAAACGGCCGGAATTGATCGGCATCCGATTGTTCGTGCCACCAGTAACCAGACCCGGACGGCCAGTCCCGCCACTTAGGACACCTCGGGAAAACCCAGAGTGCGTTGTTGTTGTCGCGAGCGATCCAAATCAGCCTGAGACCTCCGACGTTTTGATGCGTAAACAGATCGAGCAGTCTTTCGACGGGGGAGTCGTAGGCTGTCCCGTTCTTCACCTTTTCCGCTAGTTGTTCCCAAGTCAGTCGCCGATCCATCGCGTTCCCTCCACGTAGCATCCAATCGATCGAGCAGAATTCCGCGCCATTCTGCTTCCCACTTCAGGTCACGAATCAACCGCTGAGTCCATTCCGGCAACTTCAGCAATCGAGATTCATCAAACGATGCGCCCATAATGAAACTCACCGAATTTCTTGAGCCGCCGCCGAACCACGTCCAATTGACTCTCACGAATCTCAAACCCGATCGCACTCCGACCATGCTTCAACGCCGTCTTCAGTGTTGTCCCGCTCCCGCACATCGGATCGAGAACCACGCCGCTAGGTGGACAGAACGACAACACGAACCGTTCCGCCAACGATTCCGAAAACGGGGCCTCATTCTCATGAGCAAACTCATCCCCCATATGCCCGCCGCCGACTTTCACATCGATCACGTTGCCGGGATTGGCAATCGCGGGCATTGGCGACCGACGCGGAGACCGGCCAACCGCCTTCGCCACGTCATCGGCTCGCCGACCGCTTTTGTCTCGATGCGAAATCGGACCGCCTGCAGGAAACTTCGGGGGAGTTCCACACGCCGTGTTGTCCGACCACGGCAACCGGCCGTGCGAAGAAACCAAAATGAATTCGTAATCGTTCCGCCAGTAATCCGGACCGCCCGACCCACAGAACCCGTTCCGCCGCATAATCGCAGGCTTGCGAAACCGGACGCCCGCTCGATGCAGATCCGCAAACAACAGCATCGGAAGCCCGGTCCACTGGAAATCGGATGTCTTCGAGTCGACCACCCACACGACCGCACCACGGCAAACCCGATTACATTCCATGTACCGTTCAAACGCCCAGCGAACCCAGTCATCACCCGCCAGCCGGAACTTCAAATCGCCATACGTGCGCGAATCGCCGTAGGGAGGTGACGTCAGGATCAGGTCCACCGATTGATCCGGCAGACTCTTGAGCAGTTCGAGACAATCCCCACGACGGAGATCCACCGCCAGCGACGAATTAACTTCAACCTTCACTTCCGTCTTGCAGCCTGACATGAAACATCCCTTTGTTTCTTCAATCCGTCTTCCCGTAGACAATCACCAGCACAGAACCGATTCCGGTGAGAACAGCCCCGAACAGGAAGCCGAAGTCGTTGGCCGACATCTCCAGCACCGAATCGCACATCGCCAGAACAAGCGTCACGAGGCCCTCGCTTTCTTCCGCCGAGTTGACGTGGTTGACGTCAGGCCGGGAATGAGGATTGAGTCATCCAGAGACACGCCATGAATCACGCTCGACCGCTGCTTGGCCGCCATGCGTTGCCGGTACAGCTTCAGCACTTTCGGGCAACGATGCAGATTCAGACTCCGACGTTCAGCAATCAGTTCGGCCATCGGTGCAATCTTGATCTTGGCACAGTCCGAACAGATTGAGCATTCCTGGTTCGCCCAGAACCAATTCCCTTCGCCCGCGTTCTTGTTCGTCCTCCCGCAATCTTGGCACTGGTTCTTTGCAGACCCGGCGAACGTCCGTTTCGATTTGCTCTCGCCCTTACGCATTGATGATCCCTTTTCTTAATGCGACTTCTTCAACCATTCCCCGAAAGACAACCCGAAGTCACAGCGAAGAAACTCCCGGTATCGTCGTTGTGATCGCGTTAATCTCGGCGGCTTCTCAGCAGTTGCCGCCACCGCATCCCGTCCGGCTTGCGTCACAATGAACACGTTGTCACCACCGCTTAACTCACCACCACAGCCCAAGTCTTTCATCAGCCCCTTGGCGACGAGGCCAAGGCAAACTCGCCCATCACTTCCATCACACGCAGTCATAAACACATTCCGAGGATTGCTGACCTGCCCGAACCGGTCGGCCCCAATCGCGTGGCGGAGTACTTCGATTTCTGCTCGATCAAGATCCATGAGACAGTCACTCCGCTGGCAAATTGGCCAGAAACAACTGAAGAGACTTCCGGCAGAAACAGGCTTTGCCAGACACTTCGCCGCGGAGCTTCATCACGCGGCGGCGAATGCGGCCTTGATCAGCCAGCCGATACAGACTGGTCCGACTGACACCGAGGAAGTCACACGCCTTGAGACAATCCAGAACCCCGTCCACTCCGAACGTGAAGCCCCACTTCGCGTCATCAGGACTTGCGGGCGATACGGGATCGATCGCCGAGGCTTTTCCGCCTTTTGCTTTTGCGATTGAAGAGAGAGTTCGTTCTACTGCCGTCACCATGTTGTTTCCCGCTGGTTCCAAGTGAGTCCACTGCGAACGGGCGGGAAGATAACCCCGGTTTTTCGAAGGCTCAGCGGTTTTCCGTTAAATGGCTACCGTTTGCATTCGAACTCCAAAAACAGTCGCAACATTTCCACGAAACGTGCATTGACAGTGTTTTGAAAAGGCAGGTTTTCCGGGATTGAGAAGCCCGAGAAACAACACAAGAGACAGATCGTCACACAACAGACGCCGCGTCTATTGTCAGGTGACAATTCAGGCGACCACGCCACGCAACAACTGGCAACAACCGGACACAGAGAGAAGCCCGAAAAATGGAATCTAAACCCAATAGCCGCAACAACCGGAACGCGATGGCGACAACCGGAGAAAACCGCCCGTCCATGACTGGGGGTCAAGAGGTCGTGGGTTCAAATCCCGCTAGCCCGATTAGACTTAGAGCGATAACCATACTCATCAGGTGACAATTAGGAGACCACGCCGATTCCCGCGTCAGCCAAACATGGCCGTGATCTTTTCCACGGCGGCGGATTGATGAGTCGCCAGCGCATGAGCATAGATGTTCATGGTCGTCGTGACGTTCGCATGTCCCAGTTGTTTGGAGACCACCGTAATCGGGACGCCTCCGCCAATGGCGAGGCTCGCGAACGTATGGCGACAGTTGTGAAAGCCTCTGTGATCGAACTCCAGCCGGTTCAACAACCGGTTCCAAACCCTGGTACGGAAGTTCCCACGAGACATCAAACCGCCTTCCGGAGCCGGGAAAACCCACTTCGAACCGGCGTGACCTTCGCGAAGCAGGATCGCTCGATGTCGAATCAGCGATTCAACGGCAGGCTGAGGCAACTCGATCGTTCTCACCGAGGACTTCGTTTTCGTCGGGGCAATGTTCACTTTGCCGGAGATTTCCACAGCCTGTTGAGCAACCCGGATCGTCCGAGCATCCAGATCCACGCTCTCCCATTCGAGCCCGAACAACTCACCCTGTCTCATTCCGGTCGTCAACGCCAGTACGATCAGGGCATTCCACCGAGTATCCACCGTTTCAGAGATCAAAGTCCGAGCTTCTTGCAGAGAAAACGGAGCCGCATCCTTCGGTTGATGTCGCGGCCGCTTAACCTGAGCACATGGATTCCGAGCAATCAAGCCGAAATCGACAGCCTTTTGAAGTGCCACCTTCAGGACGACGTAGCAGTTTTCGCAAGTTCGACCACCGATCCCGTCCGAAACAAGCCCGGAAATCGCCGATTGAACGTGCAAACTGTTGAGTTTTTTCAAGAAAATCCCGCCAATTCGCGGGGAAATGTGAGTATTTACGACGTTTGTGTAGCTCGCCAGCGTATTCGCGGCGGACTCCTGAGCAACACACGTCTTCAGCCAGTCATCCAGGAACTTACCGACAGTCAACTTGTCCGCATCCACCGCGGTCGAGTTCCTGATATCGGCCTTCATCTCTTCAAGGATCGCGGTCGCATCAATTCGCCGATCGCAGACACGGCTGATTCGTTTCCGCCCCGATCCCGTCGCAACAGAAATGACGACACGCCACTTTCCGTTCGATTGCTTGTAAATACAGCCCTCACCGTTAGCTCGTCGATTGCCCATGGTGAATCCTCAATGCGATATCAGTCATCGCGCGAGAGACAACTTCGAACGCGGCCTGTTCCAGTTCCGGAAAAGTCTTTTTTCGCCGCCGGACTCGGGAACAAATCTTATCAGCATCTGAACAAATACTACGCAGCCATGCGATTTCTTCGAGTCGTCTCCGTTCACTCGCCGCTGTCGGTTTCTTCGTGTTCATTTCCACTGTCCCTTTTGGATCCGAGGTCTTCCCACCACCATTTCGCGTCAACAACCACGGTGGCGCCCATGTGAATCGTCCTGATTCCGCTTCTGTCGATAATGGCTTTCACTGTCTTTGGAGATAAATCCAGAATATTCGCCCAGTCATTCAACTTAAACTTACCGACTTCGGGAAATGGCTGTTGACAGACATTCCGAATGCCCGTATTTTCCATGGCATAGCTCCTACTTTGATCGGTTGGGGGTGACGTGGCCGCCGAGACGTTGGAGCGTCTCGGCGGTTCCCGTTTATGCGGCGGAACTCT
>ERZ724505.970-NODE-970-length-16652-cov-42.425619_pt1 | contig 16652 bp, 26 predicted proteins | sample MGYA00376038_ERZ724505 | MGnify/ENA primary metagenome ERZ724505 (study PRJEB28724, sample SAMN07190884) | wastewater metagenome | isolation source: effluent of sewage treatment plant in Hong Hong | place: Hong Kong | collected 2016-03-17 ... | reverse complement strand
CCGCTCACGGGCGACCTCCCGGGGGGATCTCTGCCCAAACACCACCTCGAGTACGGCGTCGGCCGTGCGGGCGTCCGCAAGGCATCCGAAGGCAAGGGCCCGCAGTGCCGCACCCTGATCGGTGGCCGCGAGGGGAGCGACGCTTCTGGCCCGCGTCTTGCGATCGTGCGCCTTCACGCACGGTTCCTCCCCGAAGACAGAAGGCGAAGCGTCCTGTCTCTGCTGATGCCTGATGCCCGCTGCCCGATGCCTCGGTCCCTTGCCTGCTGCAGCAGGCGGGTGGCCTCGCGGTCGAGCTCGATCTCGGTGCGGGTGGCCCGCGTTCGCGTCTTCTGCTCGATGACGTCGCGCAGGCGGATCGAGTCCTTGCGGCGCGACTCGAGCGCCCCCACGGCCGCGGCCATGGTGTGGCCGTGGCCGCCCAGCTCGATGCCCTGGGCCGCCAGGCGGCGGCGGGCCTCGTGCCACTCATCGAAGGCCGAGTCATACGCCACGCCGTTGCCGGCGATCGAAGAGGGCGGGTACTTCCGCGGCTTGGCGTGCCGCACGTCGGGGTTGGGCCGGGCGTGCCCGTCGTCATCGAGGAGGGCGGAGGGGATGAGCAGCCCGCGGGCGTCGCGCGTGGTGTGGGCCCGGTCGGCGGGGTCCTTGGTCGCCACCAAACCCACCTGCGACTCCTGCGCGGTGAGCACCACGCGGCCATTGTCCTGGCCGTGGACGTAGGGCGACTTCTGGGCCTTGCCAGTGAGCACGACGGCCGGGTATTGACCACGGGCGACCAACGGCGGCTCCCTTCGCGGTTCCATGCGTCGGGGGAGAATGAATGCGGCGGGAGCGTTAGTAGCGCTGCCGCCGCTGGCAAGGTGCCTCTCGCGGAGGCGTCAGCACCATGATAGCGAATGCAATACGGGACGATGTGATCAACTCGTGCAGGGTGTTGGCGTGATGAGAGTCGTAAATACCCGGAGGACCACTGACGCCTTCGTCACTTTCCCACGCTCATGGCAGGGGGCTGTCGCCCCCTTGCCGATCCCCCCACGCTCACCGCGGTGGCTTGCGTGTTTCCTCGTGCGCCATGAGCATCTGCCTGGAAAGCCGGGTTACGCGCTCCAGCGCCTTTGCGTGTCCATCCACCGCGGCCTGGTAGTGCGCGTCACCGGGCCTCGATGTGATGAGTGCACTGCTGGCGAGCGCAAGCATCTCCGCCGCCGCGATCACGTCCCGTGCCATCTCGGGCGCGAACCGCCCGCTCACCGACCGCTGGCCCATGGCGTAGGCGTTGCGGAGCTCTTGCCACATGCGGGCTTCCAGCTCTCGCCGGCTGGGCCGCGTCACGTCGTCGTCACAGCGGCGCTCGGCGATGTCGAGGATCGCATTCAGGTTGGCCACCGACGTCTCAAACAACTCGGATAGACCCATGGACTGTCCTCTCGATTGGGGTGCGTTCCGACCTGGTGAATGCTACCGCCCCCATGGCCTTTCACTGTGCCACTCGACCACTCGACCACTTCGCCACTTCTCGCCTTTCCCCGCCCCGCCGTATCGCCCGCGTGGCGATGGCAAAGGCGTTGCTGGGAGAGACGCCCAGGGCCTGGCCTGCCTTGCGGAGCGGCATGCCGGAGAGGTAGAGCTCCACCGCCACCTGCTCCCGGGCAGCGATCTCACGCTCCACCTCCATGAACTCGCGCGGCGTGAAGCGCGGGAGGGCGGCGAGCTTGGCCCGGTCGACCGCGAATGACCGCGGCACCGAGCTCCGGCTTCCCCCCACGCGCACCGCGAAGCGCACGCCCCCGTGCAGGCGGAGCAGCCCGGCCCTCAGCAGCCAGCGCACGATCTTGCCGCTGGTCGCGGGCGAGCACCCCAACGCGTCCGCGATGTCCTTGTTGTGCAGCGGCCGCCGCTCCGCGAAAAGCACCAGCAGCAGCATGAGCTTGGCCCGTGCCGAGTGCTCGCGCGGGAAGGACGCCGGCGCGGCCCGCAGCACCAGCTCCACCATGTCGAGCGTGGCCCTCATGCCTCCGCCCTTACCCGCCGGCATGTCTTGCCGGCCCACTGCGCCCAGTCTGCCACGGCGCACGCGGGCTCCCCGATCGCCTGCGCCAGCACGCCCACCAGGCGCACCGCCTCACGCTGCGACGGCCCGCTGGTCCGCTGCATCTTGCTGACGATCGTCAGCACCGTGGAGTGGTTCTTGCCGTGCGTGAGCGCGGCCACCTGCATCCCGGTGACGGTCTCCGGCCAGGGCCAGCGGTAGAGGGCCCAGATCACCGCCCACTTGGCGGGCGCCTTGGCGTCGATCACCCGGGCCGACCCGAAGAGCTCGTCCCACCGCTCCCCGAGGATCTCGACCAGGCGGCGGGCCCGCTGCTCCAGCTCCAGCCGGCAGAGGGCCTGCCAGGCGTCCGTGCCCGCCACGTCGGCGCCGCTGATGGTCGCCGCCTTCCCCGCCGCGGCCGGGCCCGTCCGACCGCCCCAGATCATGTACGCCTGAATCCCTTCCTTGGCCGCCTGCAGGTAGATCCGCTGCTCGAAGGGGTCGAGCGTCCCGAAGACGTTGGGCTCCTCGAGGATCACCTCGGCCATGACCGCCGCGGCCGCCTGGGTGGGCGTCAGGATCTCGGTGATGCGCTTCTGCTGGGCCAGCTCGGCCATCGTGAATCCTCCCTCGGTGTTGGTCCGCTCCTGGCAGGGGGCTGGCGCCCCCTTGCCGATCCCCCGCTGCTCATCTCTTCCGCTCTGGCTGGTTGTTTGAGAGATAGATTGTGACGTACTGATGGTGACTCTTGTACTCGCCGTTCTTGCTCCACCACTCCGCCCGCGTAATCGTCGTCGCTCCACGCTGTGCCCTGCCGGAACACACGCCGTCGTGCCCCTTCTCGCGCGTGCATTGCTCACCAGAGAACCGATGATGCGACGGACACCGTTCACCTTCCATCACTTGCCTCCCTTCCGCTTCGCGTCGCGCTGGGCGGCGCTTTCACTCGACCACTTGACCACTCGACCACTTCGCCACTTCTTGCGGGGCTCCGCCCCGCTACTCCGGCTCCCCCACGATCCGCCACATCCGCACCACCACGCCGGGCCCGGCGCCCTTGGCGTGGTACAGCTTGCGGATGGGTCCGTCCACCACCTGCCGGTCGTCGCCGTAGGCGCCGGCGGTCTTGAGGGCGTCGCTGATGCTCTTCTCGAGGTTGTCGCGATCGCTCGCGGCGGTGTGGGCCCAGATCGGCCCGTCGGGGTCGCGCTTGCGCAGGTACTTCTGCGGCCGCGGCAGGAAGACGTCGGCGGTCAAGTAGATCGGCCCCTCCCAGGGGGCGTCCGCCGGGCGATTCTGCCAGAAGGCGACCTGGACGGCGTCATACCAGGCGTTCGCCTTCGCCCAGGTTTTCGTGTATTGGTCATTGCCGCCGCGCCGCGGCCTGGGGTGATACGCCACCGCGCGCAGCTTCCCCTTTACCTTCCGCACCCCGTGCCGCGCCCGCGGGCGCGAGCACGGGATGCCGGGGATCTCGAGGACCAGCACCGCGGCCTCCTGGTCGGTCTTCATTCCACTTCTCCCAGCAACCAGACCGATGCCTTCGTGGTCGTCTTGCGCGGGTACTCGATCAGCTCGAGGCTGCGCAGCGTGGAGCAGTACCGCGCGAAGCTCCCGCCGCTCGCCTCGTACCCGGCCCGCTCGCCCAGCGTGGTGCGGGAGAGGTCGACGATCACCTGCATCTGCTGCGTGGCGACCATCTCGCCCACCGCGGCGCCCGCGCTCTCGTTGATGGGTACGTCGGCGTGGTCGCCGCCCAGGATCACCACCGGCAGGCCGCGGCCCTTGCCGTCCGCCTCGAGGCGCAGGCCCCACCACGCCCCCGTCGGGTCCAGGATGCAGACGCGTGCGTTCTCGCGGATCAGTTCCTCCACCATGCCCTTGGCGGCGTAGGTCTTCCCGCTGCCGGTCTTGCCCAGCACGGCCACGTGCTGGCGCAGGCATTCGCGGGGAATCGGGTGGGCAGTCGTCATGCCTTCTCCTTGCGGAGGGGACGCGGCCCCTCCAGCTTGCGGCCCAGGGCGGTCTCGACGTCGGGCACGCGGCTCACGTCAAAGCTCCGCGGCCCCTCGAGGCACACCTGGTGGCGCACCCCGCGGGCGTTGCTCAGCGCCAGCACCTTGATCTCGACCACCTCGCCGGCGTGCTCGATCCGCAGCACCTCGGTGGGATACACGGTCATCACCAGCATCCTGCTCTCCTTGTGATTCGCTGCATGGCAGGGGGCCGCCGCCCCCTTGCCCATCCACCGGCTTGGTTCACTCTGCTGATGCCGGCTGCCCGGTGCCTGGTGCCTCTGCCGTCTGCACGCGATCGCCATCCAGAACCAGTTCATCCGTCCGCCGGAACCGCACGGGCACGAGTCCCTCTTCGATCGCGATCCGCACGAGCTGGCCGCGCCGCTTCACACCGAGCTTTTCCCCCAGGCTGGCCCGGTGCCACTCCACGGTCTTGACCGCGCGCCCCAGCTTGGAGGCCACTTCTTGGCTCGACAGTCCCTCCCCCATGAGGCGAAGGACCTCCAGCTCGGCTTCGGTCAGCCGGTCGATCGGCCGATCGGTCTTCGGGCGGCTCTGCGTGCTCGCGGTCTCGGGCTTCTCAATCTTCACGGCGCTTCCCATGCTTCTTCGCTCCCTTTTTGGCCCCGCTGAACGGCAGCAGGGGCGTGTGCTTCGTGCTGTACTGGGCGGCAATCACGCGGTCCGCCGCCTCGTCAATGGCCCTGCGGGCCGCGGCCATGCTCGTGTCGTGCTTCAGCTGCTCTTCCGCCTTCGCCTTGGCCTGGCGCCCGACGGAGAGGGCCTGGTCCAGGCGGGCCTCGCGCTCCAGGCAGACCGGGCAGAGGCCTTTGCCGGGGATCGTCTTTCCCCCGCACTTGCAGGTGAAGCTGCGCTTGGGCCGGCTGCGGCGGCAATCGTCACTCACGCGGACCTCCCGATGCTCTCTCCCTTGAGTCGCCTGGCCTGCAGGACTGACTCTGCCCACACACCCCTGCGTTCCGGGGGGACGTACGGAATCCCGCACTTCTCGAAGGCCTCCTCTTCGGTCCGCACCGGCACGATGTCGCCGTAGGAGTTGCGTAGGTGGCCGCTGCGACTGGCCTCGCTGTCGCCCAGCCCGTAGACCTTCTTCCACCGCTCCAGGAAGAGGATGCCCAGCTCGCTGGGCCCGGTCCGCATGAGCTCGATCCAGCCGCGGTTCTGCGGGGTGTAGCGGTGGATCTGCACCGGCAGGGAGTGCCACTCCCCGGTGCTCTTGCGCAGGAGCTCCACGAGCAGCTCGCAGCTGCGAAAGCCGGGCTTGAGGCCCTTGAGCGCGGCGCCCCGCAGCGCCTGGCGCTTGGCGATCGCCGCGGGCGCCGCAAAGAGCCCCTCCGTCGCGGCCGGCGGCGGCGGCAGGCTGGCGACGATCCGGTCATGCAGCTCGTCCCGCGCTGACTCGGGCGGGAGCGGGGCGATCAGCTCCAGGTCGCCCACGTTCGGCCTCTGCCGCCGCACGCTCCCCACCACCATGCAGTCGGGGCCTCTCATCCCCCACTCCTGCATGAGGTACAGAGCCGCCCCCTCCGCGTCCTTCAGCGCCAGCCGCGGACCGTTGCTCATGGCTGATCTCCCTGGTCGGGCGACTCGGGCGGCGGAGCAGCCAGCACTTTCGCGTGCGCCTGGGTGAGCATGGCCAGCACCATCTGGCGGTCGCCCGTCAGGTTGGAGGTGAGGTTGGACGGCAGGCCGGTGGGCACCTGCTTCCACGCCACGCAAACGGCCATGTGGAAGGCGCGCCGCTCGATCTCCTTCACGAGCTGCATCTCGGGGACGGCGTCGAGCTGCATGGCCTGGCTCTCCGCCAGGGCGGTCCGCAGCCGTGCGGCGGTCGCCCGCTCCGCCTCCCGAGCCTCCTCCACGCGGTACAACGCGCGGAGATACGCGCCCAGGAACCACAGGGCCGCGGCCACCGCCGCCATCGCGATCGCCCAGGGAAGGACGTCGAGCAGCGTCATTCGTCCACCTCGTCTCCGGCGACCACCGCGGCCGGCTTCTTACCGTCCTTCTTCTTGCCGGTCTTCTTCTTTGCGGGCTTGGCCTCGGGCTTGGGCATGAAGTCCTCCAGCGCGGGCTTCTTCCCAAGCTCCACCTCGAAGGCCTTGGCGATGGCCTCGGCCTCCGGCCACTGCAGCCCATAAACCCCCGGCTCCCACTTCAACTTCCGGCCCTCGATGTCTTTCAGGATCAGCGACCGGCACTGGTCGGGCGAGGCCGCGGCGACCGTTCGCAGGAACTCCGCCAGCTCGGGGCCTTTCTGCGGCGCGCTGCTGCCGTACTCATCCGCCAGACAGAGCACCGCCGCCCTCAGAGGATGGCCGTCGAGGCACTTCTGCACACCCTTCACCAGCGTGCGCAGGACCTCGCGCTCGGCCTCTTCGCGAGCCCATGTAGCCTTTCGCTTCGCTTCGGAGTTGGCCTGCCGCGCAGCTTCGCCGGCGCCCGAGCTGGTCCGGTTCTTCCCTGACCCCACCAGCTTCCGCCGGGCGTTCACCTTCGCCGTGAGGGCTGCATCGTCGACAAAGCTTGGCACCTTCGCCTCGGCCGGCTTCTTCCCGCCGTCCACGATCCGCTTGGCCGCCGCGGAGATGGCCCCCTTGGTGGACAGCAGCTTGACCTGGTAGCAGGCCGGCAGCGTGCAGATGCCCGTCTTCTGCACCCGGAAGTGATCCGCCTCCCTGCTGTCATACGTCCCCCGCCCGGCTTTCATCTCGGTGGAGACCTCGCCGCCGTGCTCGAAGAGCCCGGGGTTGGTGGCCGAGTTGTTCGGGCACCCCTCGCAGGCGGGCTTGGCGGCGAAGGGCAGAGAGAGCTTCCAGGGCACGTCGGCCAGGCTGAAGACGCTGCGCCGCACGTCGTCCTGGAGATCTTCCAGCTTGCCCGCCTCGACGTCGCTGATCGAGCGGCTGCCGCCGGCGGCGAAGTCCTTCGCCAGCTCGTCGCGCAGCTTGCCGTCCGCCAGCTTGGCAATCTCGCGGGCGTGCGCGAGCGGGAGCTTCCCCTCCAGCACCAGCTTCTTGGCTGCCTCGCCCAGGCGGCCGATGTACAGCCGGTCGCGCACCCAGCTCGCGGGCTTCCCCAGCATCGCCGCCACCAGCTCGGCCGCGATCCCGCGGACGCGGTGATCCAGCAGCAGATCGTGCTGGGCGGCTCGCTGCCACTGGTCCGAGGCGCCGGTGATGTCTGCCAGGAGGCCGTCGGTCACCAGCGTGCCGGCGTACGCACCGCACTCAGGCCCCAGCCGGCTGTTGAACTGGCGGGTCGCCGCGAGGGCCTGCAGCCGCATCAGCTCATCGACCGCGAGGGTCTCTTCCGCGGGCGTGAGGTCCTGCCGCTGCACGTTCTCGATCGCCACCACCGTGCGGCGCACGTCCGCCGGCAGCTCGCCCACCACGCTGGCGCGGATGGTGGTCCAGCCCAGGCTGCGGGCCGCGGCGATCCGGCGCCGTCCAAACACGCGCCGATACGCCTCCGCCTTGCCCGGGTTGAGCACCTCCACCATCACCGGCTGCAGCTGCCCGCATTCCCGCATGCTCCGGGCCAGCTGGGCAATCGCCGCCTCATCGCCCGGCCGCTGCATCCGGTCGGGCGTCCCATCGGGATCGACCACCTGGTGCAGCGGGATGTCCTTCAGCTCCCCCTTGAGGTCTACGCCCAGGATCGGCTTGGCCTCTGCCTGGAACGCGCCGCTGTTCAGGTCCGCATCGCCGGTCTTCTTCTCCGCCGCCTTCGCCTTCTTCGCCATCGTCGTCTCCTTTCAATCCCCCGTTGCCGCGCTTGTCAGCCCGGTGGGGGCGGGGCTTCTACGGCGCACCCGAAGACCGTTCCGCGTATGGCAAGGGGCTGTCGCCCCGTTGCCGATCCACCCCTGATCACTTCTTGATGGGCGTCGCCTTGGGCTTGGCCGGCTGCGCCGCAGGAGCCCGGGGCGCGTCGTCCTCGCCCCCGATGCCGCTTGGCATGTGCTTCACCACCACGCCGTCATCGCTGGAATACGCGATCACGCCGCCTTCCCGCCCGGCCTGCTTGATCGCGCGGTTCATGGTGCGGACGATGCCCGCGCATCGCCCACCCTTGAGGCCCTTGCTGCCCTCAACCACGAAAAACTGCCCATCCCGCAGCGTCGAGATGACTTCCGCGGCGGACGTCACGAGCAGCATGATTTCTTGGTTGCGATGCGCGGATGCCTTCTTCGGAGGCGCCTTCCCGCTCTGAATCGTGAACTTCACGGCGTGTCCTTTCTTGTTCACCCGACCACTTGACCACTCGGCCACTTTGTCACTTCTGCGTTGCGTCCCGCATCGCCTGCACGGCTCGCTTCACCGCGACAACCTCGTTCTGGTCCATGTTGAGAAGCTCTTCTGGGTTGATGTTCTTGCCAGCATCCATGGCCCGCGCCAGCTCGCGCACGGACTTAAAGGTGGTCTTCGCCAGCTTGCTCCTCAGATCCTGGCGGAGATCCAGTTCGCCCAACGGGACATCGAGCGGGTCCTTCGTCTTGGGCACGCGGCCCACCGGCTTGGACGGGTCGATCGGCTCATCGCCCGCCCGCTTCTTCTTGGGCTTGTCGTCGGGGTTGAGAGGCAGCTGCTCGGCCTCGGGGTCCGGGGGTTCGAGTTTGAGCTCGAGCTGCGGGTCGTCGGCCTTCTTGACGCACCGGGTGATCTCCGCCCGGTGGAACTTGATCGCGAGGTCCAGTGCGTCGATCTCGATCACAGCGTCGGAGTGCTCACGGCAGGCCCGCAGGTACTCCTTGCTGTCAGGGTCCTTGAGTCCCCGCTTGGATTCGCTCGCGGCGTCCCGGCGATTGAACGCCTCGTTGCGCTCCGACTCCAGCACCTGCATCTCGCCCACGTGGTGCCGGATCGCATCGCACATCACCACCGGAAACGCGGTGCCCTTGGCGTGCTTGGACTTCACGTCGTCGCTCTTCTTCGTGCTCATGCGTGCTGTACTCCTGGCGGCTTCAGCGCCGCCTGCTCACCGCCCGCGGGCGGTTGGTGTTCCTTCGTGAACCGCAGGACAGACCGCTCCACCGCCGCCAGCGTGAGGCCGGCGTTCCACACCTTGTCGCGCTGCCTGGCCCAGTGGTCGATCACCGCCTGGTCGGAGAGGTACGGGGTGAGCGGCGTGCCGCCGCGCTTGGCGCCCAGGGCGGTGATCAGGTACGCCGCCTGGTTGGCGGCTCCCGCCTCATCGCAGCGGCCGCTCGCGATCTCGGCCGCCGCGGGCGTCACGTGCGGATAGGCGGCGATTCTGCGCGCCAGGTCGATCGCGTCGGCCCGCCCGGCCTTGTGCAGGTACGCGCTCAGCACCTGCACCACCTGCTCGCGTCGCCATCGCTCCAGCTTGGAGGCGGCCTCCCCCTCGAGCCCGGCGTGGATCGCCGCGACCACGGCCTGCGGCTCCTTCCCGAAAGCCGCCTTTTCCGGTGCGCCGGAGCGCTCAGAATTGCGCATGAATTGAGAGCGCTCCAGCGCTCCGGGCGCGGGCGCGAGGGCGCGCACTGCCCCCTCGCCGGGCCCAGAAACGGGCCTTTCAAACGGCCCGTTGACGGCCCGTTGACGGCCCGTTGACGGCCCGTTGGCCGCCTCCTGTCGGTTGCCTCTGCCGGCAAGCGAGCGCTGGGCCGCCACGGCCTGGGCCTTGGCGGCGAGCTGGTCATAGGTAGCCCGGGCGCGGGCGAGCACCAGCAGATCCGGAATTGCTGTCCCGGGGTGCGGGTCCGCGGCCAGGGCCAGGAGGAGGCGAGGCGCAAGCCCGGCCCACTCCGTGTCCGTTACGCCCGCGACCGCCGCGAGCGAGCACTGCGGGACCGTGCAGGGGATCTCGGCGATCCAGGCCGCCCGGACCAGCCGCACGGCAGCGCCGACGTCCAAGGCCCCGGCGAGCAGGCCGGTCTGGCAGACGGCGTCAAGATCGAGCGGGCATGGAATCGGGCGCGGCACGGCGAAAGCCACTCCATGGCGTTCTTCCACGAACGCCGAATCGAGGCAAGCCCGGCTCCGCGCCTCTCGGCGGGGAGCCGGCGGAAGGAGAGAGATCAGAACGGGATGTCGTCGACGACGTCGAGGGGCTTGCCGTCCAGGCCGTTGACGGTGGTCGGCGTCGGCGCCGGCGGAGTCCAGGCGGCGATCAGATCGGCTTCTGCCTTGGCCCGGTCATCGGCGGGCTTTGTCACCGGAAGGTCCTTGAGCACAGACCAGATCGGGCCCTTGATCGCCTTGTCGCACTCCGGCGGGCTCTTGCCCTCCGCCAGGTGGCCCATCGCGCATTTCCTCAGGTGCTCCAGGACGAAGTCCCAGTCCCGACCGCGCTCGCGGAGCATGACCACGAGCTTGGCGGCCGACTGCATCCCAAGCGGTTCGGATGCAGAAACCGGCGCCGCGGCCGCGCCCGGAGGCAACGCGCCAGCCGACTGCTGGTGCGTCCACGGTTGTCCGCCATGAGGGGCGGCGGGCAACGCCGCGGGGGACGGGGCGAAGGGCACGCCCAGCATCTCCGCGTGCTGGCGCCGAACAAAGATCCGGCAGGCAACATCGTGCCGCACGGGCGTCACGGCCGTGTCCTGCGGGATCGGCATCGGGTGGATGTTGATGGTGATCTCAGTCTCGCCGTAGGACTGCGAGGCGGCGCACAGCAGGGCCACACGCTTGCCCGCGGCGTTCTCCGTGTCGGGCCCAAAGAGAGACTTGAGCACGTCGACGCGGGTGTTGTTGAGACGCAGCGGGTACTCGTACCCCGCGAAGTAGAGCTGGTGGCGCACCTGGGTGACGTTCTTGCGATCCTGGTACTCCTCGGTGTCCACCTTCTCGATCACCGCCACGGTGAAGCCGGACTGGTTGCCCAGGTCGCCCGGCTCCATCGCGTATCGCTTCTTGAATCGGTCCCATGCTGGCATGTTGCTTTGCTCCGTGCGTGTGATGTCAGTCGCTCGCGGCAGGGGGCGGCTGCCCCCTTGCCGCTACCCACGCTTCAGCCCTCGCTCTTGACCTCGAGGGCGTAGTTCTGAACCTCAGCCGCCCCGGGCGCCTGCGTGAAGGTGCCCCGGTCTTGGTCCGTGCTCATCACCACGCCGAGCTGGCGGCGCAGGTCTCTGAGCAGCGTTCGCAGTTCTCCAAGCCGTTTTGCCATCACCTCGCCGGCCATCCGCAGGTGCAGGTCACAGCCGCGGAACTTGATGTCGGTCGCCAAGGTGGTCAGATCGCCGAGATCAATGCCCAGCAGGGCAGCCGATGAGCGTGCGGCGTCGATCATCTGTTGGTGCTGCTTCTTCTGCTCGTCCATCGCCCGCTGCAGCGATTCGCGCTCGCCCTTGAGGGCCGTCAACTCCCCCCGCATCTCCATTCGCTGCTCGACCAACTGCCGCCGAAGCCCCGCCTTGGTCACCTTCTTGCCCACGTCTGTGCTCCTTGTGCTGGTTGCCTGATGCCCGATGCCTTCCGCGAAACCGAGCGGCCCCGTCTTCCGCGGTCCGCCCGGCGAGGAGTGAGGGGCTCTGCCCTGCTGCTCACGCCCGGCCAGTGCGCCGCGCGAAGTCGCGCAGCCACTCGTCGTCGACGTGGGCGGCCGGGATGGTCCTGGCGTACTCGCCCTGGCCGAGAATCACCAGAGGGGGCGTCTCGACGTCGCTGGCCTCCTCACGGGCCAGCCGGCCGCGCTCGATCGCCTCGGCCGCCGCGAGGGCCTCCGGGCACGCGTGCTCGTCGGGTTCGAAGGAAGAGGGAACCGCCGCGGCGTCTCCATTCGCCGCGGCCGGTCCGGGGGTGGGCGTCCCATCCTGGGGCGCAGGAATGCGTGCCGGCGCCGCGTGCGTATCAATGACGTCCTCCGCGGCGAGGATGTCGGTGGTGAGCTCGTTGTGCGCGGCGTTCAGGTCGCGCCGGGTGAGCGTGGCGGGCTTGAACACGCGGGCCGCGAGCAGCTCGCTGGGCACGGGCCGCCCGTAACAGATGCAGCAGGTGACGGTGTCGGGCGTAGGCGCGTTGCGGTCTTGGTTCATCACCGACCCCCTCTCTGGAGTTCAGCCACCAGATCACAGGCGAGCACCAGCATGCGAAGCTGGTCGTACTGCTTGTCCTCTCGCACGTACTCGAGCGTGACCTTGCGCGGATCGCACGCGGGGGCGCTGAACGTCAGCGTCTGCACGCCTTCTTTGTCGTACACCTCCCACGTGAAATCTTCGAAGCCCTCGTCCAGCAGCCAGCGCAGCGCGGCGGCTTCGAACATCAGCGCCGCCACCGGCACCGGGATCAGAGTGACGCCTTCAGGCTCGGCACTCGTGTAGTCCTTGAGCTCGGCGGCGTTGTCCGCCTTGACATCAATCAACCACACAGGCTCGGCCGTGCGCGCTAGAGCGCTTCCGCTGCCGTCCACCGTGTGGCCGGCGGGCACGTACCGCAAATTCTCCGGCCAGGCGTCCATCGGGATGCGGTCGGCCAGTTCTTTCAGGACTCGGGCGTTCACGCCACACCTCCCCGGCGGCTGGCGGACCGCTGGCTCTCTTGCACGGCCTGGGAGATTGAGGACGCCTGCCGCAGGGTCCGGTCCATCGCCTGCTCGAGGGCGGCGAGGCGATTGTCCAGACTGTTGCGCCGCTCGACGGGCGCCGGTGCGGTCTCGTTGATGCGCCGGGCCAGCTTCAGCTGCTCAGCCGCGGCCTGCAGGTGGCTGACGACCAGGGGCGTGCTCATGCCAACGCCTCCGGGTTGAAGGCGGACAGGATGAGCGAGAACTCTGCACCTGGGCCTTCAGTCGTCCAGCCCCAGTCGGAAAGGCAATCCGTCCCGTAGTTGCCGAGCACAACCTTGACCCAGAGCCGGTCAAACTCGATGATGCACTCGTCGACACTGAAGACCTCCTCCATGGTCTTCAGCACGTCGCCGGCGACGGCCACCTGCTCATCATGCACTACCGCGGTAGGCGTGAAACCGTGTGCTTCGAGCTGAAGCAGCAGGTTCCATACCACGCGCCGCTCAACGCGGCACCGCGGCAACATCGTGTCGTTGGGGTCTAACTCCCGGTCGATGTTCAGCCGCGGGGGGTTCAGCAGGATACGGCTGAGAGTGACCAGCCCCGCGTTTAGCGGTCGCGTAAGGAGACTCCGCGGCGGCTCCTTCTCCGGCCCGCCCGGCCCACTCCACTGATTCGACGGACTACCCGGCTGTTGGGGGCTCTCGCCCTGACGGTCCTGACCCACGGCTGGAACTCCTCAGCCGCAGCAACCGTGCTGCCGCCTCGAGGAGATCCGCCAACGCCGCCATCTCGGCGTCGGCTCCGTGATTATGAGGGTGAGAATGCCGATTCTCAGCTTCGTAATCTCGGCCTCGGGGGCGGCGGCTGGACGCCGCTGCGGTGAGAACATCATCGGCGAGATTACGCCCCTGTGTCAAATCCGGGCCGGGATTTTCCAGCTTATCCACACCTTGCTCACTTCCGCGCGGGTCCGGCTTCCCCTGACCCGGTGATGCCGGTCGGTCACCGTCAGGAATCCGGCTGGGAGCCGGTGCAGCCGGAGCCGGTGCGGGCTGGATGCGCTCGTCTTCCGGCCAGAGCCGCGGGAGCTTGGCGAGGGCGGCGGCCTGGTCCTCCAGGCTCGGATCGAAGTATCGCGCCGGCACGCTGCCGGTGTGACGCTTGAGGTGGTCGACCATCTTCTGCTCGGCGAGTTGGCCCAGCGTGGTGCAAAACCACTTCGGCGCCGCGTGCGGGCTGAACTTTCGGCCGCGCCAATCGTGAGTATGAATGCCTGCCGCCGCAGCGTAGAGCTTGAAGGTCTGGTCCTGCAGCGCCTCAGGGAACACTCGCTCATCAGGTCCCGCGGGCACCCGGCCGTCGTCGCGCCGCTCGGCGTCCTGCCGGGCGAGGTGCAGCCGCAGCTGCTCGGCGAGCTCGGGATCGAGCGCGATCCACTGCTCTTTCTTGTTCTTGTTGATGTCCGCCGTCCAGTGCACGTGCGGCGTCGAGTGCGTGAGCACCAGGTGCCGGCGCCGCCACTTCCCGGGCTCGCTCACCCGGCAGGCGGCCTTGAACATGCAGAGCAGCTGGAGGGTGGTGCCTCGCGCGACGCGGCGGTCGATCGCTTCCCGCGCGAGCGCGACGCGCAGCAGCGATCGGGCCTCGTCTGTCGTCGCCGCCCTGGCGCCGGGCCCGCCCATCGCCTCGATGTTGCTTTCCGCCGCAAGCGGGTCCGCGGTGATGCGCCCGCTGCGGTGGAGGAACTTGGTGAGCGACCGGAAGACGCAGAGGTTGCGGTTGTAGGTCGGGGCCTTCCAGGTGGCGTCGGCCAGGTGGCCGCTCAACCACTCGACGATCGCCTGATTGGTGAGCTGCGTCCGGTGTGCCCAGCCGCAGTCGCCGGCTGCCTTCATCACGACCTCGCGGAACGTGACCAGCGTGCGGGGCCTCTTCCCCCGCCGCCTCAGTGTCTCGATCCAGGCGTCGACGGCCTCGCGCAGATCCGTCGCGCTTCCGTCGATCCTCCCGGCGATTGGTGTGATCGATCCCTCAGCGCCTCCGTGCGCCGCCGGTGCTGCGGCGGTGCTTCCCATGGGCGCCACTGGACCACCACTGGGGGGAATCCGCAAGAGTAAAGAGAGCAACTCGCGCCCAGTCGCCGGATCTCGGACCACCAGCTCGAGTCCGCCAGGTGGAGGTTCCTGGCTGCTGTTGCCCGCCAAACGCAACGCACTCACGGCTCAGCATTCCTGAACCCCTACGAGCTAGGCCATGGTTTACCAGCCAACGCAACCACTGGCAACGGCACGTAAAACCGCGTGCCATTCGTCCACACGCTCCCCACAGATTCGGCTAGGTTTTCCACGCCCGGCAAACGGAGTGCAAACGAGCCTCCTGGCCCAAAAATGCGGTCGAAATGCAACCGCTTCGCTCCCGCGCTCGGCCCCTAACGGCCGTTAGGACCCAACCGGGGGGTGTCTTAAGTCATACCTACCGCGTGTTCGGTGCGACTTACGTCGCCCACCGTCCCTGCCCGCACGTCTCGCTTCCCACCATGCTCTTGCACGCTGGCGCCATTCGCCCCTCGACGGTCACGCCCACCAGGCACCCGCACGTGCCGGTGCCCGGCCCGTCCCCCGTCAGCGGCGTGCCGCAGTACATCGCCACCACGCCCGGCAGCTTCGCCTCCCGCACGCACGCCCCGCACGCCTGGCACGCCCCCACGCGAGCGTCCGCCACCACGTCGCCCGCCACGTCCCCGCTTGCCATCGCGAGCACACACTCGCCCGCCCCCTTGAACGCCGTCCACACCTGCTCCCCGCTTAGCTCGCCGGCGATCGCCCGCCGCACCAGCTCAGGCGTCCCCACCCGCACCAGCTGCACCACCGCCGCCACGCGTGCACTCACACTCATGGGCTTGACTCCATGTATCCGATATGCTACACTGTACCCGTGCTGGCCAAGCCAGCCGTTCCCACCAACCCCGGCCAAGCCGGGAGGAGCACTCAGATGGCAAAGTACACGTACCGCATCCTGCACAACGGCCGCGAAGTGGAGAATCTTGGCGCCGAGATGTTCCACAGCGAGTCTGTGGCCCGCGAGGCTGGCGAGATTCGTGCGGACGATCTGTGCCCGCCCCACTCGCCGAGCCGGAAGTTCTATTACGTCGAGGCTGTCATCGTTCACGAAGACGGCCTGACGGATGATGACATTCGTTCCCTCGCCGACGACCACTACGCCGACGTACTCCCCGAGACCGATGACCAGGACCGATTTTGACCAACCCTGACCTCGTAGTTCTCTGGCTCCCTCGCGGCGACGAGCACGCGCTCGCCGCCTCGCTTGGCCTGTGCGAGGCCGACGCCCGACTTCAGCGCGAGCTCATCGAAGCCGCCCAGGCTGACTGCGCTGAGCGGATGCCGGGCACACCCGTTCGCGTTTACCGCTGGCACGTGTGGCGCGTCGTCCGCGCCATGCGCCGTGCCGGCGTTACCAACACACCCGCCGGCCGAGCCACAGCCTTTACGCTGCTCTCCCAGGGAGGCGATCTTGCAGACTGATCTTCGGGAATCCGTGCTCCGGCTCATGGAACAACGCGGCCTCACCATCTCCGAGCTCGCCCGCATGGCTGGCGTCGCCCGGCCAAACCTGAGCAACTGGCTCGCGGGCAAGCGCTCGATCATGCTGCCCGGCACCGAGGCCGTCATGGCCGCCTTGGGCATCACGCTCAACGTACCCAAGAAATAACCCAGCCTACAGCCCCTCACTCCCGCACCCGCTGCACGTCCGCACCGGCCCGTACGCCCCACCCCAGCCCCCACCCCCACCACCCCCCGCAGCATCGGGCACCACGATCCGCCCCCGCACGGGCTGACTCCCCGGGCAGAGCCGGCAGGGCGTGAGGGGCACGTTGCCGCTCGCCAGGCACTGCTCGCGCGGCATCTCCACGCACGCCCCACGCACGATGCACCCGCACCTGGTGTTGGGGTCGATGCCCGCCGGGTCGCATCCGCCCGGTCCGCCGGGTGGCGTGTAGGGCCCGTCGGGCGCTGGCCCCGTCGTGCCGTCGGGGTTGAGCCCGCCCGGGGCCTGCCCAGGCAGCCCGCGAGATCAAGAGCTTG
>ERZ724505.969-NODE-969-length-16659-cov-11.362383_pt1 | contig 16659 bp, 18 predicted proteins | sample MGYA00376038_ERZ724505 | MGnify/ENA primary metagenome ERZ724505 (study PRJEB28724, sample SAMN07190884) | wastewater metagenome | isolation source: effluent of sewage treatment plant in Hong Hong | place: Hong Kong | collected 2016-03-17 ... | reverse complement strand
GGGGGGGGGGGGGGGGGGGGGGGGGGGGGGGGGGGGGGGGGGGGGGGGGGGTGGCGCCTCCCCGTCGGGCCCCCGTCCCGTGGGGGATACGACCCGACGGCGCGAGTCCCAGGGGGGTAGTAGCACCCTCCCCCGCCGCGAATACCAAACTCGAAACGACCTTCAAGCGCCGCACATCTTCGAGTAAAACTCTCGATGGCACCCGGCAGGACGCGCCCCTCTTCTCTCCTGCCGGGATGGGTGCCGCGCGGAGTCGCCATGGAACAGCCGCTGATGCCCGCCGTCGTCGTCGACTCCCCCTTGGCGCCGGCGCCGAAGCGCAGTAAACTCCGCGCATTCTTCGGACGGAGTCGCTCGGTGGCCAACAGCAACGACCGCCAGCAGACGACGCAGGGATGGCTCCAGACGACCATCATCCTGCTCACGTTCCTGATCGGCGGCACCCTCGCGTTCGCCAAGCTCGACGCGCTCGCGCAGGAAGCCTTGAAGACGGCGAACCGCGCCGAGCTCAAGGCCGACGACGTCGACAAGCGGTCCCACGAGTCGTCGCAGGAACTGGTGCGCATCCGCACGATCCTCGACGAGCGACTGCCCAAGAAGGGCAGCGCGGCGAAGGACGACTAGGAGGCACGATGCCGCAGTTCCCCGGACGCTCGTTCAACCCGAAGCGCAGCAGGCAGCTCATGGCGCGCGCGCACGGCGAGTCGCCGGCCGACGAGGCCGCCGAGCACAAGCCGATGAAGAAGAAGTCGCCCGCGAAGAAGGGCAAGGGCAAGAAGGGCAAGATGCCGTTCCCGCCCCAGGCGATGCAGCTGGCCGCCGCGATGCGGTCGGCCCCGTTCAAGAAGAAGTGAGCCATGGCTGAGTTCCGCCGCAACCGGGGCAAGCGTGCCGCGAAGGCGAAGGCCGTGAAGGTCCTCGCCTCCGACGTCGCGCAGACCCGGCAGAGCGTGGCTCAGCTGATGGAGATGGCGCGGGACTGCCCCGACGCGCTGAAGGGGCCGATCACCGACGTCGAGCTGAAGCGGATGCTGCCGACCGCCGACGCGATCGTCATGGCGGAGATGACGCTCCCGAACAAGCACGACTACCTGATGATCCTGCGCACGATGGCGCAGCGCGCGATGACGGCGATGGCGCCGCGCGCGGTGTGGAAGATGGCACGCAAGATCGAGGACCATCTCGAGCCCGGCGACACGCGGCTCCTGGTCGAGTACCTCAAGGGCCTCGGCTTCTTCGAGCCGGCCGCGCCGACGACGGACGCGGAGCGCGAGGAGAAGATGGCCCGCCACGCGAAGTACGAGAAGATGTCGCTCGAGGACCTGAAGCGCCAGCTCCAGGAAGACATGGTGGCCTGATGGGCTTCTTCGCCAAGTACCTTCGGTCGCGGCCCGGCAAGGGCGGCGGCGTGAACATCGTCAAGGACCCGGTCCAGAAGAAGAAGTTCCAGGACGAGATCGAGGCGATGGTGGACCCGCAGCAGCGGGCCGAGCAGCTGATGAAGCGCGAGGAGGAGCTGCTGCTCCGAAGCCGCCGCGAGCCGACGGTGAAGGAGGTGCTGACCGAGCTGGCCCGTCAGGCGAAGCGCCTGCGCGAGCGCCGGCCCAACGCGCCGCTCACCTGCTTCTGCGGCGGGTACGCGTTCGCGCTGCTGGCGCAGGTCCGCTCGTACCCCGAGACGACGCTCGGGCTCGAGATCATCATGGACAAGCACGTCCCGCCGTGGGACACGGTGGTCCTCTACCGCGACGGCAAGGGCAAGAAGACCGGAGGCATCCTGTGATCAAGTACGGAGCCTGTGTCCCCGTCCCGGGGTTGCACGCGCGCACGGGCGTCTACGCGCTCGCCGTAGGCGTGCTGACGCCGCAGGTGCTCGTGGACCCGATGATCCGTGGCAAGCAGGGCGAGCAGGCGCTGGTGGCGCACGAGCTGTGCCACGTCACGGACAAGCACGCGCTGAAGCTGTTCATCTGGCTCGGCATCACCTTTGCGTTGGCGTGCCTCACGCTGTTCCTGTGGCTCGCGCGCGGGCCGCTCGTGGTGCCCGACGCGACCATCTGGCTGCTCGGCTCGAGCACGCTGCTCGCCGGGCTGTTCATCCCGCAGCTGCTGCGCATCTGCGAGATCGACGCCGACAAGGCCGCGCTCGCCGCGACCTCTCCGGCGGAGTTCGTCTCGTTCGTGCATATGCACCCGCACCCCAAGGGCAGGTGGGGTCGGTGGCTCTACGGCGCCAACACCGGCGACCGTATCTCACGCGTCCTGCCGTGAAGGGAAGGATCATGTCGAAGGCGTTCAACGAGCTCGTCATCAGCGCGAAGACGGTGGACGGCGGGACGATCGTCACCGCCAACCTGCTGCTCGACAGCGAGGTGGTGGACTCGGTGCAGAAGATCGTGGCCGGCAAGGCGGGGACGCCTGTGCTCGGCTCGCGCGTCCGCAAGGCCATCAAGGTGCTGACGGAGGGCGCGTTCCCGAAGACGCGCCTCGTCGCTCAGGGCGAGGTCCCCGGCCAGCAGGAGCTCCCGCTCGGCGAGCCGAAGACCGGGAACTGATCGACGATGACCCCGGAGGAAGCGGCCAACCACGTCTGGAAGAAGCGACCGCTGCTTCTCCACGAGGTCCCGCTTCCTCCGGGCGGTGGGTTCACGCACAAGCTGTTGGACCCCGAGTACAAGAGGCTCCAGGCGCAGGAGCACTACGCGAACGTCGCGTGCATCCTCGAGGAAGCCGCGCACATCAACCGCAAGGTCAAGGCGAAGCCCGAGTTCGCCGACGTGGTGATGGCGATTGCGGAGCGCGACATCGAGTGGTGGATCGACCACTTCGTATGGGTCCACGAGCCGCGCCAGCACGAGGACCGTCCGCTGGTCCTCTACGACTTCCAGCGCCTCAAGATCGTGCGCCCCTACATCGCGCACCGCGACACGTCGCCGCCCGCGCGCTCGAACCAGATGAAGGCGAAGTCGCGCGACCTCGGCCTCACCTGGACCGAGCTGGCGTGCCGCGTCCACTCGTTCGCGTTCAAGGACAACTGGTCGATCCTGCTCGGTGGCGTGACGCAGAAGGACGTCGACGACGGCGGCGTCCTGGCCACGCACAAGAGCATGATGGGCAAGGTCCGCTTCATCATCCGCAAGCTGCCCAAGTGGATGCGCGACAGGCTGTTCGGGCCGAAGTGGGACTCGAAGGACTACTCGAAGAAGCTCCTTCAGCTCAACCCGATGAAGCCGAACAACCTGATCGAAGGCGTTCAGGTGGGCGAGATGTTCGGTCGAGGCGGTCGTTACTCCGAGGCGTTCATCGACGAGTTCGCCTACGCCGCGTCGGTGAAGGCTGCCGAGAAGGCGCTCAAGCAGACGACCACGCGCTTCTGCGGCGTGTCGACGCCGGCGGGGCGCGGCAACCTGTTCGAGCAGCTGATGTTCTCGAGCGAGATGTCGGTCGTGCAGTATTGGTTCTGGTGGGCCGAGGCGCCAGGCAAGGACCTGCTCTGGTACAACCTCGAGCGCGAGAACATGGAGCCGGACGACGTGGCGTCCGAGCTCGACGTGTCGTTCGACGAGAGCGCCGGCGACCGCGTGCTTCCCGACGTCCACATCCCGCACCTGTTCATCACGCGCAAGAACGGGCCCGGCCCCGACATCGACGAGCCGGGCAGCCTGTGGGAGCCGGGCGTCGAGGTGCGTGTCACGATCGACTTCGGCGCGTCGCACCCGATGGCCGCCGTGTGGAGCCAATGGTTCGACAAGGGCTTCCCGCCGTTCGGCACCTTCATCGACTTCGTGCAGACGCAGGGCAAGAGCGTCGACTGGATCGTGCCGTTCATCACCGGGCGCATCCCGAAGGCGACGTGGCGAGGCGACCCGTGGCCGCACGTCTACTCGCCCGAGGAGCGCAGGATCATCGACCGCCACCTGCGGTGGGGGACGGAGAAGCTGTCCGTCTACGGCGACTGGCAGGGAAGCACGCCGAACCTCGTGACGGGCCGGCACTCGGCGTTCGACGAGCTGGGCAAGTACGGCATCGACGTGACGCGCGTGAAGGTGCTCGACGACTACGAGAGCATTGTCCGCTGCAACGAGCTGATGCGACATATGCGTGCGGACCAGCGCCTCGTCACGCAGCGCAACAACGACCCGAAGTGGTGCCCCACCTTCGCCGAGGTCGTGACCCAATGGAAGTACCCCAAGCCCCAGCCCGGGATGACGTCGAAGACGCTGACGCCGGTCCACGACCGCTACTGCCACGGCGGGGACTGCCTCAAGATGCTGGCCCTCACCATCGACATCCCCGATTCGGGCAGCGTCATGAGCGCCGAGGCTGGTAAGATGGCCGGCAAGCGCGGCAGCGACATCGTCAGGAACAGGTTCGTTCGGAGGTAGCATGGACACGCCCAACGCAGCGACGGTGGCCCTTCCCTCCGACGAGCAGCTCAAGGAGCGCGTCATGGGCGCCGGCCGCCCGCAGCTCGCCACGAAGGACCAGAAGTCCACGTTCAGCGAGCTGCGCAACGCCGAGGACGTCATCCGCGTGATCCTCTCGCGCGCGCGGTACGCGTCCTCGTACCGTCGCCCGTTCGAGGAGGAGTGGCACCGCTCGTTCCTGGCGATGTTCCAGGTGTTCTCGACCGACCTCGAGTCGAGCTGGCAGAGCCAGCGGTATATGCCGCTGATCCTCTCCAACGTCGAGACGGCCCATTCCGTGATCGGGACGGTGGTGATCGACGGGCAGAAGCTGGCCCGCTATCAGGCGAAGACGCCCGAGGGGCGCAACGCCGCTCGCGCGCACGAGGACCTGCTCGACTGGCAGAACAAGGGACCGTGCAAGTACGAGCGCACGATCCTCGACGCTGCGTGGTGGGGCCTTGTCACGGGCACCGCCATCCTCGAAAGCGGTTGGGACTACGACGAGCAGACGATCGACGTGCCCGTCGTCAAGCAGGGCCCCGACGGCAGGAAGACGAAGGTCATCGAGCCGCAGCTGGTGGAGGTCAAGGACTGGCCCTACCTCAAGGAGCTGAACCCGCTCGACGTCTACCTCTGCCCGCACTCGGGCCGGGGCACGGACCACGAGTGGGTCATCATGCGCGTCCGCACGACGCTCGGAGACGTGCGATCGGCGGCCGGCAAGGGCCACATCGACAAGGCGGCGTTCGACAAGTGGGTCGAGTCCACGAAGCCGACCGACGGGTCGCCGTCCAACGCCGGCGGGTTCGACGCCTACCTCGGGCCGAAGCTGCTCGACTCGTGGCTCGGCGAGGTGGGCAAGAACGACCCGACCGATCAGGCCGGCGACGACGAGGACCCGGCCAGCGACGACAAGCTGGTCGAGCTGCTCGTGTACCGCAGCAAGAGCGAGATGGTCACGCTCGGCTCGGACTCGCACCTGATCGGCTACTCGAAGAACCCGTACACGCACGGCAAGGTCGGCATCGTCACGGCGCCCTTCATCCCGATCAAGGGCTGCCCCTACGGGCGCGGCCTCGCCGGCGTCCTGCTCGGCCACCAGGAGCTGCTGAACGCGAACGTCAACATCTTCGCCGACGTGCTATACGTCAGCATGATGCGCCCCGTCGTGGTCGACCGCAGCCTGATCAGCGTGCTCGACGACGAGGCGATCTTCGAGCCGAACGCCATGCTGCGGGCCAAGGGCGACGCGCGCAACGCGATCGTGCCGCTCGACATCCCGGCGCCCAGCAACCTGTTCATGCTGTGGGACAGCCATCTGAAGAAGGACGCCGACGACGCCGGCGGCTTCACCGAGCAGGCGCGCGGCATCGCGCCCGCGAACAGCCCGACGGCCACCGAGTTCAGCGGCGTCCAGGCCAACATCCAGAACCGCCTGAAGATCCACGTCCTGCGGATGAAGTGGTTCGTCGAGGACACCTGCGACCTGATCGCCAAGCTGAACACGCAGTTCTACACGAAGGAGCAGGTGATCTCCGTCGTCGGCGAGTCCGGCATGAGCTGGCGCAAGCTCGAGCCGTGGGAGCTGGTCGGCGACATCGTCTGTCAGGCGACGACGAGCCCGAAGTACGCGAACGCGGACCTGCACGTCCAGCGCCTGCTTCAGATCCTCCAGATCCTGATGCCGATGCTCCAGAGCGGGCAGATGAACCCGACGGTCGTGAAGCTGCTGCGCGGCATCCTGCGCGCCGCGAACGTGGACGACGTCGACGAGATCCTCCCCGCCGGGATGGAGACGGTGAAGTCGTGGCAGGCCGAGAACCAGCTGATCCTGGGCGGCGGCAAGCCGAAGCCCACGATCGCCGAGGTCCGCGCCGGCTTCGGCATGGCCCACATCCAGGGGCACCAGCAGTTCCTCCAGGAGTACCAGAGCAACCCCGATGCGCTCCCCGAGGTGGTCGCCTACCTCATGCAGCACATCGAGGAGCACGCCCAGCTCGAGCAGCAGTTCGGGCAGATCGCCGCCGCGATGGCGCAGGGCGGCCAGATGTCCGGGGCTCAGACCGCCGGCGACCCGACGCGTCAGGGGGCGACCGCCCTCGGCGGCGCGCAGGGCAGCGGCGGCATCCCCGGGGAGTCGTCACCGGGTCCTGCGGCGCCTTCCGGGCGCCCGATGGGGGGATAAGCCGTGGCAGAACGAGCAGAAAAGCGGAAGATTTCCGTCGATGATCGGGCTCTCCGAGAGGCCGGAATCACCGACGACGAGATCACGATTCTCGCAACTTTTCATCAGACTCCTGCATTTTCCGCGATGATGAAGTTCCTCCGTTACTCGCGCCGGCAGAGCGAGCTGAAGCTCCGCTCGCCGGAGGCGTCGATCGAGCAACTGCGCTACCACCAGGGATGCGTTGGCGCGCTGAACGAGCTCGCAGACCTGATTGCAGAGGATCTCCCCGAGTGGTACAACAACGGCACGCGGTCGAAGGGAGGCCGCTAGTCATGTCCAAGAACACCTCCAACCCCATCCGTCGAATCGTAGCGCGCGTGATCGCGCGCCTCTCCACGTTCGGGCCCGTCTCGCCCGGGGCGTCGATCCCCGCAGACGCGAAGCCCATCCCGGAGAGCGAGGACGACGCAGTCCTCGACACGAGCAAGCCGACGGATCGAGCCGGTGGTGGCGACGACGAAGACGACACCGCAGAGGGCGGCGAGCCGAAGGGCTCGCAGGGCAGCGGCGCCGACGAGGACGACAAGTCCGACGACGGCGACACGAGCGCCCGGCCGAGTGACGGGGACGACACCGACCCCGGAGCGACTGAGGCCGACGATGGTGTGCTGAAGGCGCAGGCGAGTGCGGTTCGTGCCGCAGTCGATGCCCTTCTCTCGACCCCCGACGACACCCCTTCCGGCAAGCTGTCGGTCAAGTTCACCCCGAACATCACCAAGGAGATGATCGCGGAGTACGAGGCCGAGGTCGAGAAGGGGAACACCGCTCTCGCGCTGAGCAAGCTGATGGGCGCCGCCCTCTCGGAAGCCATGGAGCTTTACGACGAGAAGCGCGTCCTTCCGGTCGAGCAGACGCTCGCCGAGGCGAAGCGCAACGCCGAGAACGACAAGAAGGTGGCGGCCTGGGCCGCTGCCAACAAGGAAGATGCCGCCAATCCTGACCTGTGGGCGAAGATGGTCGAAATCTACAACGGGTTCGTGTCCACCAAGGGCGCCCGTCGAGCCGACCGCGTGACCATGGATCAGCTCGCCATCATGGCGAAGGCCGAGCTCCCTGCTGCCTCCCGTGGGAAGCGCGCGAAGGCGCCGACCCCGGAGGCGCAGAAGAAGGCAGCCCTCGGGGCCGCCCGAACGCCCGGCGCGATCGGCGTCACCAAGCCCAAGGCCGCCGCGCCCGCGAAGGGCAAGGTCGGTCACGACGGCGAGGGGTATCGAGCGCACCTCAAGCAGACCTCCCGCGACCTCTGGTAAGCCCACTCGGGCAAAGGAAACGCCATGAACCGCCTGATCATGCGAGTGCTCGCTGCGCTCGCCTTCCTCGTGACGCTGGGGGCCCCCGCCCTCGGCGCCGCCCCCCTCCACATCTCGGGCGCCTACACGACCGAGACGGGGAACCAGGACCGCCGGCCCTTCGAGTGGTCCGAGACGGTCAAGTACCTCGACGCCGACCGCAAGATGTTCACGCGCCTGCTCGCGGCCCTGCCGACGAAGAAGGTGCGGAGCGTCAAGTACCTCCAGTTCGAGCGGCAGCACCCGACCCGCTGGATCACGCTCGCCGAGGACCTCGACGGGTCCGAGACGACCGTCGACGTCAGCGACGCCTCGATGCTGCGCGTGGACGACGTGCTGATCGTTCCGGGCACCAGCGAGCGCCTGCTCGTCGCCTCGATCGTGTCGAGCACGCAGATCACCGTGACGCGCGCGTACAACGGCTCGACGGCCAGCGCCGCCGCGCTGTCGGGCGACTACCTCTACCTGCTGTTCCAGCGGCAGGCCGAGGGCGACACCAGCCCGGGCTACATGACGACGGACTACTCGACCGTCTTCAACTACGCGCAGACCTTCAAGCGCGTCTTCGGCTTCACGCGCCACGAGATGAAGGAGCTGAAGCGCGGCCCGAAGGAGTGGGCCGAGCAGCGCCGTCTCGCCGACGACCTGATCACCGAGGACATCGAGCACGCGCTCATGTGGGGCAAGAAGCAGCTCCTCGTCAGCGGCGGCAAGGTGTTCCGCACGACCGGCGGCCTGGACGAGTTCATCCAGACGAACCGCGCCGATCTCGAGGGCGGCATCGGGTACGGCGACATCGGCTGGATCGGCAACCAGTCCACCCGGTACTCGCCGGGCAAGAAGGTCTGGATGTGCTCGCGCGACGTGCGGCAGCAGATCAACGGCTGCGGCTACCCGATGCTCACGCTCCAGCAGAACGAGAACAAGCTGGGGATGAACGTCACGAAGGTCGACACGGGCTTCGGCGAGTTCATGCTCGTCACGCACCACGGCCTCGAGAACGGGTTCGGCGACCGGCTCTACATCGTGGACACGACCCACATGGCCATCGCCGAGTTCGACCCGGTCCACCTGGAGGAGAACATCCAGGAGAACGACCGCGACGGCGTCAAGCACCAGCTGATCGGCGACGTCGGCCTGTGGGGCGACACCGAGCTGGCGCACATGGCGCTCACGGGCTGCTCGCCGGCCCTCTAGTCTGATCCGTGGGGGCGGCCCTCGTCGGGCCGCCCCCACTCCACCACGCAGGAAGAAGGGACTCCTCCGTCATGGGCAACGAACAGAACGAGACTCCGCTGGTCTACGCGAACGACACGCCGATCGAGCAGGTCGTCGGGTCGCCGCGCGCCCTCAAGGCCCTCAAGGCCAAGGGCATCAACAAGGTGGGCGACATCCGTTCGCTCGCCGAGGTGTCGGCAATCCCCGGCGTCTCGGCTGGCGTCGTCGCGCAGCTGTCAGAGCTGCCGATCCGCAAGGACGAGCCCGCGAACCTGAACGCCGACGTCGAGGAGGGGGAGCACCCGATCGTCCTCCGCTCGCCGTCGAACGGCTACATCATCCGCCTGCTCGGTGGTGACATCATCCCGCCCCCGATCGGGATGCCCGGCCGGCCGCAGATCGTGCAGCCGGTCGCCATCATGTTCCGCAACGGCGCCGCCGAGCTGACCCGTCGGGTGTGGCTCATGGCCAAGCACCGCCGGGACGAGCAGAAGGTCGCGCAGGAGCTCGCGGTGCCGGCCGAGAAGGCCCCGTGGCGCGGCGAGGCCATCCGCTACCTGAAGAACCGCCGCCCGTTCAAGCAGCGGATGTTCGCCATCATCGAGTAGGAGGCAGGACGTGGCCACGAACACCTTCGCCGGGATCGTCTGCGACCGCAAGGCGACCCTCTACTACCTCTCGTCCGCGCTCGGCGCTTCGGTCACGACGACCGTCGACCGCCGCACGGCGGCGTCGGCCACGGACCTCAAGACGACGGCCGAGATGCTCGGCCGGAACGCGCGCGGGAAGCTGATCCCGCGCTTCTTCTGCAAGAAGGACAGCGGCTCCTCGGCGAACTTCGCCGTCAAGGTGCAGCACGCGAACCAGATCCCGGGTGTGGCCGAAGCGTCGTGGGACTGGAGCGACCTCGTGTCGTTCACGGCCCTCACCACCGACGTCGCCACCTTCGAGGCCGTCGAGCCGACGGTCCCCGTCCGTCCCTTCCTGCGCGTCGTCGCCACCCGAACGGGCGGCACCGTCACCGGCCTCCGGGTCGGGTATGAGTACGCGCAGGCCGGGCCTCGTTCGAGCTTCGGCTCGGGCGTGTTCTCTGGTTCGCTCGAGTAAGCCAAGCCCCTTCCAGGAGTCAAGACAGCCATGTTCCCCAGCAACATCGAGACGCAGCTCTACGGCGTCGCCCCGAAGGCGAAGACCGTCGAGAACTACTCCGGCACCGGCGCCACCCACCAGAGCGCCGAGGTGCGCATCGACGGCGCCCGCAACGTCCAGTTCCAGCTGATCGTCACGGCGATGACCGGCGCGAGCCAGACGCAGGACATCAAGATCCAGCACCGCCTCAAGGCGTCGGACTCGTGGCTCGACACGGGCCTCGCCTTCACGCAGGTCGTCGTCGCCGGCGGCGCGACGTGGCACCAGCGGCTCGCCTCGACGGGCCCGCTGCTCCCGCGCATCCGCGCGAACGCCACGGCCGGCGGCACCACGACGACCCTCGCGTACAAGCTCTACATGGTCTACGACCAGGGCGCGCGCGGTCGGTTCGTCAACCACGGCCAGCTGACGTAGTCCCTTCCCGAAGGGGCCAACAGGGGGCGGGTTCGCCCGCCCCCTGGTTTCCACATCGGAGGCAGACGTGGCGAACCCGACTCTCGTCGCCGGCGGCGTTTCCTCCTACGCCGGGTTCACGCTCGCGCAGATCGTCGAGCGCCTCCTGTCGACCTTCGGGCTGACCGAGGACTCGACGACCGGGCGCACCGTCGCCACGACCGAGGAGTCGGCGCAGGCGCGCGTCTTCGTGCGTCGCGCCGTGTCGATGCTGAACGGGAAGTTCCCGTCCATCTGGTCGATCCGCGAGACGACGGGGACGTGGATCGCCGGCGACCACTCGCTCGCGCTCCCGACCGACTGCCGCTCCGTCCTCTACTTCCTGTTCGACGGGCTGCCCGTGACGCCCATGACCCGGGACGACGAGCTGCGTATCGCCCAGGCGAACAACGCCGACGGCAGCGCGCAGGCGCCGAAGACTGGCGACGGCGACGTCCTGCTCTACCGCACCACCGGCGTCACCAGCAGCAACCAGATCGTCGTGCGGCTGTACGACACGCCGGCCGAGGCGAAGTCCTACGCGATCGGCTATAACACGCTCGCGCCCGCGCTCACGGTCGACGCGACCGCGCTGCCGATGATGACGCAGTTCCAGGAGTGGGTGCTCGCCAAGGCTCGAGAGCTGTGGGCCAGCGAGCTGAACGACCTGATCGCCAAGAGCGCCGCCGGCAAGGACCTCCTCACGATCGAGGCCGACCTGATCCCGGACACCGAGGCGATGATCGAGGTTCCGCACCGCATGAAGTGGCGGTTCCCGAACCCGGCGGGTGTCCATCACCGACGCGGAAGGTAGGCCATGCCCATCTCCTCGGCTGATCCCGCCTTCCTGCTGATCTACGGGCTCGACGAGAGCCTTGCCACCGCTGTCCGCGTGAACAGCGGATCGCTCGGGTCGTCGCAGGATCTCTCCGTCGTCCAGAGCACGGGCTCCGACGGCGTGCTCTCCATCGCCGACGGGAACGGAGGCAAGGCGGCATGGTTCGACGTCACCTACCCTTCGCCCTACTCGTCCATGACCAGCGCGTACCGTGGGCTGCGCGGGCCTGCCGCCGCCACGGGGTCCGTCCATGCGGCGCGGGTCGCAATCCCTCGAACCTCGGCGTCCGACGACTTCGCCTTCGGCGTTCGGTTCAAGTGGGTCGCTGGTGAGACGGACGGCGCCGGCGCCACCGAGCAGCAGATGCTGTTCGGCCTGTTCGACACGGTGACGGGCGCGTTCGGCTGGAGCATCGCCATCCTGCCGAACACGAACTCGAACCCCGCCACGGGCGCAAAGATCCAGGTCCGCATCGGCGACTCAGGCGCGATCAGCGTCGGCGGCGTCTCGTGGTCCGAGACGGGCTCGCCCCCCACCCAGCACATCCTGCCCGACGAGTGGTACCGCGTCGTCGTGCGCGTCTACTACCAGGGCAGCGGCACGGGCTATCTGCTCAAGGTCTACCTCGTGCGTGAGAGCACGGGCACGACCTACACGTTCACCTACACCGGCACCGCGTTCACGGCCGACTACCCGACCGCCTTCAACACAGCGACTGCCGCTCGCGTGTACATCGGCACGGATAGCGGTGCCGGCTTCTCACTCAACCCCGCGCCGCTCTACGGGTACATCGACAACTGCTGGCTGTTCGACTCGCCGATGTCGGACGGCGACGCGTCGACGATCCTCGACGGCGGCATCACGATCCCGTGGACGGAGCCCAGCTACTCGCAGCTCGACCATGACGTGCGCGTCGCGGTCGCGCGCGAGGGCGCCACGTTCCCCCGACCCCGGGCTCTGCCGACCGGCGGGCTCAAGGCGCGGCATCCCGTCAACGTGCGCGCGCGTCGCCTGCGCGTGCGCTACTCGGCGTTCCGGGCCGGCCGCCCGTGGGCGCTGCGCCTCTGCCAGATGGTGTTCGACTCGTCGGGCCCGCGATCCGGACGGCAGGACATCCCCCAGGGCTTCGTGAAGTTCGACGCCGGCTTCGTGCGACGGCCCGGCTCTCAGCCCGCGAACAGCCTCGTGGACGGGCGCAACGTCGACATCAACGGCGACACCGCGCGCTCGCGTCGTGGCTTCAAGATCCGGCGCGACGTCGCCTCCGTCGATGCGGCGAACTCGTTCATCTCCTACCGCGACCTGAACGACAACCTGTTCCGTCTCTACAAGGTCGGCGACGCCCTGTACGCGGAGCTCGGAGCGAGCGCGGCGTCGATCGACACCGGCTGGGGCTCCACCCACATCCCGTCCTACGGCGTGCTGAATGGCCGCATCGTGATCCTCACGCCGTCGCGCCAGAAGACCCACCGCTCGAGCTTCACGGCGGTTGAGTCGTTCGGCATCGCCGCGCCGGCGGCGCCCACGGCGGCGCTCGCGGCCGGCACGCTTACGGGGACGTACTTCTACCTGTACACCGAGTACGACCCGAACACGGGCGACGAGAGCGCGCCCGGCGTCCTCGCCTCGGCAATCAGCCCGGCCGGCCAGGGCGTGACGCTGACGCTCGCCGCCGTCTCCAGCGACACGCGCTTCAGCAAGCGGCGCATCTACCGCTCGACGAGCGGCGGCGGCGCGACGACGGCGACGCTGATCGCCACGATCAACACGGCCACGACCTACACTGACTCCGGCGCCGCCGACGGCGTCACGGCCATCTCGCAGGTCGGCGGCTCGTACATCACGGGCACGCCGCCCGACACCTTCGCCGCCGTCACGATCCACCGCGAGCGCGCCTTCTACTACAAGGGCGCGACGTACACGAACCGCGTGTACTGGACCGAAGCCGGCACGCTCCAGCGGTTCTACTCGCTCGCCTACTTCGAGGCCGAGGGCCCGGTCCGCTGCGTGATCGCGCAGGGCCAGCGCCTGATCGTCTTCACCGACTACACGGTCGAGATCGTCGAGAGCGACTGGGTGCGCAACAGCGCCGACGGCTCGTACAACATCCAGCGCACGGTCGTCTCGCGCACGGTTGGCACCTTCGGCCACAAGTCGGCAATCAACGCGCACGGCCGCGTGTTCTGGATCGACCCTCGCGGCGCGTGGACGCTGAGCGGCGACGAGCCGACTCCGATCGCGTCGCAGATCAGCGGCCTGTTCCCGTTCATCAACACGAACCTGAAGCACCGCATCTGCGTGGCCTACAACCACATCAAGCGGCAGATTTGGTTCTGCGTCGGCATGGGTGGGCCGGAGTTCCAGGACGACACCTCGCGCATCCAGACGATCCTGGTCTACAAGCTCGACCAGGGAATCTGGTGCCCGCCCTACCAGCTCGAGGCCACCTTTGCCGATCAGTTCGACGACGACCTGAACGGCCTCCAGTTCGGCATCATGGACGGAATCGGCTGCTTCAAGCAGATGGAGACGTACGAGGGCGACGGCATCGACGGGGCCGAGACGTTCACCTTCGAGGGCACCATCTCCACGCTCTCGTCCCGGGTTCTGACCCCGGCCAGCGCCCCGTCGGGCTGGACGTCGAACAGCCTTCGCGGCATGGGCATCACGCTGATCGACAGCGTCACGGGCGAGGAGTTCTACACGCTGATCAGCAGCAACACGACGACGACCCTTACGCTGCTCGAGGACCCCGGCGCCGGATTCGGTAGCCCCGACACCTTCTACGTCGGCGGCATCCGCTCGTACATCGAGCCGGCCGAGCAGGACTTCGGCACGCAGAACGACAAGGTCTGCCGGTTCCTCAACAGCGAGTTCGACGACATCAGCACGGGGAGGATCGTGTGACGACGCGGTTCTCCGTCACGCCGATCGCCAACGTCCCTGGCCAGCAGGCGCTCGAGGCGCCGCTGCGCGTGATCAATCAGAACTTCCGCTCGGTCGTGGACTTCATCAACCGGGCCATCGCGGCCGGGTCGCTGATCGCCGACGGCAGCATCACGCTCGCCATGCTGGCGACGGCGGCCAAGACGCTCGCTGGCGACGTCACGGGCCTGATCACCGCCACCACGGTCGAGAAGATCCGTGGAAAGACGATCGCCGCGCCCGTTGCCGGCGACGACGGGAAGGCCGTCTGCTACAACCACGGCGGCTCGTCCTTCGTCTACACGGCGAAGATGACGGACCCGTTCACGACGCGAGGGGACCTCGTCTACCGTGGAGCCGCGTCGCCCTCGCGCCTCGCCATCGGCGCAGCGGACACCGTGCTGCGCAGCGACGGGACGGACCCGGCGTGGGCCACGCTCACGGCCCTGCTCGACTCGATCGGCGGCACGCAGGGCGACATCCTCTACCGGGGTGCCGGCTCGTGGTCGGCGCTCGCGGCCGGCGCCTCGGGGAAGTTCCTCAAGACGCAGGGCGCGGGCGCGAACCCGACCTGGGACACGCCGGCAGGCTCGAGCCCCACGACGACGAAGGGCGACCTGATCGTCCGCTCGGCCAGCGCCGACGATCGCCTCCCCGTCGGCACCGACGGCCACGTCCTCACCGCCGACTCCGCGCAGACGCTCGGCGTGAAGTGGGCGGCGGCCGGCGGCGGCGGCGGGACCAACGCGCTGCTCGACGGCAGCGCGCACAGCGACACCGTCGCGCAAGCCGTGACTCGCGGCTCGCTCGTCTACGGGAACAGCACCCCCGCGTGGGACGAGCTGACGATCGGTGCAAACCGCAAGTTCCTGCGCAGCGATGGCACCGACATCTCGTGGCAGTTCGACCGTCGGCTCGCGGCGAACAAGCCGAGCCCCATCCGCATCATGTTCGGCAACGCGACGAACACCTCATCGGGCATCTTCTCCGCGAGCACCGCCGGCGGCTCTGTGGCTGCGGCGGGCGACAGCGCGCGCGTGGCGAACAAGTACACGCAGTCGGTCGCCAACAGCAAGGGCGGCATCCAGACGCCGTCGTCCGGCCCGCTGATCACGGCGGCCATGAGCCCCGCCTTTTGGGCCGACTTCAAGCTGACCACGTTCACGCTCTGCTACCTCCAGGTCGGCTTCAACGGGACCGGCGTGCAGGGCTCGACGACAGAGGCGACGACGACGCATCAGGCGATGCTGACCTTCAAGGCCGGCACCGACACGAACTTCTACTTCCGCCTCTGCGACGCGACGACGGCGAACAAGATCGACACGGGCGTCGCCAAGGACACGGCTTGGCACGACGTCCTGATCTACACCGACGACGGCGGCACCACCTGGAAGTGCGAGCTCGACGGCGTGCAGGTGGCCTCGTCCTCGACGAATGTGCCGTCAACCTCGCAGACTTTGTTCGCCGAAACTGCGTTCACGACCGGCTCTGGCGGCACGCAGAACGGCGACATGGCCACGTCGTATCAGGTCGTGCAGTTGTCGAAGTCGCTCTAGAAGGGAGCTTATCGTGTCAGAAAACTGCAAGGAGTGCGCGAAGAAGTCCAAGGAGATCGAGGCCATCCGCACCGCGTCGGATGGGCTTCGCGCGAAGATCCGCTCGCAGGACCTCGAGTACCGCAAGCTCGAGGCCGAGGCGCTGTCGCAGTTCGCCGACTACGACGAGAAGCTGTCGAAGCTCCGTCGCGTCGTCGCTGGCCACATGGCCGCGAGCATGATGCTGGACGCAGAGAAGTCGGCTCAGAAGGTTGCCGGCCCGGCCAGCCCGGGATAGAATCCCCGCGTCGGAGGAAGCCTATGTCGTTCGCCATGCCCGGAGTCGGTGGTGCGCTCCCCGCGCCGAACACCGACATGGTTCCTCCGCCGAGCCTCTCGTCCGGCTCGACGCGCCTTCGCTCGTTCCTCCAGGGCGTGAAGTTCGAGCGCGGCGGCGCGCTGATCCCCGGCGGCGGGCTGATCAGCATGGATGCGTTCAGCGATCTGCTGAAGCGTCAGGCCGCAGCGTTCGGCGCATCGCAGGCCGACATCCTCGACGCCGTGAAGGGCGCTGGCCTGAACTACGGCGTCGGCTCGGACGGCACGGTCCGCATCACCGGGCCCGCCGGCGGCGGCG
>ERZ724505.967-NODE-967-length-16668-cov-5.577740_pt1 | contig 16668 bp, 27 predicted proteins | sample MGYA00376038_ERZ724505 | MGnify/ENA primary metagenome ERZ724505 (study PRJEB28724, sample SAMN07190884) | wastewater metagenome | isolation source: effluent of sewage treatment plant in Hong Hong | place: Hong Kong | collected 2016-03-17 ... | reverse complement strand
TCAATGAGCGATGGACTCGTGCGCCCATTCAGATGATGACGAAGTGCGCGGAGGCTGCGGCACTGAGGGCGGCGTTTCCAGATGAGCTCGGCGGTGAAGCGACGGTCGAGGAGATGGAGGGCCGTGGGCTCAGTGACGATCTGCCGACGACGCACGATGATGCTGACCCGGTTGGCACGGCGCTGTCCGAACTGACACAGGAGCATCAGGAACTCGCGGCTGAAGTGATCGCCAAGTCGAAGCTGACGAAGGCGCAGGTCACGGCGGTGTTTGTGAAGCACAAGGGCGACGTGGCGGCGTTCATGCTTGAGCTGGCCGAGATCGCGCAGAAGGCTGAGGCGGCGAAGAAACCGGCGCTGCCCGTGAAGAAGGCGTCGGAAGTCGTAGATTCCAAGCCGATGGAGAAGCCGGTGGAGAAGGTGGAGACGCCGAACGCTGGCGACATCTTCTAAGTTGTTTTGCCGGGGTAGCTCAATGGCACGCGGCGGATTGGCCACCGACGCGATTGCACCTTGGGTGCAAAGAGCAATCGGTTCTTAACCGATCGGTTGGTGGTTCGATTCCATCCCCCGGCTCCAAATGTTTGGCAAGGCAAGTTCGTGCTGGCGTCAGGTGCTCCGAGAAGGAGAGAAGCCAAGGGGTGACTCCCCGACTGCCGACGATGCGGGTCGTCGCCGCGACGTGACAGGCAGCGCCAGCACGATTCATCAAAGGAGAATGCCAGTGACGATCATTCAGGTGTTTACGGTTCTGGGCTACATCGCGTTTGCGTTGGCGGCCATCGTTGCGGTGGCTGGCATTCTCAAGGGCATGAAGATCGAGGATGAGCGCCGGCGCGAGTTGAACGACAATCCGATGGCATTTGGGTTTGGTGCCGACATGTCATTGCACGGCCACCTTGAATTGCATGTGTCCGAATCGGATACGTGGTGTGGTGGTTGGTACGAGGACGATGGAACACACATCGAGGAAGTGTGGCGAACATCTGATGGAGCTGTCGTGGCGAGATGGGTGAACGGGGTGGTGGAGTTCGATCACCGCAAGTGACAACAAGTTTGTCCCGTCTGGTTGAGTTCATGTGGGGTACTTCGATCGCAGTCTATCTACCCTGAATTGAGCAACATGAATCCGCTGGTCGTGCGGCCGGCGGCGGGACACCAGAAAGTGCGGCGGCGTGGAAGTGGCGATGTGCGAATCGGCATCGTCCAGACACGCGGGACGGGCGGGAACAAGCGCCCACGGAAGGTCCGGGTAACGGCACAATCAGGCTGTCCGTTCAAGCGAGTCAGCACGGTCGACCGATTCAGTCGACTCGAGAAGCGCACTGTTACCGTTGCTGGTAGCCAATCCAGCCCGTACGGCTAATCGTTGAAAGGGAGTGCCAGCATGGAGCACGAGTTATTTGGTGATCGCGGCATGAGGCTGCACGGGTGGTTCCGGTTCAAGTCTGGCTGGGGCTTGGCGTGGAAACCAGTCACAGCGCGGCGGTATTTCTCAGAGCGCTATGGTCATGATCCGTGGTTCACGGTGTGGCCGATGCGTGTGTTGATTCTTCGTCCTGGCCGGAGGTAGCTGATGTCAAAGAAAGCGATCGTGTTGGATGGGACGGGCATCCCGGTGATGTCGCGCTCGTCGCTTGAGGCCGCGCAGTGTGCGTTGCGGTACCACGAAATCTACGACAACGACATGAACGATGAGTCGGAGTTTTCGCTGCGCGGCACGGCGTATCACACGGTGAAGCGGCACTACGTGAAGGGGCTCTACGCCGCGCAGGTGCCGATGGACTTCGAGATCGCCAAGGATGCGTTTCAGGTTGGCATCCGTGAGGCTGGCACTCCGGTGCAGTTGATTCCCGAGGTGCGCGACATCTACGACCGGCATGTGCAGCACTTCGAATTGCCGCTCGATCGGTACGCCAGCAATGAGGATCTGCGCGTGCGGATTGACGCGCCGGTGCCCTACCAGTTGGAGACGGACCTGGACCTGATCCATGCGGATCGTGCCGAGGTTGAGATCCTGGACGACAAGACGTACTACGTCGGGTTCTCGGAAGCGCAGGCCCGTGAGTTGGTCCAGACGCGCTACTACATCTGGGCCGCCATGCAGGAGTATCCGGGTTTCGAGTGGTACCGCATGACGTACGTGTTCGTCCGGCTGAACCAGACGGTCTCGGTGCGGTTCCATCGGTCGGACTTCGACAATCTGGACGTGGAGATCCGTGCGATGGATGCGGTGCGTCGTGCGCTCTACGTCACGCGGAACTACGTGGCCACGCCTGGCGAGGTCTGCGGGTTCTGCACGCTGAAGTGTCCGGTGCTCGACGACACGAAGCGGGGCCTGCTGCGCGTCAAGACGGCCGACGAGTTTGCCAAACTGGCGGGTCTGCGGATCGTGCAGGAGAAGCTGGGCCGCGAGATCCAGAAGGCACTGAAGCAATACGTGGCGATCAATGGTCCCGTGAACATGAACGGCGAGGTGTTCGCGTTCCGCGATCAGGTGTCGACGCGCTACGACGCCGGGCAGTTGGTGGACCTGTTCCGCGAATTTCAGGCGCCGACCAACTTCGAAGTCACGGCGTCGGCCATCAAGAACCATCTGAAGGCGGTGCCGGCGCTGGTGCCCGAGGTGGCGCTGCTGGCGAAGCTCGACAAGAAACAGCGGTTTGGTCACCGGAGCGTCAAGGCAGAGTTCTTGCGGAAGCCCGGCGAGTTGGAGGATGGCGACGATGAATGATCTGGACATGCGTGACGTGCGGGTGGATACGTTCTCTGGCGGTCAGGTCACGGTGAAGGTGACGCATCTGCCGACCGGCATCGTCGTCACTCGCACGCAGATTGGCGGCGTGGCGCATCGCATGAGGGCGTCGGCGTTGCGCGAGTTGCAGAATGTGCTGCTGCAGTCGAATGGCCGCCAGCAGACGTATTCGGGTGAGTGAGATGTTCGGGTACGGCGGCGTGGTGACGTACGTGGTGCTCGACGCCATCGTGTGCGCGGTCGAGTGGGTGTTGCAGGTGCAGTGTCCGGCCTGCTTTTCATGGTGTTGGCGCTGGCGGTCGTGCCAGTGCGGCAAAGGATGATTCTGTGTTGAACCGATTGGAACTGACGAACTTCCGCTGTTTCCGGCATGAGGTGTTTGACTTCTCGCAGCCGCGAGTCCTGATCCTGGCCGACAACGACAAAGGCAAGTCGTCGGTGCTGGATGCGATTCGGTGGGTGATGACGGGCCGGTGCCGTGGGCTGGATGACGGCGGCCGCGGCGTGGCGACGTTGGTGTACGACGGGCCACTCGGCGCCGGCGAGCAGCGTGTGATGTCGGTGGTGGCGAACGTCGTGCGCGGCGATGAACTGCGAACGATCGGACGCTATTTCAATGGCACGACGACGAGCTTCACGCTGTCTGGTGCGATGGGCCAGTCTGGCGATCAGGAGGCGGCATTCTTCGCGTGGCTCGGCGTCACGGATCGGCGCCAACTCTCGGTCATTCTGGACGGGGAACTGTTCGGGGAGATGGCGCACAAGGATGCCAAGTCGCTGCTGATGGCGTTCTTGCCAGTGTCGGTTGTGGACCCGCTGAATCCCGAGCGGTCGCTCGAGCCCGATGAGGTGGACGCGCTCTACAAAGAGGCGGTCACGGTGCGTCGGGATGCCAAGCGGGATCTGGTGAAGTTTGTTGTGGTGCCGCCGGCTGAGCCAGTGGGCGACATTGACGGCATCAAGGCGCTGCTGGCGCGTCTGCGTGGCGAACGGGAGACGTTGGTGGGCCAACGTGGGGCGTCGGCTGGCGCGTCTCAGGAGGCGGCACGGGCGGCGCTGGCGGCGGCTGAGCAGAAGTTGGCGCAGGCCAAGCTTAACTTGTCGTCGCAGATTGGAACGGCGTCGATTGCTGAGGTGCGCGAACGGTTGGCGGCTGCTGTCAAGGGGCAGCAGGAGGCGCAGGAGCGGCTGAACGCAGCAGAGGCGTCGGCGGCCGCGATCTCGTTCGAGGACAAAGGGCACGGGCTGATTGCCGATCAGTTGGAATCTCACGATCCAGCCACTGGCTGCGTTCTGTGCGCGGAAGTGCCATGCAAGACGACCAAGGCGGCATTCATCAAGGTTGCGAAGGGGGCGAGGAAGGCCGACGCCGAAGTCGCAGCGCAGCGCGAAGCGTTCCGTGAAGCGACGGCCAATGCTCGAGCGGCCAACGCGGAGTTGGAAGCGTTGACGATGGAAGGCGTTCACTTGGCTGGCGTTCTGATGGTGGCCGAGGAACTCGAGGAAACGATCACCACGTTGACCGCGCAATTGCCCGAGTTAGCGGCGGCTGTGGCAGCGCCAACCGAGCCGTCCGAACTGGATCAGCAGATTGATCTGTTGTCGGGGCGGATCTCGAAGGGCGAGACGATCCTGTCCGCCAAGATGGCGCTCAAAGCCGAGCACGAGCGATATGCAGCCGATGTCGAAAAGATGCGTGCGCTGAAAGCGCAGGTGGAACGTGCCGAACAGCAGGTGGCGGCGTATGGTCCTGGTGCGGATGGCGTGGTGGCCAAGGCCGTGGCTGCGGTGCAATCGAAGTTCGAAGCGGCCGTCAACGCGCATCTGGCGCACTTCGGGTATCGGTTCGCCATGTCGATCGAACCGTGGGAGATTCAGATTGACGGTCGGCGCTGGCCGTTGTTGGCTGAGTCAGTGCGATTCCGCGTGGCGATCGCGTTGCAAGTCGCGCTCGCGCAGTTGATCGGTTTCGATCTGACGCTGATCGACCGGCTGGACATGCTGACCCGCGAACATCGGGCGACGACGCAGAAGCTCGTGATGGGTTGCAGCCTGGGGCTCGTCGTGTTGGCGAAGTCGCAGGATGCTGCTGGCGGTGTGGTGCAGAGTGCGCCAACGATTGCTGGCGTCCAGGTTGTGCTCTTGTAGGCAGATCAAGACGGAGGGGATGCGATGACGTGTTTCTATTGCCGCACAACGTTCTATTGCGCCAGTTCCGGAGGTCATGCCGAGCCGTGCGACTGTGGGCGCAATGCGACGGCTGACGATGCGCGTGAAGATCGTCAAGAGGCGATCGACGCGACGGCGCACGACGAACAAGAGGCAAAGGAAGACCGATGACCGACAAGCTGACCGACGAGCAGATTGCGGAGGGGCTGCGGCTGGCGGGAGAGGCCGCGTCCGGGCGTGAGTGGGTGGGGCGGTATGCCGACAAGGCTTTCATTGCTCACGCGAGCACACATCACGCCGCCGCGCTACGCGATCTTCAAGAGGCGAAGCGGCTGGCCGAGTTCTGGGAGTCAGAAGCAGCGCGAAACCATCGAGACGCACAGTTTTATCGAGGCATCGTTACGGCGACGGGCGAACTACTCGGACCTGAGTGCAAGCGATCAGACGACGGCTCGATGCAGGGTGAGCCGCTTGTGCTGAAAGTCACGGAGTTAGTTGCCGCCGCGCTGCGCGAAGTGCAGGCGCTCAGGCAGCAGGTGCAGGACGTGATCGAAGAGCGCGACAAGCTAGCGCAGTTTCACGGTGGCCATTTGCCAGAGTGCGCCGGAATGGACATGGAGCAAATGCGTTGCGGTTGCGGCTATTTGGATGGCACCGCTTATCGTGAGTTGGTTGCACAAGTTCAGACGCTCACCGAGGAGCGCGACATGGCGCGGGAGATGGTGACGTTGCATCACGTCGAATGTCATGACCCTGATTGTGTAAAGGAGATCGCCACATGGACCAAGTGACGTGGACGGTGGAGGAGATCGAGCTTCAAGCGAGCGAGTACGAAAAATCAGGCAAGTTCGCTGCTCGGTTTGGTGCTACCGGAGTCGCGGTGGAGCGCAAACGTGACGCCGCCATGCTCCGCGCCTTCGCCGCCCAGACGCGGCAGGTGGAGATGATGCGGGAGTGGCTGGAGAATCAAGCCAACAAGGCCGTCGCTGATAACGGCGTGTCGATGCTCTCAGAGATGGCCTGTAAGACTATTCATCAGTTCAACGAGCTGTTCCCGAAGGACGGTGCCCAGTGAGCGAGAAGAAGCACATCAACGCCAGCACAATTGCGCGTATTGCTGGGAACATATTGTCAGGTACGCCGATTCGGTCAATGACTGACGATGATCGCGTCATCCTGATTCACGAAGCGGTTGTGTGGGCGCGTGAGATCGCTGCTGAGGTTGAACGCACAGAGCCGAAGGACGGTGCCCAGTGACGCCGGAGCGGATCAAGGACATACAGGAGGCGGGTGAGCCGAACGCTGACACGGATACGGTTCTGGCTAGCGATACCGACTCAACCGGAAAAGCGTTGACGTGGGGCGAACTCCGCTTCCTGCTCGACACCGCCGCGCAGGCCGGCAAGACGTGCGAGTGGCGAGAAGATGCCGAGGGTTGCTTCCACCAGCACGGCATGTTGTATGGCCAATTAATGAAGTTTTGCCCCGACTGCGGCGGTCGCGTGGTCATCCGCGACGGGAGGACATAGATGGGCACGCTTGAAGCAGTTCGCGCGCTCGTGAAAGACCGCGCTGGAAATGATGTCGTCGCGCTCGGTCATTGGCGCGAGATTGAAAGTCAGAAGACATTGTGCGGTCGGAGACTGCGCCATGCCGCGCCCGGCGTCGAAGGCGAAGTGACCTGCAAGGTCTGTGTGCGGCGCAGTAAATTGCGCGACGGGAGGACGACGTGAGCGAGACACCGGAACAGATGACAGCACTGATAGACCGAGTGCGCGAGCTGGACGACATCGACCCACGCCGCCAATCATGGTGGCGCTGCGATGACTGCAATAGCATTGTCAGTTGCGACGAAGATGGCTGTTGCACGATGTGCGGGAGTGACACTCGCATCATTGTGTCTTACGACCCATCGACCGCACATGAGCTTGCATCTGCTGCGGTTCCTCTCGCGAATGAAGTGGACCGACTCACCGCCCAAGTGGCCGAGCAGCAGCGGGAGATCGAGCGGCTGCGGAGAATGATCCCGGTTGAGTGTTGTCTTGGTGCAGACCCGCATTGCTCTGGGCCGAGGGGTTGTCTGGTTCGGGCGAACAAAGCAGACACCACTCCGCACGATGTGTTAGTCAAAGAAGCCGATGATGCGGTTGACGCTCAGTTCCGCGCCGAGGCCAAACTCCACGCCGTCGAGGCGTCGAGGGACTGGCTGGCTGATCCAGAAGCGGAGGTAGTTGGGCAGCACGCTGCGTTCTTGATTCGCGAGATTCATCGACGCCTGACCGCAATCCTTATGCCACAGGAGGGCGAGCAGCCGACATGACAGCACTGTGGCAGACGCCTGGCTTTCTTCGGCTGACGTCGGAACGCAAGCTGATGGTCCTGTATTTCCTGAACGGTCCGCAGGCCAACAAGCTGGGACTCTACGTGGTGTCGTTCCAGCAGTTGGCGTCAGACATGGGGATGGAGTTCGACGCCGCGGTGGCGATGGCTCGAGAGGTGTGGCGTATCGGGCGCTGGCAGTTTGACGATGTGCGCCGGCTTTTGTGGATTCCAACGTGGTGGCAGTACCACCCGTGCGAGTCGGATTCGAAGTTTCGGAAGCTGCTGGTGGAGTTCAAGGGCGTCGTGAGTTCGGATCTGAAGGCCAGGTTTCTGGCGCACGAGCAGTATTTGCCCGAGTCGCAGCGAGCCATCTTGCGTCAGGTGGCGGCTGGCGTGTCGTCGAAGAAGCGCGTAGTCATGGTGCCAACGAGTGAGCACACGGACCTGTTCGGCGGCTCGATCACGGCGGCGCCTGGCGAACCATCGGCGCTGGCGTATCAGGTGGTGATTGCGTGGAACACGATTGTGACGGCGCCGATCCCGCAAGTGAGTCGTCTCACGAACAAGTTGCGCGACAAAATCTATGCGCGGCTGCAGACGTTTCCGAACATCGACGACTACCGCGCCGTGTTTCAGATGCTGAATGCCAGCCCGTGGTTCCGTGGCGAGCGTGACGACGTGGTGGCGTACAAGGATTGGGTGGGCGATCTCGCGTGGATCATGCTCGACGACGATCGGTTTCAAAAGCAGTTGGACAAGGCGCGCACGATCCGGCCCGATGTGCCGGTGACGCGACTGCCAACTTGCCGTCATGCTCCGGCCTGCCATTCGCAGGCGGTGTGTACTGCCAAAACGTTGAAAGATATGGGGGTGTGATGTGAGTGGAGAGACAGTGCGAGTGTTCATGCGGGACCGCAACAACAACTTCTTTGCGGTGCTCCGTCAGGCGTACGGAACGAAAGACGTGATCGGGGCCAGCCGGATTGATCCCCGGTCGTTCTGTGAGCATTTGCTGCAGGACATGAGCGAGCAGCAGGCCGACGAGCTATTCACCAAGTTTCCAGCGGTGACAGAAGCCGTCGTGGCCATGATCCGTGACCGCGAGTTGCAGACGATCGAACTGCCGTGCACGGACGCCGCGCATTGGCTGACGATCCTTGGCTGAGTCCGAGGTCGAGATTCAGTCGCTTGAGGCCGAGTACGAACGCAAGAAGTCGGCGGCCAAGGTGGCAAAGGAAGCGGTCGATCAGGCGATCAGTCGCCAGCGCGACAACATTCGGCGTGCGACGAAGCCGCAGGATGAAGTGCCACCGATCATCGCGTTAGCGGAAGCGAATCCGCCGGCGGTGTCGGACGAACATGGCATAAAGGCTGTGGATCCGGCTGAGCCGGAGTCAGTCGAAGCGCAGGCCGGCGAGGGCGAAGTGATTGACTGCGAGATCGAACCGGAGTCAGCCGAAGCACAGGCTGGCGAGGGGTTGCTGGATGCGATCGACCAGCAGATTGCCGACGCCGACGCGCCAGCCGTCGATCCAGAGCAGGGGTTCTAAGACATGTCGAACGACAACCGCACGTTGCCACACGATCTGCAGAGCGAAAAGGCGGTGCTCGGCGCCGTGCTGGTGTCCAACGATCTGTTGGCGGTGGTGATGGTGCGGTTGTCGCCGGATGCGTTTTATCGGCAGGCGCATCGGCAGATTTACCGGGCCATGTTGGCGCTGAACGCGAGCGGTGAGCCGATCGACGCGCTGACGGTCTATGCGCGGCTGGAACAAGACGGATCGGCCGAGGAGGCTGGTGGTCTGGCGTACATTGCCAGCCTGACGGACGGCGTGCCGCGGGCGTCGAACATCGAGTCGTACGCCAAGCGCGTGACGGAGTTGGCGGCGCTCCGGGCGTTGATCCGCACGTCGAGCGACATGATGGCGGCGGCGTACGACCAAGACGGCGAGTCGCAGGACATCCTGGACAAGGCGGCAGAGCGGGTCCTGTCGATCGCACAAGGGCGAAACGCCGGCGCGTTGGTGCCGATGTCAGACATCGAACCGATGCTCCTGCCGATCATTGAGCGCCACGCGCAGAACGATCCGAAGTCAGTCGGAGTGAGCACGGGATTTCAGCAATTGGATCGGATGCTGTGGGGTTTGAAGCCGGGCCAGTTAGTGATCGTGGCGGCCCGGCCGGCGATGGGCAAGACCTCGTGGATCATGAACGTCGCGCAGCATGTCGGCATGTTTATGAAGCGCCACGTCGCGGTGTTCTCGTTGGAAATGACGAAGGAAGAACTCGGCCTGCGATTGTTGGCGCAGTCGGCAGAAGTCTCTGGTGCTCGGTTGATCCGTGGCACGATGACCGAAGTGGAGTACCAGCGCGTCGGCCAAGCGTTGCAGCCGATCGCTGAGTCTCGGATCTACGTCGATGATTCGTCGGACGCGACACCGTTTGAGATTCGAGCGAAGGCCAGAGCCATGAAGGGCTCGGTTGGGCTGGATCTGGTGGTCGTCGACTATCTGCAGTTGATGCACGTCTCGGAGCGCACGGAGAATCGCAATCAGGAGATCGCGCAGATTTCCCGCCACCTCAAGATGATGGCCAAGGAGCTCCATGTGCCCGTCGTGGCGTTGTCGCAGTTGAGCCGTGGTCTGGAAGCTAGAAAAGACAAACGGCCGATGCTGTCGGATCTTCGCGAGTCTGGTGCACTTGAACAGGACGCCGACGTGGTGCTGTTCATCTACCGCGATGAGGTCTATCAGGCCACCGAGAAGAACCGCGGCGCCGCTGAGATCATCATTGGCAAGAATCGTGGCGGTCCACAGGGCACCATCGACCTGCAGTGGTTCCCAGAGCAGACGCGGTTCGCTGACGTGGCCTCGGCCAAGATGTGGGACTGACCGATGGCGACGCCGAGAGTCGAAACGCCAGAACAGGAATACCGCCGGGTGAACTCCGGCCTGCAGTTGCAATCCGTGGCCGCGTCAGAACCTGGGCGCGATCTCGTGCTGCATCTGGTGGCCACCGTTGAGCGCGGCGGCGCGCACGAAGCGATCGACGGCCAGGTGATCCGGGTCGAAGTTGAGGAAGTGGAGGATGCGGTGGCGTTTCTGGAAGCCCTGCATCTGTGGGTGCCGGCGTGGTGGCAGTACCGGCGGGCGAAGGAGCGAATATGAAAGCCGCGACGTTGTTTTCTGGAATCGGTGCGCCAGAGTTGGCGATGCCAAATTGGCAGTGGTTGTGGCACGCCGAGATCGAAAAGTTCCCGAGCGCCGTGATGGCGTCCCGGCATCCTGAATCTGTGAACCTTGGAGATGTAACTGCGCATGACTTCATTGAACGAGCCGAACGTGTCGGACGGCCAGATGTCATTGTTTTCGGAAGCCCCTGTCAGTCCTACTCCGTCGCAGGAAAGCGTCTTGGATTGGATGATCCGCGTGGCAACTTGGCGCTTGTCGCCTTGGGAATTGTTGCGCGACTTAAACCCACCTGGTTCGTCTTTGAGAATGTCCCCGGTTTGTTCTCCAGTTACTCGGGAGGCGACGAGGCGCAGCGTCAGGTTTCAGAAGGTCCAGTTGGGGGGCAAGCTGAAAGTGACGAGGACTGTGACTTTGCTGCCTTCCTCGCCGCCGTTGATGAACTCGGGTTTGTTGGTGCGTGGACAGTGCTGGACGCGCAGTACTTCGGCGTGGCGCAGCGGCGGGAGCGCGTGTTCTTTGTCGGACATTCTCGAGACTGGCGTGGTCCCGCGTCGGTACTATTTGAGCTCGAGAGCCTGTGTCGGCATCCTCCGTCGCGCCGACAAGCGCGGCAAGATGTTACCGGCACCATTGGCTCGCGCTCTACAGGCGGTGGTGGACTCGGCACCGACTTTGAGTTAGCCGGTGGGCTTGACGAGCCCAATCAAACGGTTGGCTGTCAGACAGCCAACTCTGGCGGCACAGACGAGAACGACGCTCAGGCGGGTCGGTTGGTGGCTGGGACGCTCCGAGCGTCCCACGGTAACGTGAGGGCCGATCAGGCGTGGACTGGTCGCCTTGTCCCTGAAGTATCGCCAGCAATGAAGGCCAGAGATTACAAAGGCGTTTCAAGCGATGGCGATGGCGATGGCGATGGCCTACCGCTGATCGTGTCGCACTGTTTACGCGGCGACGGATTTGATGCGAGCGAGGACGGATCTGGGCGTGGCACGCCCATCGTGCCGGCGACGACTGGCGCAATTTGCGCCAACTCTCATCCTGGTAGTTACACCGGACAGGACGCGCACACCGACATGCTGATCCCGACGATCGGGTTCAATGCTCGGCAGACGCCGGTTTCGTTGTTGGGCCGATTCGGCCCACTTGATACCTATGGTGGCACTCAGGCGATCGCGTTCGCGGAGAATCAGCGCGGCGAAGTTCGCACGTCTGATGTTGTGGGCAACCAGGTTGCCCAAGGTGGCGGCAAACCGGGCCAAGGGTATCCAGCCATTGCTTTTTCGGCGAAGGACTCAGGCGATGATGCGTCAGTCGAATTAAGTCCAACGCTGCGATCTGGAAATCACGATGCGTCTCATGCGAATGGTGGAGTGATGCCAGCGGTGGCGCTGTCGGTCGCGCTGCGAGGACGCGAAGGCGGCGGGACCATCGAGCTCGGTGGTCCCAAGTCGAACGCGCTGAGGGCTAGTCAGGGCGGTGGCGACAAGCCGCATGTCTTGGCGCAGGCACCCATCTCATGGACAGAGGAGGTCACGGCGTCGGTGGATATTGCCGGCACTGTGCAGCGCGGCGGTGATGGCGGCAGGCATGAAGGCGTCATGGAGCCTACGCTTGGCGTTCGCCGGTTGACGCCACGCGAATGCGAACGGTTGCAGGGATTTCCTGACGACTTCACGTTTGTTGCGTATCGCGGCAAGCCAGCAGCAGATGGGCCACGGTACAAAGCCATCGGTAACAGTATGGCGGTGCCTGCGATCCGTTGGATTCTTGAGCGCATTGAGCGCGTTGATCGGATGCTGGGGCCAATCCCCAAATAGTCGTTGCTATTTGGTAGACTCGGCGCATGTTGCGCCTTTTCCCGCTCTACTCTCGAGTGCTGAGCACTGGCGAACCGCAAGGATATGCGGAGATCGCGGTGTTCGAGGCTGGCACTCCGACATTGGCCACCCTGTACGAGTTGGACGGCGTGACTCCGCTGGCGAACCCGTTTGACGCCGACGAATACGGGCTGATCGCGTTCGAGGTCGAAGCCGGCGAGTACGACATCACGGTCAGCACGCCTACCAATCCGTTGGCGGACATCAATCCCTTGTTCGAGGACTACAGCTACCCGAAGGTGCCGATCGGTCTGGCGCAGGTGGCGGAAGGCGTGCGCGTGCTGCCAGAAGCCAGCCTGCCAGCCGGCGATCCCGAGGGCGCGTTGGCGCTGGTCAACGACTCGGTGGGCGGCCTGTTCCACAAGTCGGCGTACGGCTGGGTGTCGAATCAGGGCCGTGAGGTCAACGTGCAGGACAAGGGCGCGTTGGGCACGGGCCTGACAAGCGACCTGGCGGCGTTCCAGGCGGCTGTGGCTGCGGCCGGCAATGGCGGTCGAGTGATCGTGCCAGCGGTGAAATCGCAGACTGGCTTCTACAATCTCGGCGCCGGTCTTGTCGTGGATGGCTACACCGGGTTGGTGATCGAGTGGGAAGGGCCCGCGGCGCTGTGCGCGGCGACGACTGCCGGCGCGGCGAACTACGGCATCTCGCTGTACAACTGCTCTGGCGCGGTGCTGAAGCATCCGTCGTTCATGGGCGTGGCGGGCGGCGGCGGCGGCATTCGCATCGGCAAGACGGATTTCACCAAACTGTGCGAGGACACGGTGATCTACGATCCGTACCTGCCGCCAGCATTCGATCAGGATGCGTTGGTGATCGTGCATGGCATGGGCGCACGGATCTACAACCTCATGGGCTCGAGCGATGTCGGCCGCGTGTTCGGATCGAGCACGAGCGCCACGTTGAATGGAGGTATCTACGGGCCGAACTCCGCGACGATCAGCGCGGGGTGCATTCGGATCCCGCTTCAGCCGAGTGGCCAGAACAACGAGATCCTGATTGTCGCGCCGAGTATCACTGGCTACCGTGGCAACGGCATCGACGCCAATGGCGTGGACACGTTGATTATCGACGGCGGCACGGTCCAAGCCAACGCTCGCAACTACACCGTGATTCAGGGCGCTGGGCGCCGGTCGGGACAGATCATTGCGGAGGATTGTCCGCGGATCAAGATTCTCGGCACGTACACGGAGACGTTGGTGCCCGGTGCTCCGAGCGCAACGGGCATCGACAACGTGTGCGTGGTCAACTGTCGTCAGTCGGTGGTGGCGCCATCGAACTACGGATCGGATTCTTCGTCGCATGGCTGGATTCGTGCGGTGGACACGATCGAGGGCACGATCCGTGAAGCGTTTGGCGAGGCCGTATACATCGACGGCGACTGCGTTGACATGTTGGCGGAGGATGTCGACTACGGCGGCAACGGTGGTGACTTCTTCGACTTCGGAACCAATACGCGGCGCATTCGGATGACGCAGATCGACGCGGCCAACGTCGCGATCGGTGGCCAGTCGGTCGAGTCTGAAATGAATCTGCTGCAGAACCCAAACTTTCAGCAGTGGAACTCCGCGTCGAGTCCTGTCGGCTTCGACATCATCAACTGCACGGCCACGCGCACGGGCACGGGCGAGCTCGACACCACGAAGTTTCAAGGGCGGTACGCGTGTCGTTTGGACACGCGGACCAATGCGACCAATGGTTGTCGATTCATCGTCGATGCGTATTCGGACGCCACCATGCGAGCGTTCTTGGTGGATGGCTACGTCACGGCGGCGTGGCTTGTGAAGGTCACGGCCGGCGCCGTGCCGGTCTTGTCGGCGTACTACGACAATTCCGTGTCGGCTGACTTGCCAGCCGTCTCTTACGATTTGATAGCGGGCGGCTGGGTGAAGATTAGCGCCCGCTTCAAGGTGGTGACCGGCTATTCCACGCTGGACGTGCGGTTGGTCCTCCCGGGGAATACGAGTGTGGTGTACGTCGGCGGCGCGTTTACCGGCTACGGCATGTCGTCGAACACGAGCCCCTCGAACGCGTTGACCCAGTACGGGCGGTCGGGACGCCATGTCGTCACGTCGACCAACACCCCGGCGTTCGACCAGACGAATTGCGGGGACTTCCAGCAGATGACGCTGACTGCGGACGTGACCGGCGTGACGCTCCCGAATCCGCTTCCGGGCGTCGTTCTGCGCGTGTTGTTCGTACAAAACGGCACGGGCGGCTGGACGGTGGCGGGCTGGCCGGGCACGGTGAACTGGGAAGGTGGCGTGGCACCCGTGGTCGACACGGCCGCGAACGCGGCGACGTTGATCAGTCTAATCTTCGATGGCGCGGCGTGGTGGCAGGTCGGCGCCACCACGACGTATTAGTCTTTGCTGAACTCTTTGGCGCACGGCTCGCAAATGCCGTGAGAGATCATGTCAGCGGTTGGCGGGTGGTGCGTCTCACGTCGAACGATGACGGGCGGTGTCGGCATTGACTGCCGGCACCACGCGCAGACGTACACAATCCGGATGGTTGAACCGTAGCGCAGCCGATTGACGAAGGCGCCAATCATCGGCGGTAGCCGGTGCGATCGCGGCCAGAGAGATCATCGGCGCGGAGTCGTTTCGCGATCTGCTCGGCGTCGTGGCGTTCGATGTCGGGCAGCGCGATCCAATAAATGGCGCCGGCGATGCCGAAAATGATGACGGCGGCGGCGAGTGACAGTATGGGCATCGGAACATCGGCGGTTGTGCGAATTAGCCAATCCATAGCGGTAACCTCCTGCGAAAGTCTAGCGGGCCTGGCGTGCTGGCGTGTTGCTGATTTGATCGGTGCCAGAGAGTAAACCCGGCGTCGTGGCGTGTCGAAAGTACTTCGCGTCGTCGAGCTCGCGGCGGGCGCTGACCCATGCCGGCGACACCTGCGCCGACACTTCCAACCCCATCTTGGCAAACTGTTGGCGCACGTGCTCGGCTCGGGCGGCAGTCGAGAGTAGGCGTACCGCGGGCCTCGGCATGTGGGGCCCGCGGTACGTGAGTCGATAGGCGCGCTGTTTCTTCATGCCGTGAATCCGTGTGTGCCTTTGACGGTGCCAGCGTGCGACACCTGCACATAGACGCGGCCGTCTTTGGTGTACGTTTCGGCGGTGGCGTCCGCGTACGTTTCGTGTTTGCTGCTGGTTCTCATGCGGTGCCCGGTCTGCCATGCTGCCCACGGTTCGGTACCGGCCTCGTACGGGTTGGCGTGGCTGATGTTGATAACTCCCTGACGGTACGCCGTTGTGTTGTTGGTTACTGGCATTCGTCGCACTCCTGACAATGACGCTGTCCGCAGTCGTCGCACGTATCCGAGATTACGGCGCCGTCGTTGCACGTCTCGCACGCGGGCGCGTTGTCGTCGGTTTCGGTCACGTCTCGAACTGGATAGCCGGCGTCGCGTAGGGCCTCGGCGATTTCCCCGCATGTGTCCGCGTTCCAGTCCTGGCCGTCAAGGGCGTCCTGTATCCGTACGATAGCGTCTTGAAGTTTCAGCGCGTACCGGCTGACGGTTTTTTCCGTGTCGGTCATTGCGTCGGTCCTTTCGTGGGTAGCATTCGGGCGGCGTGTCGGTGGGCTCCTTCGACACTCTTACGGGCGGCGCGTACCTTGGCTGCGGCGTGGTAGGCGTGGGCCTTCGTGAGTAGTAGCAGGGCGCGGCGAAGTAGCAGATACGCCTGCTCTGTGTCTAGGTACGCGTTGCGGCGTTCCTGCTCGGTGAACTGATGGCGTTTGATCGGTCGGCGTGTCATGCCTCGGCCTCGTCGGTGAGCGTGGCCAGTGCTTCAGCGGCGGCGCGGGCCTGGCGTCGGGTGTGGTCGCTGACGCCAACAAAACGGGCGGCGTGTCGGCACGTCGGGCAGTACGGTACGTTGTTCATGTCGTACTGCAGCGGTGAGCCGTCTCGGCGGCATGTCGATTGCTGGGGCCGGCTGGCGGTCGTGGTCGTGGCGTGTCTCATGGTTTCACCTTCGGGCGGTTGGCGGTCGTGTGGTTGCGCTGCCAGATAAGCAGCCGGCGTATCAGGCGGGCGCGTGGGTGGCGTTTGGTGCTGAGCACGGGCGTCAGTGGTTCGCGGCGCATCGGCTAAAGGTCTCCGGTATACGGATCGCCGGTAGTCTCGTCGGGCTCGTCGTCTTGGCCTTCTCGCCAGTACGTGAACTCTCCTTGATCGCTGCAGGCGACCACATAGGCGCCGCGGCTGTCTCGGCCTTCGCGCCAGTAATAGATTCTTCCGGCGTCGACGTCTTGCCGTGCGTAGATGATGGCGGTTTGTAGGTCAATCATCGGGGATAGCCTCCGGGGAGTCCTGGCGGTAACAGGCTGGGCTGATGAGCG
>ERZ724505.965-NODE-965-length-16685-cov-108.279555_pt1 | contig 16685 bp, 22 predicted proteins | sample MGYA00376038_ERZ724505 | MGnify/ENA primary metagenome ERZ724505 (study PRJEB28724, sample SAMN07190884) | wastewater metagenome | isolation source: effluent of sewage treatment plant in Hong Hong | place: Hong Kong | collected 2016-03-17 ... | reverse complement strand
GATACAGCGAGCGACACAGCAGCGGATACAGCGAGCGACACAGCAGCGGATACAGCGAGCGACACAGCAGCGGATACAGTGCCCAAAACAGAAAAGATGATTGCATTCTTCTCCAAAAAAGCGGCGCATTTTGCCATCGCGCATGAAATCGCACTTGAATTGCAATTACGTGAAGCATATACAAATGAAGTGCTTACGTGCAAAGAAAGTGCCGTTGATGACAATCAAATTGATTTTTCAGAATTAGAAGCAATTGCAGAATTGTTGCCAATCACTGATGAAGTCTCAATCGCGAATGAATGCAACACACGAATTGTAGGATTGCTTGAGTACATGCTCGGTAGAAAGATTCAACCTGTACAAGTACTCAGCGGCGGCACTCAGAACGAAATTGTAAATTAACTAACTATTTTATTTTTATACACATAGGTATTTTATGCCAAACTTTTTTAAGAAAGCATTGGAGAATGTCAAGAAAAATTCTTCGATGCCCTTTGTCAAAGGTGCCGGGATGGTTGCGTTGGGTGCATTAAGTTATTTCGTTGTGCCGACAGCCATTGAAGCGCTTTCGATGAAGAAAGACGAGCAGGGTGATAACCTGATCAGAATCGATATGACCGGATGGAAAGGTGTCCTCGTCGGTGCAGGAACTACGATCATCGCCGGTATGGCGTGTAATAGTCCCGAATTCGCGATGGGTGGCGTTGCTGCAGCAACTGCCCATATTTCCGTTGCGCGATTCAACGATTGGATTATTTATCCGGTATTTGGAAAACATCTCTTCCGCTTTGATCCCAAAGCTTTGAGCGATGATATGTCATCGACTCCCGGAGCACGGCAGATTGACGTTGGAGGGAAGCAAGTGACTGTATTAGATCGTTCGGCTGTGACGGCTACGCCGATCAGCGGCTATCAAACAGTAGGGCTACTGCCCGAGGCGAGCTTGGGTGGATATACCCAAGATCTAACTCCGCAAGCAACTCCGCAACTCAGTGGTGCAGCCGTAGGATTGACCAAGCAAGCAACTCCGCAACTCAATGGTGCAGCTCAAGGATTGACTCCACAGGCTACTCCAAACTTATCCGGCTATACGCAAGGATTATCCAAACAGGCAAAAACCGGTATGGCTGATCAAATGTCGCAATTCCGTCGCCGGACGCGATAACTCGATAGTATTCTAATTTTATTATTTATCATTTATTTATAGGAGATCCACACAATGGATTTAGCAGTTCAATATAATGCCTTTACCGAGCACGGTCAAGGTAGCGCAATGGACAATGTGATATTGTCCGAGAAAAAACTCGTCGGTACGATCCCATATCGTCCCGGTGATTCTATTATTTCGAAAAAATTCTTCAATCTTGATACATCCGTATCTGCGAATTATCAAACGTTGAAGTTGCCGTTCTCAATTGCTGAAGCATATGATGTTAAATACATCACTGCATCACACAACTTGCAGTTGGTAAATTCAAATGCAGCTCTTGCACAGGTGAATTTAGCAACATTTGAACAAACCTCGCGCGTTCGTTTTGACCAAGACAACCGCACAGGGATTTTCGAATGCACGCTTGCTGATTTGCTTCCCTACACATGGGCGCAAAGTGCGACCAGTGCCGGTGCTGTTCAGCTCGTGCAAATTGCTAAAGCGTTCCCGTCGTATGAACTTACCCAAATTCTTCAATTTGGTGCGGCTCAAGATTTGTCTATTACGTTCCTTCCAGCTACCGGATGGGTAGCCGCTGCGTATGCCGCTGCTTCTACTCCTTATCTGCCTGATTTGAATCTTGCAGCCGATGGTGGTACGCCGGCAAATTATGGCTTTATGGTGCAAATCGGATTCCTCGGTATCCGCCAAGCTCGCAAGGCCTAATAGATACAATCTATTGAAATTTTTTGTTTTGGGGTGGGCGCGTAAATGTGCCCCCTCAAAACAAATATTTTTTAACTTTCTAATAAAATCCCCAATGACTACAATTCCAGCAGATCAGATACAGGCATTAAAATTGGCCAATCCGCAATGGCGTATGAATGATGCAGTTTCAAACACTATCGCAGCCAGTGGCGGATCAAGCACATCGACATTCAATGCAAAAAACTACTATATTCTTATAGAATCAAGTGTTTTTTCTTTATACGACCAGGCATCAGATACGAAGTCGCGTGCTATTATCCCAACAGAGACCGCACGTGATATATTCACATCGACAATTACCTTGACAAATACTCAGCTTACGTACAATCCTATAGATGTCTTTACCTGGAATGCGCAGAACGTGAATCGTTACAATACATTCTACTGGTTACTTCAGCCGATGGATGCGCTAAAAGTGCAAGTTACGCACAGTTTAGCTGGTACGCTTGCAGCGACCAATTTCCCGGTAACATGGCAATTCGCTATCCAATACTATGAATGCCGTAATGTCGATGTAATACAACAATTTCTTAACAACAAATAAAGAATAAAGGGAATTAGCTATGTCCTGTACTTTAGATTCAGATTTATTGCAAGAATTCCCTTTGTCGTATATCGGCATTTATGTTTCCTGCACCGAACCAACAATTCCGCCGACTCCTGCATATATTCCGGACCAAATCAACGGCTGGAATATACAATTAGAGCGCGATGCACAGACCAATACAGTAGCGCAACAGCCAAAAACGCATTTAGTTAATCCATACACAGATGAGTTACGTTATGTCGGTGGATGTGATGAAGTGTTCGGGCTACAGAATGCAGAATTCTTGTTGGATCGTGTAGAATTTATGGTTTATGACTCAATACTGGTTGGTTCTACAGCCGTAGATGCAGATGGCGATCCATTTCAAGATTCGGCAATTATTAATGAAATAAAAGCAAGTGCGGCATCAAATACTAAAGTCTATGCGCAGAGCACCTTTAATAATGGTATGATCGGGCAATGGCAACCAAATTGGTTCCGGCCTCGCCTTGAAATCAATAATAAACCATTCCTAAGCACCGGCCAAAATGGTGTGTCAGGTAGTAACAGCATTGCAGATCCTTCGATTGGCTTCCCGTTACCGCACTGCGAGACATTCCACTACCGGAGTAGAATGACAATTAATAGCTTGCGTATATATGCTAAATGTGCGCAATATATTGGAGATAATGATACTCCACCAACGGGATCATTGCAGCGGTATCCTGTTTTTGCTTATGTCCACTTTAGAATGCGTAATCCATCATAATTAAACTCCCCCAATGCCTACAAAAATTAAAAATAGCAATTACCGGATCGGGCAGATTACTGATATGAGTCAGCCCGGCTATCCGCAATTTAAAAACAAGTATCTGCAAACTGTCCTTGGTTCGCAGATCATAAATGAGTTCAAAGTAAAGACTTGGGAAGAATTTTTTACCGGCAATCCTCTTAAATTACCATCGGAATATTTCCATGTGTATGAGATCCAGCCGGATTCAAATCTCAAGTACATATTCGAAGGTACATTTACGAAAGCAGAGCCAGAGCAAAACTTAGGAGATGTATATACTGAAGAACGCAACAGCTCCCGGACGGTACGATTGAACAATCGTATTGCAGAATTAGAGCAAGATGTGGTTAATCTCAAAGATTTGAATTCCGCTAAAGACCGTGAAATAGCAGCATTACGTGCGAAAAATGAGAAATGGTTTGAAACGGACAAGATCGAACTGGAACGACGAGTAATTGAGCTTGAACATGAAAATTTGAGCTTGAAAAACGAGCACGAAAAGAAAATCCAAGCTCTGAATGATGATTATGCGGCACGAACACGGCAAGACCTTGAAAAGTCACAAATTGCCCAACTTAGCGATCAGGTTCAGCTGCTAACAAAAGCACAGGAAGAGCGCACAAGTTCACTTTCTGGCTATGGTGAAGCGGCGGCGGCATTTGCGGTACCGATATTAGGAAAAGTAGTTGAAGTCGGTATGGAAGCGCTCAATCGAAAATACCCAAATTTGATCCCATCAATAGCCAAAAGTTTTGGCGGTGATGCCACTCCGGCCGAAGATCCTCAACAAGCTCAGCCGCAAACGGTAGATGCTTCAAGTACATTTGTAAATCGATAATTTGTCAACTAACTCCCTAAAAAACAATGAGCAGCACCCCAAACATGGTAAACATCGATGTGCCCAAAGAGCTAATAAATTTAGCTCGGCAAATTGATGTTTCGGCATACTCAGAGAAAGAAATTCAATTGAAATTAGAGCAATTAGAAGCTCTGGCAACGAAGCATATTCCAATCCGAAGCACACCCATCGCGCAAACTGCGGTCTATGATGTGTATGCAGGATTGATTGAAATATTCAACAAATACGACTACAAAAAAATAGGCATTATAAAAATGTCTGCGGCAAAACCCATCATAAAATCATGGGCTTATGCTAATTTGAAATTAAAGAAATAACAGAAAAATATGACTACAGGTTTTGCAGTTTGTGGGATGCCGTTCCCTGGTGAAGGATTTACGGTCGGTTCGTCAGCTCCTCCGGGCTCGGGTACCGTTACATCCGTTAGTGTTGTTACCGCTAATGGTGTTAGTGGTACTGTAGCTAATCCAACTACAACGCCGGCAATAACCATCACGCTCGGGAATATCACTCCTACGAGCGTGAATACCGTTGTGATTAGCGGTGCATCTACACCAACATTGACTGTTACCGGCACAACTACCGTTAGCGGTAACAATACCGGGGATCAAATAGAATTCCCAGACAACACCTTCAGGATCTACGATAATACCGTTCCGACCAAAAAGGTAGCGTTTGAAACGTCCGGAATTACTCCAGCCATTACCCGGACTCTGACCGTACCAGATGAAAATGGAACAATCACGCTGAACACAGCGACACAAACCCTTACAAATAAAACAATTGTAACGCCTATAATCCAAACCGGGATGGACTTGGTAGGTGGTACATCAGGTACTGTTACGATTGACGTACCGGCTATAATTACAGACTACAGTTTGATCTTGCCACCGGCGCAAGGTACGGGAGCACTCACAAATGATGGTGCAGGAAATTTATCATGGGGAGGCACTACAGGAATCGTCGGATGGACTCCGGCGCTCAATACCAGCGTTCCGAATAACACGGTAAATGCTTCAACATTCACCGCTTCAGGTGGCACGACCAATCAAGATGCGGTAATTCAGCCAAAAGGCACAGGTGCATTTATATTGCAATTGCCTGATAATACAGCGACCGGCGGTAATAAGCGCGGAGATCATGCTATTGACTTACAGACAGGGCGAACAGTGGCAACTGGAGTGGCAAGTGGACAATATTCATTTGTTGCCGGCTATGATAATACTGCGACTCAGGATATGTCAATTGCCATCGGGAATACAAATATATCTACCGGAAATGGTGCGATCGCGATAGGAAATTTAAATACAGCAACCGGTGCAGCATCAGTTGCTCTTGGGGCGCAAAATACAGCCGGCGGAACAAATGCAGCGGTGGCGTTAGGTAAGGAAAATGTTGCTTCCGGTGAAAATTCAACGGCTTTGGGCTATCAAAACACATCATCAGGAGATTTTGCAGCCGTTATCGGTGGTGCGACAAATTCGAATGCTGGTGCATATTCCGTAGTTATGGGTCAAGGGCTAACATTTACGGCCGCAGCGGATAATTCATTTGGTTTTCATAGCAATCCGGCGGCAGCATATCCTATGACCATCGCCGCACCAAATACATCCGTATTTGGCAATGTAAATATGTGGCTTGCCAATAATGACAACACAGCCCGAGAACTCCGCTTCTACGAGCCCTACAATACTACCGGAGCATTCCCAAACACCGCAAATTACACCGCATTCAAAGCGCAGACGCAAAGTGCAGACGTGACCTACACACTTCCGGCGGCCGATGGCTCAAATGGGCAATTTTTAGCAACAAATGGGTCTGGAGTCTTATCGTGGAATACGCCAACCGTTGGAACTGTTACATCTGTAAGTGTTGTTACAGCCAATGGTGTTAGCGGTACTGTAGCGAATCCAACAACGACTCCGGCAATTACGCTTGCCCTCGCGGGAATTACGCCTTCGCTGAATACATCAAGCCCGAATAACGTAGTCAATGCTTCGAGAGTACTTGCCACCGGTGGCACGACTGATCAGGACCTAGTATTGCAGCCCAAAGGCGTGGGTGCATTCATGCTAAATTTACCGGATAATACAGCGACCGGCGGTAATAAGCGCGGTGTTGGAGCAATCGATTTGAATTTAGGTAGAGATACAGCCGATCAGGTTGCATCCGGCGACTATTCATTTACCGCCGGATATGGTAATAATACCGGCACGGCCGTCGCCGGGATTGCTATTGGTGATCGGAATTCAGTCACAGCAACCAGCTCAATAGCGATGGGATATAGTAATACTGCCGGTGGTGGTAATGGTGCAGTTGTAATAGGATATCAAAGTTCCGCTTCCGGCGAATCTTCCGCGACATTCGGGCGTGATAATGTCTCCGGTGGAGCGTTCTCCGTGGCTCTTGGTCAAGGACTTACATTAACATCAAATGCGGACAAAACCTTCGGCTTTTTAGCAAATGATGGCGCAAATGTGATGACAATCGATGTCAATAATGTATTCGTTGTTGCTAATGCAGATCTTTGGCTTGCCAACAATGACAATACAGCGCGTGAACTCCGTTTCTACGAGCCATATAATACGACCGGAGCATTCCCAAACACCGCAAATTACACTGCATTCAAAGCGCAAGCGCAATCCGCTGATGTGACCTACACACTCCCTGCAGCCGATGGCGCAAGTGGATCTGTTTTGTCAACAAATGGAAGTGGTGCACTTTCGTGGGCTTCTCCTGGTGGTGGTGGTACTGTCACAACTGTTTCGGTGGTAACGGCAAACGGTATATCCGGTTCAGTAGCCACTGCAACCACTACGCCGGCAATTACCCTTACCCTCGGCTCAATTACGCCTACGACGGTCAATGGTATGACAATTACGACCACGACCGGCACACTTACGTTAGCATCAGGATCTTCGCTTGTCACTTCCGGCGCAAATTCAATTACCTTCACATCCACCGGACCAACAAACGTAACACTCCCCACGACCGGAACGCTCATGGCAAATCCTATGACGACCGGTGGAGATGTGATTTATGGCGGCGCATCAGGCGCACCGACACGCCTAGCGAATGGTTCAAGTGGGCAAGTATTGACCAGCGCCGGCGGAACATCTGCCCCGACTTGGTCAACAATTGTTGGATTGACCGGATTTACGTCCTCGCTCAATACGGCTAGTCCGAATAACGTAGTCAATGCTTCGCTTTTACTTGCTTCCGGTGGCACTACCAATCAAGATGCAGTGTTTTCACCCAAAGGCACGGGAGCACTTACAGCACAATTGCCTGATAGCACGACTACCGGTGGCAATAAAAGAGGTGCAAGGGCTGTAGATTTACAAATGTTCCGCACATCAGCCGATGAAGTTGCAAGTGGAACGGGTTCATTTACTGTAGGATACCAAAACAAGGCCTCGGCAGATTATACGATGGCAATTGGACGATTAAACCAAGTAACGGCAGAGAATGGTATTGCTATAGGTAAATCTAACTCAATATCAAATTCTTCAGCTTATGTATTTGGCGAGTCTAATACAACAACCGGCGGTGCCTATGTACTTGGATATGCCAATAGCGTAACATCAGGTGTAGCGATAGGAACTAATAATACTATTAATAGCAATACTGGCTATGCTCTTGGGATATTAAATACTGTATCCGGAGATTATGCCACGGCCTTCGGCTTTAGAGGTAAAGCTGCAAATACTGGCCAAATATCGCAAGCAAATGGGTTTTTCTCCGGGTTAGGTGATGCACAAATGTCATCATTAATTGCACGAAATTCTACAACAAACAATACCCAAACGGAGCTTTTCTTAGATGGGTCATCAGGGCAATTAATTTTACCGTCTGATAGTACATACGCCTTCGAAATACGAGTAAGCGGCCGCCGTACTGACACACCTGGATCATCATACCATGCCGTGATTGAGGGGACAATCTCCAATAATTCCGGCACTACAGCACTCGACGGATCTAATACACTCAGAGTCATTACCAATACCGCCGGAACATGGTCCGCAGTAGTTGAAGCCGACAACACAAATGATGCTCTCGTTGTAAAAGTGACCGGTGCATCCGGTGAGACAATTCGATGGGTAGCGGCGATCAAATTAGTCGAAATAGCAAGTTAATTTTACTCACATTTACATTAATAATATGACACAAGTATTTGCAACCCAAAAGTTTACCGTCGTGCCGGTTGTGGCTGCGATGTTTATCTCAAAAGCAACGTTTTTTTGCGATGAAGCGACAAATTCCTATCGCGCAACGATAAAGTGTTTCGATAAAGACAAGAAGTTTATCGGTAATAAAGAAGTGTTCTTCACTCAAGAAGAATATGATGCCTGGGGCACAGACAATGAGTACATCTACACATTGATCTGCACGAAGCTCGGCATCGTTCGTACATCCACCGATTTGATCGAAATTCCTGAATAAATATGGCCGCTTCATTCAAATCAAATGACTTAGTGCGGTATTCTGTGTCCGGAATAGACGCAAAAACTACCGGTACCACGACGCTCTTCACGACTGATGCAGGGCGTGTATTCGTACCGACATCGGTAATGGTGTATTGCAGTGCAGCCACAGCAATTACCGTGGCGGCAAGTATCAGTATCGGTACAAACGGTGCGACGTATGATAATCTCGTCGCACCAGGAATTCTCAGTGGATTAACTGCGGCAGGATTATTCACAATTCCGGTATTAACGGTCGGCGGTACGGCAGCAACTGCATCGACAGCCGTAGTTCTAAACATAACAACCGCTGCAACAGGCACATCGCAAACAATTGAAGTAGATGTAATTGGTTTTTATTTATAATTTTTTAAGGAAAACTCCCCATGGCTCTCTTACTAAAACTCAAAACTCCCACCGGAGTATCAGCGAACTATCACAAGCTCGCAAATTTACTGCATAATACGGACCTTAATCAGTACAGTGCAGTTTTGTATTCGTATTATAACAAAGGACTTCGAGACAAAGGTTGCGTACCAATTTGGGGGCAAAAAATCGAAGTTTTTTACTCCGTTGAGGGTGAAAATGATGTTACCAATGTGAAAATTGGTGATAAAGGCTACAAATTCATGCAACGGATTGAGATGATAGACTTTACCCGGACAAATCTTTATAATATCATCAAGCTCTTGCCGGAATGGACAAATGCACAGGATCATTTAATTGATCAGGTAGTAAATGCTCCGGAAATTGCTGAAGATGAACAAAATATACCGATATGAAAAAACACGGATTCCTTCGGGAGCAAAACGGACAATTATCGATGGTTCGCTTGGCTCTCTTACTTGCAAACATTATCATGCTATTCTCCATAGGAATATGGGGAATAGTATGCTTGCGTACAAATGATATGAAGGAATTCCCGTGGCATATTACCGTAATTGTCTGCTCTGCTAATGGATGGAAAGTAGTGCAAAAATTTACTGAAGTAAAACCGGCAGAAGAGCCAACTGGAGAACAATCATGAAACGACCACAATGGAACCGCCAAAAAGTTGAAGAGATCCTGGCTCGAGAATTTGCAGCCGCCAGACGAAAACAGCCAAAAGTAGTATGGTTTGGAGTCCGTGGGTACTTTGAAGACTCCATGGGCAAACCTGATCAGAATGATAGAGGCATTTACGATGATGCGTTTTTTCTGATTTCTCCTGTGTGCTTCAAAAGTTTCAACGCGAACACCGACCCGTCGCGCAGTGGTACGAATAAAAATATAGGCAAGGGTTATCCTGTTCTGCAGCCCGGGATTTATGATTATAAAATTGGGATACACGGCCTTTCCAGGCCAAAAGACAAACAGTATCGCGCACTAGTCCAGGCCGGCCAAGTTACGATTAAGCGAGATGGTAGTGATAAAACTGAACGTGGCTTTTTTTGCATCAACGGACACCGAGGCGGTATTAACGGAACAAGTTCGGAAGGATGCCAGACAACGTTACGTGATCAATGGCCGGAATTCTTTGAAACAGTTGAGATTGAACTTGAAAAATTCGGACAAAACATTATTCCTTACTGCTTAATTGAGCAACAAGGATAATGATGATGTAAAGTTGGTACATATCAAAAATACGGCCATATAATACTACCAGGGCAGATATTATGATGTTTTCAAAACAAGAATTAACCAATAAAGAGAAGTTTCTCAAGTTGGTTTCTCCTGAGCCGAGTAGAACGATGGAGAATGTTCGATGGCGAATTGCAAACAGGCCAATGCTCCGAAGGAATGAGGAAATTGCACTCAAAGTATTAGAGCAATTGGATGTACTTGGCATAACTTCAAAGGAATTAGGCGAAAAAATCGGCAATCCTGATGAAGTAAGCAAACTCCTCCACGGGAAATTACGCGAAGATGTTTCGCCGGACTTGAAAGAAAAATTAGAACGTGAACTATTGATTAACCTATGAATTACCTCGCAGAAACAATCATCGAAAATGCCGCATACTGGCAGGAAAAATGGCAGGACGGCGAATGCGAATCCGTGAAAAACAATCGCGGGAATTGCATCGATGAGATTAAAAAACAGTTTGGTAAAGAAATACTCAATACGCCGTGGTGTGCTGAGTTTGTTTCCGTTGTTGTAAAAACTGCTTGTGAAAAGCTCGGTATTCAAAATTTATTGCCATTCACACGTAGCACCGCCGCAATGCTCGATGGCGCGATCAAGAATGGATTACGTGTCGATTCTACGCCAGCCGTAGGATCGATTTTTTACCGGAAGCGCGATGGTGGTGGTCACGTTGGAATTGTGGTCAAAATCACATCGGCAGGAATTGTGACAATTGAAGGGAATTCGAATGATGCCGTGCTCGGGCGTTCATATTCCTTCACTGAAATTGCATCATGGAAATTTATACACATCGAAGAACTCGGCGGAGCAGGATTAGTACGGTTTGCGTTTCGCGATGGTGTGCCAACAGGTTTATGGGTAGGAAGTTTGATTGTGGCAAGTGTTGGCGGCTTATGGTATTACAATAAAAAACATCATATTTTACCAGAAAAATTAGGGCTAAACGATGCAGACCGATCAAAATGGGATTCGACTAATTACTAAAGTAGAGAGCTGTAGCTTAACTGCATATCCTGATGCCGGTAAGTATTCAATTGGCTATGGACATCGTGGATCCGATGTATATGCCGGTATGAAGATTACCGCTGCGCAAGCGAAGGAATATCTCCGCCAAGACCTGGCAGAAGCCGAAAGTTGTATTAATCGCAATTTCGCTGGAGTGCCGCTGACACAAAATGAGTTTAACGCGATGGTGTCGATGGCTTATAACCGTGGTTGCACCGGTTTTGTAACGTCGGATGTCGGCAAGCTAATCAAAGCAGGGAAAAAGACTGAAGCAGCGCAAGTGTGGCTTTCGTCCGGTGTAACTCCCAAAGGTTCGGATAAAGTATCGGACCATTTAGTGTATCGCCGTGCTCAGGAAGCGGCCATGTTTGCCGGGAAGCCGGTGACGAGCTCACAAGCCGCAATGTTAACAGAGGAGAATAACCCATCTACCCTAATGGCAATCGATCCGGGGAGTTTCGATTGGAAAACATTAGGGTGGCTTGGGTTTATTGGTGCTAGTATCTGGGCAGGGAATAAATGGGGAATTCCTGCATGGAAGAAGGCGTTCAAATGAAAACCGCGAATGTACTCAATGGAGCATTCAAACTTGCTCAAGCTGCCATAACTCCCATTAGCAGTATGAGTATGAAACGATTAGAATTATGCAATCAATGCCCTAATTTAGATGTAAAATCGCGACGGTGTGAAATATGTACTTGTTGGGTCGATCAAAAGGTAAAACTAATCAATGAAGCATGTCCGGATGGGAAATGGTAATAAAAAAGGCGTGTATTGCTACACGCCGTTTTGGGGGTTCGTTTCTGATCTCCGGCCGAAGAATCAAATTCGCTTTACTCATTTTTCAATAAGTGAACCGTACAAATATATGGAATATAACGAAGCTATACAACACTTAGAAGCCGGATTGGTTCTTGTCGATCGCCTAAAGGATATTAGACTATGTGTTTGCAGACCTTCGGCACTCGCTAAAAAAACAGGTATGAAAATTTACAATGATGATGTAAAACAATGGTTTGCAGCCGCTGTAATATTTGCAGAGCCAAAACCGATACAAGTAATTGTAAACGAAATAACTTTCAGGGAAATGCTTTCTGAATATCAATTGCTGGTAGCTCCACTAGAATTGCAGAAATCAACAGAGATTGCCTACAAACAGACAGTATTAGGACTGCCTACAGTGATGGATAATCTGAACTAAATGGTGAAATTATGCTTATAACACCTCAAGAAATAATCCAAATACGTAAAGATAGTGGGCTCGACCTTGGGAAATTCGGTGCATTACTCTTCGTTTCTGCTTCAACTGTAACATATTGGGAGAAGGGGCAAAGAAATCCACAGCCAGTTATGGTTGCAATACTGGAAGCAGTTCGTGACAAAATTAATGTTTATGAAAATGCCGAGATATTTAGAAATGAATTGCAACGGAAAATAGCGTTTGAAGGTACTCACTCAATTCTCAAATGGCTCTTTTCAAATGAAAGCAATTAATTATGCTCATAACCCAAGACCAAATCAGAAACATCCGCATAAATTGCGGACTCAGCAGAGAGATTTTTGCACGTTTGTTTTTAGTCGCGCCAACGACTATAACGTATTGGGAAAATGGGCGATCAAAAACACCGGAAGTATATCTTGTATTGCTTACAAAATTCCGGTATAAAGCATGTCAGTATTCTTCTGTAGATAAGCTCAAAAAGGCAATCACAAAAAACATGATAGAAGGCGGACTTGTTGCAACAATGGAATGGCTCTATTCAAATGAACAATCTCAAAACCATAGCGATAATAGTACTGATAGCAATAATAGCATACTTCCTGTATAATCAAGGATGTGGCTCACGAGAAGTGCTTAAACTTGTTCACGATTCTATTCCTATTCCTGTTCCCATTCCCAAAATTGAGATACGCGACACGGGAACGACAAAGACGATCTATCTGCCGGCAAAAGCAGATTCAAACGCCCTGATGGCATTACTCGGACAAATGGACTCACTTCGGCACGCTCTCCAGCGTGCAAATGTGCGTTCAATCTTTACTCTCGATACAGTAACTCCCCAAAAAGATACAATCACGGTCGATTGTGACGAAATAAATAGGGCAATTACTCTCAAAATGCTCTTTGCGCAGAGGAATATAATGGTCCAGCGAGAAAGAGAAGTAATTCTCCAAACAGTTCATCCGCAATTTGGCATTGGTGCCGGTATCGGCTACGGAATAACGCCATCGGGCACACTCCAGCCGATTCTATCAATAAATATTCAGTACAATTTTTTAACTTTTTAGGGAGAAGTATCATGGATACAGTAGGTTTAGTTCGCAATATCGCAGTCGTAGGCGCTGGAGTCGCAACGGCAGTAGTCGTAAAAGACAAGCAAGCCAAGAAAAAAGGCATGACAATTCCAATCGTCGCTGGTATTGTAACCACAATCCTCGCCGGTACAATCAACAATTCTATCGGATAAAAGGAGCATACAATGAAAGGACGTAGAGGACTGACAAAAACGCTCGGTGACGATTTCACCGATACGCTTGCCAAATTTGGCGGAAGTGGCGTAATTGATACGACCAGTGTAAATACTGAGCTCGATAAATTAACCGCCAAAGCAAAACAGGATGCCGCCGATGCAGCAGCCAAAGCACAACAAGAGATCGCCAATGCAGCCGCAAAAGCAACTGAAAAAATCGATACTTCACATCAAACATTGCTCGAAAAAACAAAGAAAGCTCTGAACAATGCGAATCATCCTGGTATCGATGAAAATTCATATACCAATCCGATTGCAGTGGTTGCCGGGCTCGGAGCCGGTGGAGCTACTGCATACGGCGTGTATAAGTCGCGTGCAAAACACGGGAAAACAGGGATATTTGTACCGGCTATTGCCGGACTTATTGTCGATTCAATTGTACATTTTTCAGCAGCACAAATCATTGATCATTCAAAGGGATAACATGAGTTTACTTTCTGACAAATACGCAGCGGAAGCCAAATCAAAGCCGCAAGATGTGAAATACGACACGTTCACGGAGCATGGTCTAGGTGATAAATACAAGAGCAAAAAAGAGCCCAATCATTCCGCTGCGAATGAAGTCAAGAGACTCAACAAACGCCTCGAAGCAATCAATGCGCCTTTTTATGCAGTATGCAAAGACGATGGGAAAATCGGCTATCGCAAGGTAAAACCATCTTGCGATGCCGATCATCCTAACGTTACGTATGCCAGGAAGAAAACAGTCGATGAAGCACTGAAAATTGAAGCGGTAATTGAAGCAGATGAAAAAGACGAGAAAAAGGGGATGGAGAAAGAAAAACCGGCCGAAAAACCTTCGGAGAAGCAAGATAAGCCGGTAGGTGCTACATTTTTGCAAGCACTCAAGATTAAGTATCCAGCGGAAGTAAATGAATTTGGTTTGACCAAAGCAACACGATATCAAGATAATTACGGCAGTGATATTCATGTGATGTCGAAAAAATATATTGATCTTGAGTTTAACGGAAAGATACTTCGATTTGCCAATAAGTATTTTGCTCCTGATTATATCACATCGGTCACTCAGTTAAATCCTGATGGCAAAACGATGCGGAAGCGAGACGAACCATCAGAAAAAGAAGGTGAAATTTCATTACAAGAAATCACAGAAATAGTTAATCAATACGGTTGGACAGCCGAGCAAGAAAATAATGGAGATACCATTATAATCAATCGGAAAGGAAAAAAAATCATCCGTATAGTTCAGAATGGTACGAAAGCTAATCTTTATAATTTTGATGGAGACAAAACTAAATTACTATCAAGTAATGGTAATTTAAAGAATGGAATTCAAAAAGTAGCCGAACAGTATTTCTACGCGCAAAAAGAACATGAAAAGCCAAAGCAAGATGATCGTGATGCAAAATCAGCAAAAATTTTGGAAATGATTGAAGCTAAGTTTAATAAGATATTGGAATCAAAAGGATAAATTATGCTTGCCGACTTTGAAAGTGATAAAGTAAAATTTCTCAGACTTTACCGATTATACGCAGAAAACATAGAGAAGTTCACGGATGATGAAGTCCGTGAACTTCATGACGTTTTTGAAATGGGTAGAGAATTGTACGAATTACCACGTTTACTTGTCAGCGCAAACGAATATATCCAGGCAAGAGCAGAAAGAGATGATCCTCGACCGGGGAAAGAATTTCAGAATGATGTAAGAGCAAAAATTGAGAGCTTCATTTACCCAACAATGCCGGTCAATGCTTGGGGAAATACCATGGATTTTGATGGGTATTATACGACTCAAAGTGATCCTAATGGATCCAAGTTTTTTATTAAAGTTCCGAAAGAAAAGCCATATACAATAGTAAAGAAAGGTAAATATACTTTTCTTGTAGAAAAAGCGGGAAAAAGTCCTACATACTATAAAGCAACTGAAGCAACATCCGGTTCACTTGTTGTAACTGGTAAAGAAAATATGGAGGAACTATCAAATGAACTTGATGAATTTATAAATGGTACTCATCGTTATTTAGTAAAAAATAATGAAACATTTGATCAAGCTATAAACAGGGAAATTACCAGAGTAACAAAACACAACAGAGACATAGCTAAAAGTGATCCCTTTACCACTCTCTCCGGCTACGATGACGACAAAACACGTTTTGAGGCGATTCTCGATCTCTATATCAGCAATGCAAGCAAATTCACAGCCAGTGAAATCAATGAATTGAATGAAGTATTTGAGCTCGGGAAGGAGCTTTTTGGGAGTGAGAGGGAATTGCCAAAAGGTAAAAATCCAACTTATACTAATCATTACGCTTTTCACAAAGCAATCACTGAGAAAAAAACTCTATTACCAATAGATCATTTTTTGTTTTACAAATCGGCTGCTAAAGAGCAAAAAGCTGGTGAGGATGCAGACTATGATCATATTGACTATCCGCAACAATTTTCATTAGAATGGATAAAGAAAGTAAACAAGTCATTAATAAACAATAGATTATCTATAAATGACTTCAAAAAAGCATTTGCATTTGTACAGCAAAAAAAGCCACAAATACAAGTAATGCTATCATCATACAGTAAAGATGCCTTGCTAAGTTTATTAGGTTCTACAACAGCATACCGATATAAAAGCGAGAAGAAAGATAGAGTTATTGATGCAGTATATGACAGTATTGAAAAGACATTCCAGTTAGGCACTATTACATTTACGTTTGGAGAAAACATTCACGATGCAATTGCTAAGAAAGTAGAAAAAACTACTCAATCTGATTTAGCAAAGTATGCGGAGGAAGTTCAAAAAGAGATTGCAGAGTATAAACAATATATTGAAAAAAGTAAGAAATCGCTAAGTAATCCCGAAACGATAGAAGAATTCGAGTATTTTCTTTCAAGAAAACCAAAATCAGAGCTTACGAAAGAACAATTAAGAAGATATGATGAGTTATTGTCATCAAAAATTCTTGAAAGAAGAGAGATTGAGTTCACAAAGAAGGCAGAAATCAAGAAAG
>ERZ724505.963-NODE-963-length-16699-cov-5.885004_pt1 | contig 16699 bp, 28 predicted proteins | sample MGYA00376038_ERZ724505 | MGnify/ENA primary metagenome ERZ724505 (study PRJEB28724, sample SAMN07190884) | wastewater metagenome | isolation source: effluent of sewage treatment plant in Hong Hong | place: Hong Kong | collected 2016-03-17 ... | reverse complement strand
GCTTCAAGGTGCCAAATTGGATAATTTAGAGTGGCCGCGCCACCTCTAACTCCACCTTGACTGCAGCTTTTAACTGCATCTTGAAATAGTTTATAGAATGGAATAACGCCAGTGTGCTTAGTTATCCCGCCCTTTACCGGTGAACCTTCAGCTCTAAGAGAACCTGCACCAATTCCAATTCCTGCTCTATTAGAAACATATTGAAGAATTGCACCTGTAACTCCGATAATAGAATCTAGACTATCATCGCATTCGATTAATGTACATGAAGAAAATTGCTTACTTTTGCTTCGAACTCCGGCCATAATAGGAGTGGGCAAAGAAACATCAAAATTTGAAATAGCATCATATAACTCTTTAACGTATTTCAATCTGTCCTTACCATATTTTGCAAATAAACACATCGAAATAAGCATAAATGACATTTGGGGAGTCTCATAAAACTGCCCTGTCACTCTGTTCTTAATTAGATATTTTCCTCTAAACTGCTCCATTGCAGCATATGTAAATTGATCATCTCTATCGTGATCAATATAATCATTTAAAATAGAGAATTCTTCTTCTGAATACTGTGTTAAAAGATCATCTGTATAGTATCCGGATGCTACAATATTTTTATAATGAGTATATAAATCAATCGGGGTATAACTTCCATAAACTTCTTTGCGCAAATGATAATTGATAAGCCTACCTGCTACATATTGATAATTTGGAGTCTCTTCTGAAATAAGATTTGCCGCTGATTTGATTAGTGTTTCTTGAATATCAGTGGTTTTGATCTTATCATAAAATTGAATTTTAGAGTTAATTTCAATTTCAGAAGCAGAAACTCCGGTTAACCCGGAGCATGCATTTTCGACAACAGCGTGAAATTTATTTAAATCAAGTGGTTCAATAGAACCGTCTCTCTTAGTTACATTAAGCATTTACTAACTCTTTTAGAATTGGAAAGTGTGGTACTAAAGCTTCTAAAACTAGAATTGCAATTTCTTGGTGTTCTTTTTGTGTGCCATTTTCAGCACGCAATGCAATATAATGAAGCCATGATCGAAGGGTTCCGGCCATATAAAGAGTAGATTGGGTTAGACCTTCTGGAAGAACCGCTCTAGCTTGCTCTTTAGCAATTCCATTATCTAGAGCCCAATTATAAACTGATTGTGTTTGACGAAGAAGTTCAGCTTGTTTCATTCTAAAATCTTCATTCAATCTACGATCTTCTTCAGACTGTGTTAAGTCGATAGAATTTTGTCTATTTTTAAGATCTTGAATTCGAGCTTCTCTCAACGTGAAATTTTCTGCAACAGCATATCTCTGTGAGAATTCTTGAAAAGAAAACGAGCGATGTCGAAGAATTTGACGAGCAATATCTCGTGTGGTTTTAATTTCTAAAGTAACACTAACCATTTCAAATGGTGAAAAATGTTTGTTTTTAAGCAGATACATAAGAAGTTTAGGTGAGGTTGCCGTATTCATTTGGTTATTTGGATTAGAAACTCTAGCACAATATGCTATTAGATCATTTGCTGTTTCTAATCCGGGTATACTGGGCTGGGTGATCCCCACAACTTTTACTTCTTGCATGCATTATCTCCTGAGCATTCATTTAAATGCTTTTCTAACTTTTCTTTTAAACGAAGAGTGTCATTATAATTCAAAATGACTTCTGTGTAAACTGTATCTTTTGCAGATAAGAATATATATCGTAAGCCGATTTTTAGACGATTCCAAAACGATCTATTAGAATTTAGAAAAAGGTTAACATAAACTTCCTCATATTCGTCCTCATTCGAAACAACAAACAAATGCTCCAAAGAGCAACATGCACATGAAAACAATTCCTTATCCATTAACACCACGCCTTGGGCTGAATAGGGCATTTATCATTCATGCAACTATATGACATAACACTTTTCCAAATCATTCCACACTGAGGACACTTTATTTCATCATCGGTGAATGGAAGAATGGGTTTCTGTTCAGGAAAATTTTCCATAGATTTCTCCAAAAAAAGAGGAGCTATAACATAAGCTATAGCTCCTAAAGTTGATTTCTACAAATCTATTAGAAATCGTATCGTTCAACCATTACGGTCTTAAGCATGACAGACATGGGAGTGAATGTCTCTAGATCATTTGCTAGAAGAGCCTTCATTAGAGCAGGAGAAAATCCTGAAACTAGTGCTGTGCCCTTTGCATCATATCTAACAGGAACATTGTCATGTGAATTCAAATTCCAGAAAATAATCTTAGGAATTTGATATCCTGCTTCTTCATACTTGTTTGCAATCATTTCAAGTGCAGAATAACCCTTGACACAAGAGTCAAATTGCATATCTGAGAAGATAGCAATATATGCAGGCATTTCTGATGCAGGAACATTGTTTTTAACAGCAACACGAAGCACTTCTTTGAAAGCAGATTCAATGTCAGTGTTCATTCCCCATTCGCCTTGATTCATTTGAGTGATCTTTGAATAAATGTCTCCCTTAAGAGTCATAAGATCAGGCTTAGCGCTAAATGTTAGAATAACATCAGAGAAAACTCCAGTGTTTTTATCTGCACAATATAGGCCGAGTGATAGAGCAACGTCGAGACACATAACTTTAGATGAACCAGCAACAGGTGTTGTCATAGAACCTGATACATCTACCATAGGTAGAATTTTAGCATCACCCATATAATTAGGCAGTGCATTCCATTGAGCTGTTGCTAGATCGATAATCGCAGCTTCAGGCTTGTGATAGAAAGAATATGAACCTGATAGAGTCTTAATGACTTCATAAGGATAGACTGCAGAAGCATTGATCTTAACCGTAGGATCACCAGACTTAAGAGCATTTCGATATTCCTCAATTTGAAGAGGAGAATGCTTATAAAAAGCCTTCATATAAACACTCATTGCCTTTGAAGGCACATGACTATAGTTAATGTTATCCCAATCATTGTTGCACATTTTTGTTTCAACAACGTTAGTTAGATTAACAAGAAGCTTACGGTATTTCTTGGGTGAAAGACCTAGATATTCACGCAGAGCAACAGATGTGGGACCTCGCCTCGGTAGCCATTTTGCGCACAGACCGTTGCGTTCAGATAGCGCCCGAGCAATTAGACCGAAGGCCTTTTCTACAACTTCCTTATTTTCGAAAATAAGGAGATCATCCCAACGACCAATATTAGCAGTATTGGCTAGAATATTGGTATTTAGAAGATCTTCCATGTGCACACGCTCAAGGTGCTTTAGAATGCTGCGATAAAGAGCGCGCTCTCCAGCGCCACCACGAACATCACGAGTCCATTGGGCTAGACGAAGAGCGATATCACGATCTTCTTGATATGCAGCCTCAAATTGAGGGATGATATCACGACCACGCGAAGCACCAATCTTATAAAAGAGATCAGTGTTCTTGTTTAGAGAAGACTTAAGAGCCTTCATACCATTTGTAGTTGTAGTTTCAACTTCAGTATTGTTGATAGCTTCTTTAAATGTAGTCATAATATATCTCCTGGTTAATTGCTAGTTTTTCTGGCTAGCTAGATGTTCGTGAAAATTTGAGTTGCTGTTATTAACCAATTAAGGTCAGAATGCTTTTCTTTTTCAAAGTTGGAGGTTTGAATTTATCTGGTTTGCTGTTAGCATTCTTAAATTTACTGAATTCATTGTTACGTGCCTTTACCGATTAGGCCACCCCTCCACAATAGAGGGGGTAGGATTCGAACCTACATACTCATGCTTTACAATGCAAAATGAGTTGCTGTTAGAATTCAAAACTTATAGAACAGATTAGGTGGTTGGACAGTTTTATGAGTTACCCAGCTCTGCTTGCTTGGTTGTAGCATACATTTTTAATTTGGTTTGCTGTGCCTAATCTAAATTTTACAGATTGCATTTCGTTTCACCAATTGATGTTAGCAATCTTATTGTGTGTATTATATATATGATTTATACGTGTGTCAACTGTTTTTTTAATAAATTTTTCGCGTAATTACCCAATATTCAGTGTCTGTTAATTCAATTTTTGTGGTGCGGTCTTTATTAATTAGAGAATACACCGTGTCACGAATTTCTAAAGCTTGACTCAAACGATATTTAACACGCTCGAGTGTATGATATGACGTTGAAAAATACTTTTTAGGTAAACAGAATTCTACAGTGTTATCCCATGCATATGCAGCAGATTCAGGTTTAATCTTGAAGAAAAATAGGAACTTTTGACTATGGATAAATTCTTGCTTTTCTTTTTCTAGATTTTCTGCCTCTTGATCAACTCGCATTGTCCAATAAGAAACTGCTTCATCGATATCAGCGGCGAGGTTATACAAATTTGTGATTGTAATATTCATGGCACAAACTTAAAAACACGATTGAGTTCAAGAACACGAGCGCTTTGCAGAGAGGGTCGATCTTGTCGTTCCAACGTTTTGATCAAATCAGTGAGTTCACGTTGTTGCTTATAATAAGCATCATAAGCTTCTTTGTATTCGGGTGTTCCCCAATTAAGACCATATGGATACTTGTTAGTAATAACTTGATTCATGATTTGAACATAATCTTGATATTCCCCATTGTATAGATAATATGGGGTGACGCTATATGGCTTAACTACAGCCCTTTGACTGCCATTAGAATAAACCCAAACTCCAACAAAAACACCACGATATACGCTAGTGCGGCTGTACGAGCTTCCAACATAAATGATTTCATCACCAGCCGTAATAACTTGACCATATTAATTCTTAAACGTATTTTCAAACGTTTTATCAGTCATATTTTTTTCCATTCATTTAATTTAAGCAATCCAATAATTCCACTATAGCTATTTTCTCGTATAGTGTCAACTATTTTTTTCTTAGAAAGTCCTGAAAGGATCATATCATTGATATCTTTGTGTTTGATCGATTCAGGCCATATACAAACTTTATAACCTAATCCATTGGCTTTGTACATACGATCTACAATTTCTTTGTTTCTAGGCTCGTTGTCAAAGACTAGAATGCTATTCTCATTAAGAATAGATTTATCTAAATCTGCTCCTGCCATAGCAATGCAATTTGGAAGAAATAACGAATCTATAGGGCCCTCAACTACAAAATGCTCAGAATTTTTATCATAAGAATTTAAACCAAAAACCTTAGGCCTATCTTCTAACATAATCGTGATATATCGTAATTCTTCCTTTGGATCAAAGCTTCTTCCTTGAAAACCAAAAACTTTTCCATTTTCATCGATAAAAGGCAAAATCAATCTAGGAGTGTCATTCTCCTCAGACAATTTTTTTGGAATGATATCATTTACCCACTTTGCAAATTTTGGTGCATAGAATAATTTTGCATGTTGATCTGTGGGAATCTTACGACTATCAACATATAATCTAGCAGGATGATCGTGCTTTAGTTGAGAGATTTTTTTGATTTTTAGAAGAGGGCTGCCAGATTTTAAATGCTCAGGATGAGCAAATTCTTTAGGTTCTTCTTTTATTGTAATTGGTTCAGATACGTATTTTTCTAAAACATACTCTGAATATAAGGAATAGTTTTGATCCTTTAGAAAATTGTGTAAACTTTTTGGCAAGCCACAATTATGGCATTTGTACATAACACTGCCATCGTCTTGCTCTAGAAAAAAACCTCTAGCTTTAAATTGAGATTTTTTTGAATCTCCACAATATGGACATCTAAAATTAGCTCTGTATGGAGTGCTATTTTTGACTTTAAATCTATCTAGATATGCACCAACTAAATTACAATATTTTACATCAATCCACAAACTCATACAATACCAATCTATCTATATCTTCATTGCCGGTATTACCGATTATACACAGATAGATTGGTATGTACATATAAATTTAATGCGCGTGTGGTAAAAACAGTCCGAAATTGTTGGTGGCCTGTAAAACATACAAGAGAACCATGGCGCCACCGAGTAAAAGACTTTTCCAATTATCAAAAATGGAAAATTTTTTGTCATTGGCTTTTTTCATTGTTTCAATTTCATCTTTTAATGCTTTTATAGACGTATTAATAGTTTCATGCTGAGATGAACTCGTTTCGCTTCGTTTATCAAACTGTCTGTATATATCTTGATGCGTAGAATCATGTTGATTTAGTTTCATTTCATGCACAGCCAGCAATTGATTTATTGACTGAGATACATCTGTAAGTTTTTCAAGTGTAGCATCTAGTCTATCAAATAGACCAGAAATTTGCATAAGTTCGCGCTCTAAAACTGCTACTCTAACTTCTAAATTTTGTTCTACATCCATTTTACTCTCTCTATTTTCGTATTGGTGATATCTTCTGTGGAGGTATCATCAATTCAGCTGGAGGATTTGGCATAACCATCTTTGGAGCAAGAATAGTATGGCCGCATCCACATAATATAAAAGACAAAATACTAATTAACAGTATATTTTTCATAAAGAATCTCCATTCGCTATTATTTATTTTTTAGAATTTATACTCTTGGTTGACTCTTTTATCCAGTTCTGTAAAGATTCCAACTGCACTGCATTTTGATTGCACTTAGAATAATTAGTAACAATTGAAGCTAAAGCTTCAGTGTCATAGATTCCAGATGGATTAGGATCTTTAGCTTTCTCTTTGTCAGCCTCTTCTAAGAGAGCTGCTCGATCATGTGTATAAATCCAGCCTTCAGACATTTGATTCTGCTTAGGAACAAAATTATTAGCAGCGTTAACATAGACGTATTCTTTTTCTTTTACAGTTTGAATTTTATCAACGTATTGAGTGACAATCTTTTCGTTAATTTTGTTTTGGTTATCTTGAATTTTTACGTATGCTTCCATGGCCTGTCTCGAATACGTTTGAATTACAAGATCGGATTTGGCGCTGCCATTTTTATATCCAAATGAAAATGCTATGATTACGGCCATTAAAAAAGCGGCTAGGCCGCCAAGAATCTTATAGGGAAATGGAATAAGTCCAAAATTAAACATTAAGTTTTCTCCTTAACACAGGTGATTTCTTTTTAGGCTGAACGGGAGGAGTTTCTCCAGGTCGGGCTCCAGCAATCCCAGAGACTCCAGTTGTAACGGCCATATCTTCTAAAAATAATTTAAAGCTTTTCATATGTTATCCAGTGCGTCTTGAATGTTTTTATCAGATTCTATATCTGCACATATAATATCTTGCGGAAAAAACCCAATGTTTGTGATTTTAGCTGGAAGATATCCTAGATATTCTAAAAAGGGTTTTAGATATGAATGAAAATCTTTCAACTTAAAGAATAAAATCCTAGATGCATGTATTGGTCCAAATACATTGCACAAAACTATAATATGATTGAGTATAAGTCTATCTTTTAAATCGTTGTCATCTCTATATTTGTTAAAAAGTCGTTTGATATACTTAATGCGATTTAAGTCCTCATTAAACTCTTGTGTGTCAAAACATTGCGGATTGTTATAATATTTTGCACAATATAGGAGAAAATTGAGCTCGGTCAAAGGTTCCATATTAGAACGATGACAATGCAACTCTTTTAACGACGTTATTTGCGGCGGCGACATAGAGATAGTTTGAATCATATAATAAAATGCCATTTGTTACTGTTAGTGCAGATGAATTTGCAGGTGTTGTTTTTATCACCATGGCCTCTCTAATTGTAGCCAGAGAAACGCCGTTTGATGTAGGAGAGCCAGAGGGGTCTCTGACCACCAAAAACAAATCATTGTTTGATACTGAATTTGTTTTTGGTAATGCAGAGACCTTCGTGTTAGTTGCCATTTAATTAACCTGGTAGAACGCCGTTTTCAGAATCGGATGTGATTCTAGTAAATACCATTGTTTCAATCGAACGTCTTCCAGCACGGCCGCCAAGTGTGTTAACGGTGATCGATCCACCTGTAGAAGTTGTTAGGTTTGCAGTCAACGTAGCACCAGATCCAGCAGAGTTGGCCCCGGTGTTAGCAACAACTCGAATCGTAACTTGGTTATTTGCAATGGTGTTTGCAAATACCCCAGGGTTAACCACTGTCGCCGTTGAGAAACCACCTGTAGCATTTGTAGAGATTGATGCTGTGGCATTGATAATAGAGTTACCAATTTGAATCGTATCTGTATTGCTGTATCCAGTAGGAGTTCCAGCGACTGTGATAGTGGCCACATGACGTTCACGATTGAATGCTACAACAACTTCAGTATTAACTTTAAATCCAGTTCCGCCATTAACCACAGTTCCAGAAACAGCATTTCCTGTGGCATTTGTTGTCACAGAAATAATTCCGTTCACGATTCCGTTTGAGGCGGTGATGGTGTCACCATTTACGAAACCTGAACCCCCCGTCACTGTCACAGTTGTTACAGGGCCAGTTCCCCAACGAATCATATTCCAGCCAGGATGTAAGTTTCTGCGTGTTGTAGTCACTTCATTTGCAGCAGCCGCAAACAAACCAACAGCCATATTCTGACCAAATACACCGACAGTGGTGTTATTAAAAGCCGTGTTTCCTCTAACTTGTGTATTCGCGCCGGCAATTTGATTCTTTTGCTTAGGCGCATTGTTAGCTTGATCTAATTTTCCCCAAATAGGCATTTAGTTCTCCTTATTATTGTTCTTATTTATGGACTCGGGTACTTATTTTCTAGATTCAAAATCTTTTCTAAGCGCCTCAGCACGTGGGTCTTTTCTAGATTCTAGAATTTCTCTTGCAATTCTTTCTGCAGCAGAATATTCTGATTCTTCACCTAGCTTCTTAGCAACAGTCTTGAGACCTTTATCACGCTTCTCGATTTCTTTTTGATGGGAATCTTGAGCATAAAGATGATAATCTACTCTACGGCCATGTCTTGTCTGAGCATGTTTATCTCCACTCATTCCAGCTTCGTATTCACGCTCTTCATGATCATATGCCTTTTTGGTATTGTAGTCTCTTGCACCAATATGCATTTCTCTATTCTTGATAGCTTTTCCGGCATAACTCTTAAGAGTATTTCTAGACAATTCCATCAAATCTTCTTCAGATAGATCTGTCATATCGATTGAATCAAAGGCTTCCTTTAGTTTCTTAGCTGCCATAGAAAGACCTTTTTCTCTCTTAGAGACTTCCTTATCATGAATTGATTTCATGTTTGAATGTGTGTCTGAAAGATTATTATGCTTATTAAATTCCTTTTCAGCATTATCATATGCTTTACGAGCCCTATCAGCAGCGGGTGAACCGCCTTTACCTTGGCGATATAAGCGGGTGAGTTTTTCATCTGCATGAATAGTTTTACTATTTTCTTTTTCTGCTTCTCCATAATGATAATCCATCTTTTTTCCATGGAAATCAGAAGCGCCTTTATGAACATCGCGATTAGAAATAGCTTTTCTAGCATAGCTCTTAAGAGTATTTCTAGAAAGCTCCTGTAATTCTTCTTCAGATAAATCTTCTAAATCATATGTGGATACATTTCTTTCAATTCCATGTTCAAACATTACATCAACTGATACCACAACTTCTTCTTCAACAACTTCTGTAGTTGGAAGAATTTCACCGTATCCAAATTCTGAGTGCTTTACAAACATTTATAGATCCTTTTCTTTTTCTTATTATTTATTCTTTTGCGATGCTCTAAGCATCCAAGCTAATTTCTTATGATATGCATATCTGTCTTGAATGAAATTAGAAATTCCAATTTCGCCGTCTTTTTCAGCTGCCGTGTAACATGCATGCAGAGAATCCAAAACGATTTGATTATCTTCTATAAGGCGATTAACGGCTTCTTCAGCTGGGATCACATGAAGCTCATCCTTTATAGATGATAATTCAGAATATCTAATCAATCCGCCTGGAGCATATTCATTAATTGATCTAATATATTCTGCAAATGGATCTATTTCAGCTTGAATACCAGAGTAAATGTCTGAAAAGAATTGATGATATTCATAAAAATCAGAGCCTTCAGTGTTCCAGTGATAATTCCAAGCTTTGAGATGCAAAGCAAAAATATCGGCCAAACATCTTTTCATGCAATCTTTTAATTTACTCACTAGCATGATCCTGTTTCAATTGAGCATATCTTGCAGGATGTAGACGTTTAGCTTCATCTTCACCCACAACTTTCCACGTGAAACCACCAGTTTCAGATCTGAGCCACTGTTTTCTTTTAGGATCATATGTTAATCTATGAATTTTTTTCGCTTCTGAAATATTCATATTTGTTTCCTCTACAACATCATTATATCTAAAAAGCTTAACGCCTTGACGATGCTTTAAGATTTTATTTTTATCTTGCTTTTCTAAATCTTTATCATAACCAATATCAACAGGACCTTTACCAGTATTTCTAGCATTTGGAATTACAGGCCTATTGATCTCTTCAGTTTCTAGTGTTTTGCCTTTTCTAGCAATGGTTTCACCTTGACGATCTTCCTGTTCAGAAGATTCGATGTCTTGATTTTGCTGTTTTTTCAGATCATTTTGTCGTTTTTGTGATTTCTGTCTCATGAGCTCGGCCGCTCTAGACACTGAAACATTTTCATCTAAATTCATGCCTCTTCTGGTCGCTTTATATAAGTCTTCAGCAATAGACTCAGATAAACACTGTTCTTTAAATGAAAGATAATAGCCGGCCCGAGCGCATTCTCTTAACTTAGATGCAGAAATTCCATTCTCGCCCGAACTATCAGGATCTCTAATTCCAATGGATTCGACTCTAATAGACTTCATATTATAGAGTTTTCCATTATATTCATTCAATTTATTCTTGAATTCTTCAACTCGATCTTCACCGACATACATAACAATTGAGTCGTATCCCTTATATTCAAGATCTTGCACTGCACCAAAAATATCTTTCACATCATTTTCTTCAATGTTGACTTTAGGAAAAATATATTTGATGAAATTGATTTTTTCTTCTGCTAATAGAGGATTTCTTTTTGAATCATGGGAATGAGACACATAAATCATATGATTAGAGTTTTCTGCAACCAATCTAATCAATTTTCCATGGGCTGCAGTTGGAGGATTAAATCGTCCAAATGTAAATGCCATTTCTTTCACCTCATGATGAACTTCAATATCATCTGCAGGTTTTCCGGTAGCAGTTATGTGGTTCTTTTTAGAAAACTCTAACATGCTAGCAATTTTGTCGACAAGATATCCCATTTGAATTCCTCAATTTTATTTGTATTTATAAAAATCAAAGGGGCTATTACGCCCCTCTTTTCTTATCAAAATTTGCTTTACTGAATATCGATCTGTTAACGAATTTTGTAGGTCTATTTCCAGAGATAACAACATATCCTTCTGGGCCAGATGGTTCACCATTTATAGAAAAATTTCCTAAGTGTTCTTTATCTAAAGATTTGATCAGGGAATTTTTGGCTGCCTGTAAGTGATGATGCAAATCAAACAGTTTATCCAAAGTCTCTGCGTGTGGATATAATTTTCCTAATTTAGCATCGAAATCTTTTTCTTTAGATTTAATAGCTCCAGGTGAAGATAACTTTCCTATCTCAGAATCTTTTTTGGAATTTAGAAAATCTACAAACCCGTTGAATGATGGCGCCAATGAGTTTCTTACAGTATGATTGATATACATTTTTATAGGGAGGGAATGTTCTTTTCCTACTTCAAATGCTGAAATTGGAAGCTGAGTAAAAGCCTTTTCAGCATTTTGTATTTTGTGTCTAAAATCACTAGCATCATAATTTTTTGGGAGTTTGACATCACTATCGATAGTGTGCACATCAGATGAATAGCCGAATCCTGGCTTTGCCCCAAATTCAGGTTTCATTCCGGCCAACTTATCTCCAGAATATGCTGTGTGTACAGCAATTCCTATTTTGGCCCTGTTAGTCCTTTTACCATGCTCAGAATCGTGTGGATACGTATATGTCACTGTGTTCGGAGTAAATTGAACAGACATAGGATTATTTTTCTTAGTCTTATCTGTGTGTAGAACGTCGCCTTGAAATATCCCACCTTCTTCAGGCATAATTTTTTGAAGATGATCGAATGCTGTTTTTAGTGTGTCTACTAATCCAAGAGAATGACCATGATTTGCTTCAATGTCTTCATGGCTATAATTTATCTTAGGATTCTTGTTGAACATGGATTTAGAAGCAACGAAAAATTTGTTATTATCTGGATTTTTGCCAAAAATAAGAGATGGCGATCCGTCATGCTTAAGTGATATTTTTAAATTAGGGTTCTGCTCTCCAGATAAGGCATTATGCACATCGATAAGATTTTTATATGCATGCTTAAAGCCATCATATCCAGCATTAAAAATGTGATCTTCGTTGTGGTCTAAATGATCTAATTTTTCAACATCATGTTGTCTAGATTCTAGAATAAAATCTTTGAAATTCATTGTATCTCCTACTTTAAGGTATTTATGTTAAAGCATCCCAAACTTAAATTGTCTTTAAGAATATCAGCAGATTTTCCATCGATAGGGGCGATGTTATATTCACCCTTTCCTCTAATAGAGAAATTCATTTCAAATGTAAATTGATATCGATATTTGCCTTTATATTGAACTCTAGCTCTATAGACTGCTCTAGCAGCTTCACTGAAGGTCGGCAGGGATGATAGAGAAAGAGGGTTTGTATTTCCTAATCGATAAAAGCCATGTGTGCCAACATTAACATAAAATGTATCTTTCTTGTTATAGTATGCCTCTATAGCTTCTGCAGATATCTCACCCCTAATATCAGGAAAGTTGGCTTTATCATATTCATATCTTTCTTTCTGAGATAATTTTCCTACGGTGTTTTTCCACTCAGGAGTTTTAGCTCTATTATATGGAATCGCGGTCCACTTATCTTGAATTTGATCGAAAAGATTGATCTCATGCGCCAAATCTTTAATGAAGATTTTTTCATCTTCATCTTCTTTTATTTTACCAAATGACCAACCATCATCATACTTTAAAACCAATGATCCCGCAGAGGCCGGGCACATTTTGAGCTCGCATCCAGTTTCAACATTTTGATATGTTAACAACAAATCCGGCTGGAGGCCTCTGGCCCCCGCCGGTTCAAATTTAGATGGAACTAAACTATACGTTTTTAATACATCAGATGCATTTTTCTCGTATTCAAATCCCTTATGACTCATTCCACCAATATGGCTCCGTTGTGTATTTCCATTTTGCAAAAGACTGCTTATCGCCTAGATAATAGGCGCGATATGCTTTGACTGTATCAGGTTGTTTGTATTGATCTGGCATGCATTGGGGCGGAGGATAAAACTCGCCCAACTCCATTTTGTCTGGAATTTTAGCTAAAAGCAATCCTAGTTTAGTCCACGTAGAATGAACTTTTCCATATCGAGTGGTATATTCTGAACAGAGTGCTTTAAACAAATAATATAGATATGCATAATTCATGCCGTTTGCCCGGGCCCAGACAGCAGATGGATGATTATAATGCGTTTTGCGATATACTAAATGTGCAATATCAGATTCATGAATATGATGCGCTGTCGACAGCAGCTGAGCATATTCCAAAATCATTTTTACAACATGTTTATCACAATGATATGACGCATTAGTATAAATGTCCTCATCGAGATAAAATATATTCACAGCCAGTCATATCCTTCATCACACGAATAACAAACTTTTTGAATGCCAAAAGTAGAAATAGCACGAGAACACCCGACGCAAGGTTTGGCTAGCCCTGGGCGAAGAAACTTCTTGTTGAGATCGATTTGAGAAGTTTCATAACGAACACGAGCAACATAAAGAGAAGACCGCGAAAGTTGATCCACACTCAAATCACGAAGTGCATTTTTAATGGCATCCGTCTCAGCATGCAAATTGATAGCATTTTCATGCTTACAAAAGCGCCGCTGAAAAGGATGGGTTTTTTTCTTGTTAGTGCCAAAAGCTACAATATCGTTTTTGTAAACGATAGCTGCAGCGAGTCGAGCTTGACCAACAGGCTCTACATCGCGAGCCATTTTGAGGAGCAGATTCATAATCGTTTCAGTCTTCATATTGATATAATATCAAGACTGAACGAAATGTACACTATTCTTTTAGAATAAATTCAACCTCACGATTTTTCTTGACGCCAAAACGTTTTTGTAGAAAATCTGCAGAATATGTATAGCGTTTATTTTTATGTGAAACACTATACCTAAATTCACGAGTTTTTTCTGGGCCACCCCCAGAATTTCTCCAATATGATCCTTTAATTTTACGAAGTCGGCCAGACTTAATGCTATATAACACATTCTCTTGAGTGTGCCAGAAATATCCTGGAATACCGATATTGACAAATTCATTAAAATCTTCAAGCATAATCATGTTGTTTTTCCTCTACAACCCAGGCCCATTTAGTTGGATCAAAATATGAGATTTTTTCAAGAATAGATGGATTTGATTCGGTTTCTTTTAGAACTTCTTCCCAAACGTCAAATGTTTTATTTTCCATAAACTAATGCTACTTCTCTATCGCCTAGATAAATTGAACTTTGATAATGTTTAACAAGATTCTTTAGATCTTTAAGATCATATAATGCATTCTGGAATTGTGCAGCAATGTTGTATTCCCATCGCTTATTGATTTTCACACTGTGATATGTTAACATATCAGCAATTTCTGCATCTGAATATGATCTAAAAAAGAATAACCAAACCCTCTTTTTTTCTTTAGAGAGTCTTTCTCTAAGACTATCACGTTCACGCTCATATGCGCGAGTATATTTTAAAATTTGATAATCAATTTGACATCTAAGATTAGATAAAGAACCGTCATTCTTAGAATATTCATTCCGCTTCTCGTACATGTTTTTCCTTTCGCTTGTATGAACCCTTGCCCTTTTTAAGTTTCATAGAAACTGGACGATTGAAAGTATTCATATGTTTAGCGATAGGGTTCCTCGTCATCTTCATCATATCGACCGAAATCATCTTCATCTTCCCAATAAGTGTCTACGTCTTCAGGCTTTAGATCAGTATAAATGTTATCGAAGACCCTGTCAACACCCATGCATTCCATGAGAGTGTCACAATCATAATCTTCAAAGATTGGAATGATTGTCTTATAAACAAGTTCACGTGCATCACTATCAAGAATATTCTTGAATTCGCGAATCATTTGTTCCATAATCATTGAACCTGTGGCCCAACCCATTTTAGTCTCCATATGTTTGCAGTAGCCAATTAACGTATTCAGGAGAAGAATCTCCTAGATCTTTATCTTCAGTGAAAACGGCAACACTTCCATATTTAGCCAATTTTCTACCAGCAGAATCGTTATCACACACAGCAACAACTTTTCTGTTTAAAGTCCATAACCACGATCTAAAATCCTTTCCAGGATCATTAGAAAGGGTTGCTAAAGCCGGATATCCTAGATAGGTTAACCGTGCAGCATCAAAAAGTCCTTCAGTTAAAAATAAAACTTTTGGTTTAAGATTCAGACTCTCCATACCAAAAGCTGTAACTGAATGAGGTTTAGTTTTATAAGTGTAATATTTTCCTTCTCGAGGATCATTATTTTTATCTTTAGTTCCAAGTGGCCGATATTGCTGATATCCAGCAAGTTTACCGCTTAGCGTCCAAAGATAAAATGTCGCTAAACCATTATCTTGATCTAGAACAGGACTATGTAAGTCTAGATCAAGATAACGATCCTTGAGATGTTGTTCTAAATCAAGCTCGAACGATTTCGTACAAACCGCGTTGGCCGAAAGGGAGAGATTTGACATAAGCAGCTGCCTTATCGAAAGTGGTAAAGGTGCGAGCAGAAAGATTACCGATAACAATAAAGAATTGATTCATGATAGTATCTCCGTTGTTGATAAAATTAATATATCAAATTCTAGAAATTAGTACACACTTTTTAGTTTTGGCTATATTTTTTTTCTAGAACACTATCCATTGCGTCGAAAACCCCGGCACCGTCTAGTTGCAGATAATATGTTGTGCCTTCTTCGCTTAGAGTAAGCTTAAAATCTTCACCATCTAGAGCTACGTCTAGATATCCTTTAGATAGGAGATCACGCACAACCTCACGTAGAAGGGTTTGTTCTTGATCGGCGATAAACTGTGCATACACATTTAGATCAGTCATTGAAATAATCCTTTTTTTGATTTTCATAAAATTCTAAAGCTTCTTCATATGAATAGCCCCAATGTAGTTCTTTACCATTGAAACGAACAATATATCGATCGTAATAATCTTTGCCACGATCAATAAGCTCTAGTCGAGTGACTTCATAGGTCTCTGGAGCAAAAGTTTTTTTCACTTTAATTACTGACACAATTATCGATAATTTTTAATGAATTCATCTGCAGCTTCTTCGCTGCCATAATACAAGGTGAGTAGGCCGCGCTCACCATCTTTTTCCCATGCATTTTTGTGTTGTTCGATTTCATCAGGTTTCATCATATATACACCACAATGTCGCAAAGAGCACCCATGGCCATATGAACCATCTAACAGCGAAATTCCATAGATACTATCACCATCTATATCAAGAGACTCAACATAACATGGATGTAAGGTGCATGAATGATAAACTATACCCGGAGCTTTATATTGTTGCCAATAATTTTTCCACCGCATATCATCTTTTCGAATTTGACGACGTGTTCTTGGTCTATAAGACATTACCGCACGCCTATGTGCTCGATTTTTACGAGTATTAGCCGTTCTAATGTTCATCTAAAAACCTCTTGGATTTAATCATGTTCATATGCGAATTACCAATATGGTACCATTCGCATCTCCT
>ERZ724505.962-NODE-962-length-16711-cov-5.428314_pt1 | contig 16711 bp, 28 predicted proteins | sample MGYA00376038_ERZ724505 | MGnify/ENA primary metagenome ERZ724505 (study PRJEB28724, sample SAMN07190884) | wastewater metagenome | isolation source: effluent of sewage treatment plant in Hong Hong | place: Hong Kong | collected 2016-03-17 ... | reverse complement strand
GTGTTGGGCCAGCTACACCGAAGGCTGCTAAATCGAAGACCCCAATCTACGAGGACAAGAAGGCCCAGGAGGAGCGTGAGGGCAAGTATCCTTGGATTATTAAGGGTACTTGGCGCGCTGATCCGGAGCATGAGGGTGGTACTATCCTCGACATCAAGTGCGAGTTCTGCGGCAACGCCCGCACCATTCATGCAGCTGATGCGTTCCAGGTGAAGAGCCATGTCGAATGCAAGAAGAAGTCAAAGAGCAAGTAGTTCATTTGTACCATCTACTGCCCTAACCAAGCGCATTATGGATGGGCAGGTTATGGCCCGTGTGGCAGAGAAATATCGAGGCACGGAACCGAGTGCTATGCTATTAGCACATAAGGCCCTCGACTATTCAACCTGCCTAGAGACAGTTAGTGGTCTCAAGGCAGCGTTGCGCGCCATCTCGTCTGACGCTATTACACTAGTCGTGCACAAGAAATCCAATGGGCGACGTACCAAATAAAGTTTGTCCAACTTGCGGCCATACCACTATATTCCTTAACGAGGAAGAGTGGAAGACTGCTATCGACCTAATTGAGCATCCACGAGGACCGACTAGGGCGCTGATTGAGCTAATGCGTAAAGAGCCGCTGTGGTGCCCAGATTGTATTCACGGCGAAGGCAAGCATGCACTGTTCTGGCCTGGATGCTGTGTTGCAGGGTGCCCATGTAAGAGGGTGCGGCATACAGTATCAGGCACATGCTTATGTGTATGGTGTACTACCGGAGTTCCATAATGGACCTAGTCGACATCTGGCACGACGAGCGTACAGCCACATTATGGCTTAAACTCGACGAGGACTGTTGGATCAATAGGGTCGGTACCCATATAGTTGGTGAAGAGCCGTTCTGGCTTAATGAAGAGGCGTCCAACGTTGGGTGGCATGAACTCCTCTATACCGAGACATTCGATGAAATAAACTGGGCGCTTGAGCAAGGATTGTGCCCAGGGCAGATTTTTGCTGTACGACTTGAGGTGTGGTGGTCAAGGTCTGGCTCTTACTATGAAGAAGAATGGGAGCTTGAGTCTAGATTTGAGCTGGTCGAGCGCCAGTATATTGCGCCAGACGAAATTGCGGCACGCTGGCAGGAATGGATAGATCGTGGATATGAATAAGTACAAGCGTCGCCTATTCATCGATATGGATGGCGTGATTGTTGATTTCGATAAGGCTAAATTCGAAGCAGACCTGACTGGCGAGCAGATTAAGAAGATGCCTGGTGCATACTTCCGTATGGACCCAATTCCAGGTGCGCTTGAGGCTGTCAATAGCGCCATCGGGATGGGCTACGATGTGTGGCTCGCGACTAAACCGCCTACTGGGTATCCGCACGCCTACGCCGATAAGGTAGCATGGGTGCTACGCCATATACCACATCTTAAGCGTAAAATCATTCTAACGCACGATAAGGGCCTACTTGGCGGCGAAGCCGATATTCTGGTCGATGATCGACCACATAAGGCTAACTGTGAGTCATTCCGTGGTCACCTCGTCCACCATAAGTCGTGGGAAGAGACGATGAGGGTACTGCGGTTTTATAGCCCGTCGAGACCGACTTATGGTGAGCATATTGGCAACATCTTCAATGGTCATATCCGTTGTCAATGTGGTAAGACTAAAGGCCCACCTAGTCATTGGCAGTATGAGTCCAACGGACGTCGGCATAGCATTCCTGACCTGTGCAACCCAGAGGTTCCGGACCCGGCGTTATGGGAACGCACTAAGGCGATAATGCAGCTGTGGAATAAATATTGTGTCGACCGTGATAAGTATAAGGCGCTACCGCTATGGAAGCGTCTATTTCGCTCCGCACCTGTGATGCCGCCTCTGACCCCAAGATGGTGATACACTATCATCAGTTGTCTACACCATTACACTATATTGAGGTAAACCATGTTTACCAAGACAGTTATTGAGCGGCCAACTACGGTTAAAATCGATAGTTTTAAATGCCAATATTGTGACACCACTCGTCAGCATGAGAGTGATATCATCTCACACTGGGCATGTAACCATGTACCATTCCTGTCACATAAAAAGCTTGAAATCAGATGGCTTGAATCAGAAGAAGAATTTAATACATGGAACCGCTACCGTCATCACAGAGTACTTGACAGTAAATTTACCAAGTCCGGATGGTATGTTGAGACTAAAACTGAAGAATGGGACCATAACGAGTATAGTGGTGGGTGTGCACGATACTATAATCACAAGCTAGTTCATATCGATGAATATTCAACAAAGCTAATGGAAAATGCGGCCGATATGATTGGCCTTGCAAAGAGCCTGTCTATTTTGGCCACACAGCCTAGGTCTGAGGGTAATAAATGATTAAGATTTACGGCGCAAGTGACGATCTTGTAGAGATTGAAGCAGGCGATAAGTCTGACGAGATTGGATGCTACGACAATCCCGCTATCATTGAAATCACCGATATCATCGGTCAAGGCGCACGGTTTATTGTCGAGTATGGCGCAGGCGATAAGCCTGTGTGGCGTATCGGTGTTGAGCCTCTACATGAGGACATACCGATTCCGTGGCAGATCGAGATGAAACTCGCACCACGCGGATACTCCACTCTTGCAGTTATTAGTGCTGACCCCAACAACGTAACGATCGAGCACGTCAACCGGCAGGTTGAAGATGACGAGTAGTACCGACCGCCTAATGAGTGCCATGCACTCTATTAAAGTCCAGCGCGATAAAGATCGTGACGCTAGGCACGCTGCTGAAGCAAGAGTTAAAGAGCTAGAAGATATTATTAATGAGGCCGCCAATAGTCTAATTGAGTGGGTAAACTCAGACTGTGATGCATTCGGACCGCAAATGCGTGGCCCAGATCCAGGGTCACCTGGCGCAATAGCCGAACGCCTCAAAGCAGCTATCAATAAATAATATGGTCAATAATATGGTCGATATTATGAGCGATCCGTACGTCGATGGTGACTGGTGCTGCTGCCATAAGTATCGTATACCTAAGGGCGATGTAGCCGTAATATTCAACGACATCCAGCATGAACCATTAGGTAAATCTGGCGCGTTCTGTGGGCCTAAGTATAAACATGAGCTACGTGATGTGACACGTGAGCGCGATCTACTTCTCAAGGCTATGCTTGAGATGGTCGATGAGACACGGTTTGTGACAATGAAAACCCCTGTAGCATCTCCACTTGACATTAAGCATGTCAAGGAGGCGCGTGATTTGGCTGTTGTGACGCTACGCAGTCTATGTCCGCCGTGCGGCCACTGTGGCGAGCTATTCAATAAACACCTATATCGCCAGAGCCTAGGCTGTGTAGATGGTGGCACCACTTATTCGCCGGGCCCTACGATTCCGCCGCCTTCCACAGCCCCTTGACAGCCCTTGTCGCTGCTCTCACTTAACCCGACCGGGGGAGAACACTATGGACTAGTGGACGGGCCCGGCCCGCCCCAGTAGAAGCGAGGAGAGTCGTGGCGAAGGTGGCAACCACGACATTCCCTCCTGTACCACAGGCCACCACGCCCTATCGGGCTGCGCAGAAAACCTAAATGCTACTTCCTATGAAGGTCGTTGATGATTCCGGACGTAAGTTTAACCAAAATGGCTGGGTGATTGTCAATACCAGTACAGGCGAGGCCGATTTTAACCAGCAGCACGAGTTCTGGGAAGCGGAGCGCCAGGTTATTAACCATCCGTCGTGGGATTGGCATCAGCGTTCTAAGGAAATGATGATCGCATGATCAAGCAGCCGATGCCAGTAGTGGCAGATTATCCTATCTGCCCATGGTGTAAGACCGAGTACACAGATCCACATGACTTTGAACTCGGTGATGGCGACGAGACTGAAGTAGACTGTGACAACTGTCACGGTAAGTTTATGGCAGCGTGTAGTATTAGTGTCTGCTACCAGAGCGATCCACTTGATCCGCCTCCTGAGAAGCCAGATGAGTAACGAAGAAATTTGTACTGAGTGCGCTGGTACTAAGACTATCTTCCGCGCGTTCGCTAAGAATAGCGACGGGTCACACGAATTCCCGTGTCCGACATGTAGTGATAAGACTACTGCACAGATAGTTATCACGTGCATCCATAGCAACTATCAGTACGAGTGTGTCGCCTGCCACATCATCCGTGTAGAGGCCGACGTCGCGAGACTTAAGCGCATTGCGACCCAGGAGCACGACGCTCATCGCGAGGCTATGGCTAAAGCTAATCTGGCCTTAACTGACGCGATTAATGCACTTAAGAAGTGCGCTATCGTGCTATCTGGCGAGTCAATGACAAAGTTCGACCTAGAGTGCGCGCTTAAGGCAGCACAGGCAGTATTGAGAGCCAACAACACTGAGTAAGTCATGAGCTACGAACGTAGAGAGTTTACTGCTGGTCCACAGACTACTGCACAGGTTGAACACGACCTAACGCTGATGTGCTGTGATCCATCACTTGTTATTGGCGGATTCGTTGCATGTGTTTTCCATGTTCGTGACGCAGAGAAACGCGAGTGGGTCGAGAGCTTCAGATGGGCCCTACCGATGTTTGCTGATGGTCGGTTCGTAATGCTTCCACATTTAACATGCCCGTTTTGCAAGCGTCAGCTGCCTGTAATTCAGCGTCGTCCCGAGCGTGATATTACGCCCGGTACGGTTCTCAAGCCGGAGTGGAGAGGTCCAAGCGCATGAAATTCAATGACGAAGAGGTCGTCGCTGAGGCTAAGTTTACTGTACCGGCAGACTGGTACGACTTGTGGCTCAATTATCCAGATCTATTCTTGAACTACCATATTGGATACTGGGCTCGCCAAGTTGCTGTTGACCCTGAGCTTGGTAGGCTCGCTTGGGAGTTTGAGGACGACGACGACATCGATGAATTCATGTCTAAACACCGCATTGAATTCATCGATCGTATGGGCAGCGACCTTGAGAATGAATATCACGCCAAGGCCATCAAGGCATTCAAGGAGTTTGCACCACTGCCGCCTGGATACCACGTCGTTAATAAGAACACGTGTACTAAGGCATATGTAGAAATGTGTAAGCGTCGTGGGATCGACTGGTATCAGGACAGCGATGCTAATGACTACGACGTTGCATTCCAGCTTGCGCTGCTGGGTGAAATTAAGTACGGCTAGTCGCTATTAATTGTCTGTAACCTCGTGTTGGCATGGCCCTCGCACTCTTGGGGCGCGGCGGGCCACCAAACAAAGGAAACGACGATGACGCGAGTTGAGATGCGTGATAAGCTGAAGGAACTGGCGCTGAAGCACGGTATCGCGATCTATGAAGCTGCACAACTGATGTATGTGGCCGAGACCAAGAAGGAGTCTGAGGCCAAGAAGGCTAAGGAACTCCTTAAGGAGTTCATTAAGGCCGAGTACGCGCGCCAGGACATTAAGGCGCACGCTGTACTGATCCCCAACACCGACCAGTTCGCTACTGGCTACGCGTATCAGCAGAATCAACCTCGCTGGGACGATGAGCTTGCGCATAAGCTCGTCCCAGCGGAATTGCTTGCCCAATTCCATCGTCACGAGGATGTCAACTGCTTCACCGTCGTCAGGATGAGCGAGAGCGCGTCTAAGGACCGTGTCGCAGAGGCCAACTCTGTCGATGGTGTCACTGATACTACCGGCTCTAAGGGATCCAAGGAGTAATCTTGGAACATACCAAAGAGTGTCAGGCTAGCTATGATAAGTGGCAGGCCGAAGCTAATGCATACGCATCATTTTGGCCAAATCACTGTACTGCATGTCATGGATATGGGCTATTTTATAGCCCAGGTAACCGATGGGAACCTCCTAGTACAGATCCTTGTGATGAGTGTGTATGTAACGGCAAGTGCCCTCGATGTGGCGAACTAACATTCGAAGATGATACCTTAGATATATGTTCTAAGTGTGGGTTCAATCTTACGAATGGCGTTGGTGGACCACAAGACTTCGAGTGCAACTGCTGGGACTCATATGAGGATGATCTACTTCAAGTCGACCACTGAACCAGCCAATGATAATGAGCGGCGAGTCATGTGGCTCGCTGCATGGTGGCTCATTCAACGTGGTCGCAACGAATTTACACACCATGACTCACCAGCTTTTGTGACGTGGTGTTTGAGACGTAACATCACTGTCGACAAGGCGCTTAATAGCGTCAATTTCGTGCAGTGGTGCAATGACAATCTATTTGGACTGAAGTCTACCGACACCAACCAACCCAACCCATACCTTCTAAACTAATATGAGCGAGCATAAGCCGAATCTATTAGATCCATATCCATTTCTATTTTCAAAAGCAAGAAAGCTAGACGAAGAAGTTGATAGTCTGCGAGCATCTGAGAAAGCATATTTAACTGAAATCCGCCGCCTTCGACGCCTATTTCTTATGCTGAAGCACTTCAATGACGGACGCCAGCACACACACGCTCATAGCCGCAACTATTATACATATCGATATAATGAGGATCAAAATGTACTAGACTGCGAAGTTAATAGACGTGGCCGTAGATCGTACTACATGAAGCCTTGCTGTCCAGACGTCAATGAGATGCGGCAGTATGCACTTGATGCGCTTTCGGTTAAGCCAAATTTCCTATCTGAGGACGAACCATGAGTGATCAGTTTAAGTCTGTCGATAGAGAACAGGCATATCGATATACCAATATTGCACACGATTGGTTTGATAAGTACGGCAAACAGCATTTTGCTGATGCACGATTCGTGTCTACAACTGCTATTGCCGAGTTCTTAGCTAATCAGGACGGTCTTACCATGTTTGAAATTAGGAGCGACAAATGAAGTGGTATACTAACCCACTAAATATTACGCTAGCTACAATAATTTGTGTACTAGCCATAATGATTGCCGCATTTTTCACATGTGACAATAAGTCTCAGCCCATACCTGCACGCGAGCGACCTGGACACATCGTCTGTTCCGACCCATCTGGGCGTATTATGGCCGACGAGGACACAATCGGAGCAGAATCTTATAGTGGTGGTCACTTGTGGCGCTGGGCTAGGCGCGATGGCACTATCGTTGAGGTAGGCGGCAATTGTACGCTCGTCCAGCATATTAAATACTCCGGTAACGTCGAGGCTGGTCGTTAGACAGCCGGTCGATTTAGTCACCCAATCACTATATGTCTGTATCTTTCTATCTATCTATTCTACTAGAATCGGATCGTTCAGTAGAGGTTTGTAGATGTTGAGGATTGGGTGACTCAGACGACCGACCGAATGATAAGGCCCATACAGCAGTCTCGTCGATTCTGATTGGTGGTCTGAGATTGAGCGGTCGCCCAACCTCCATCGTACTGATGACTCTACCGATTGTCATCCAGATGGACTGCCGCATCGAGTCCGATATCACCCCGACTCCAGTGAAGGCTTTTGCATCGGTATCTTTGCCCGTATAAACTGGGTGCAGCGACCAGCACTCACCCAGTACTTCACGGGAGAAGGTAGCCTCAGCTAGCTCCTTCACGTCGTCATCGTGGCGCAACCGGCCCTTAAACGGCGTGTCCCACTTCACGCCAAGCTGTGTGATCAGTGCAGCATCACCGCTTGACGTATTGCCCAGCCAAAACTTCTGGCCACGGCCACTCAAAGACATTGAGTAGCGTGAATATGTTTCGGCAAACTTCTTGGTCTCATCTTGAGTTAGACCAATATCTTCAATCTTTACGCTCGCATACTGCCATCCTCTGCGCTTTGCACTATCACGATCGAGTCGTGCAGTAGAGCAGCGGTCTAGACCAACTAAGCGAGCAAATGTCTCTCGACACCAGCCGCGCTCAGTAACTCGTTGCCTAATAATATCGAGTAGCTTGGAGCGGCGTATCTGTTGCGATGAATCCCAAATCTCTGGTAGTGTCACAGAGATAGATAACGTATCTGTAATACTGCGAGATTTATGATGAGGAAGGTCTCGCCCCTTAGCATCCTTGCCGCCAAGGTCTGACCTAAACAGGTCGACTGTTAAACGAGCGCGACCGACGATTCTGATAACATCTATATGACGGTCTAAGTCGACAAACCCGGCATCGTTGGCCTCATCTAACCAACGGCGGATTGTACGGATCGATAGTCCAGTTACTTGAGCTAACCGGCGCGTTGTACGGGCAATTTCATATAGACGGCCTGTAGACTGCCCATGGCGCTCGCGGTCTATGTATTTCAACACAACCCACAACGCTGCAGAATCGAGATTTCCATTTCTCGACGCAGCTGCAACGATATAGTCGTTGATTTTAAACGACCAATCATAATGTTGGTTGATTGATAGCATTCGGCACGTGATCATAGTCTTAATCTAGCGGCTAATCAACCCCGGCTAGATTGACCACAACCGGCGATTCAATGTAGTGGTGTAGACAGTCAGCAGTAACGACACGACGACTTGGGTCTTGAGCTTAGACGACCACCAGCGGTTGTGATGGGTGCCTTGTTAATATCTACATCATGTAAGTGATAATCTTATTATACATTGTATTTGGGTGTTACCAAAATAACCGCTTGGATTCAGTATTCTATTGAATCAATGGCGATCGTAGCGGCTTAATAGATACGTCTGGCATGCCTCTCGCACTCTTCTCGGCGGGCGGCGACACGAATAAGACAATAAACAAGCCGCCATAATTAATCGGAACGAGAAGCAGTAGTATCAACATGTAAGCGAAGCCGCAAACACGAATTGGAGAAATACAATGAGCGACACTAATGAGGCCCAGAAGCCTGCTAAGAAGGTTAAGGATGGTACCCCGGCATCAATTCTACTCCGTGAGAGCAAGATTGAGCGTGACGACACCGGTAAGGTTGTCGCCATCGAGGGCAAGTGCACGATGGTGAATGATGGTGTCCAGTGCGAGACCGTCCGTCGTATCAAGCCCCAGGATGCATTCCAGGTTAAGTTCTGCACCGCTTGCCAGAAGAAGAACAACCACCGTAAGATCGCCGCTAAGCGCAAGGATCGCCGCGCCGCCGCTAAGAAGGCAAAGACTGACGCCGCTCCTCAGGCGTAACGTCTGTTCTTACGGAACGGAGCCCGCATTTAGTTAACCGGAGTGGCGGGACGGCAGCATCCGGTTAACAATTCCTCTAACAATCGAGATTCCTGTGGCGCTTGTCGTCAGGAAGTTGGAAGGCGAAACGTGGCGTGAGTGTGCCGTACGTTATGCCGCCAGATACGGTTTAGAGTCAGAAGTCCTCGAAATCTTTGATAGAGATGTTGCAGCTGGCGTTGAGGAAGGTCGCGCCTGCTGGAACGCCTGTTATGAGTGGGACGTTGTAGAATACGAAGCCAATATCGAGACTGGCGATAATACTGCTACGTCTAAGGAATAATAATGTCTACTTTTGATGTGTTGGACGCCATTAAGGCTGCTAAGGGTGCAAACGCCAAGGCGGCGTTGGTTCGTAAGCTTACTGATATCGATCGTACCATCTTTAAGCTTGCTCTGGACCCGATGAAGGTGTTCTACTATCAGGTCCATGACGCCGACATCCCGACATTCGGTGAGGGCGTAGCATTTGATGATGACAATATCCAACTCAGGCTGGTCGCGCTATGTGAGCGCCTTGCTACCCGTGCGATTACTGGGCATGCGGCCCGCGACGAGGTGACGGCGCTGTTTAGGGTCACGAGCGAGCGACAGACTCGATGGTGTCAACGTATCATTAACAAGGACCTCAATATTGGCGTTGAGGCCAAGAGCTACCTGAAGATCTGGCCCGGCGAGTTCGATTATTTCGAGCTTCAGCTGTGCGACAAGTGGACCGACGAGCAGTGTATTGGATGGTTCTGGCAGCCCAAGTTTGACGGTCTGCGAGGCTGTATTGACAAGCGTGGCGATGCGCGTACCATGTTGTCACGCAATGGTCTTGAGCTTTTCGGCTCTGATCATATTGTTGAGGAGTTTAAGAACGCTGCTAGCGCTGAGGGGTTCATTCCTGATGGTGAGCTTATGGGTCGCCGCTGGAATGACTCGATCAGTAACGCTAAGACTAAGGGGAAGAAGACGTCAGACAACTTCCTTAACGTGTTTGACCTACTGACGGTGCAAGAGTGGGAGACCCGTACTAGTAAGAATCCGACCACGGCACAGCTTTGGGAACGCGAGGAGCGTCGTAAGGCATTCTTCGACGCGAATCCACAGTTCAAGTTTATTGTCAACGTGCCGAGTGGTATTATTACGCCTGAGTTTACTGTTAGCCACGCGATGCAGAAGTGTATCGAGCTTGGTTATGAGGGCGTGGTCGTTAAGAACCCAAGTAGCACATATAGGTTCAAGCGCACGCAGGATTGGCTCAAGGCAAAGCCGCGTGACAACAAGGAACTTATCATCGTTGGGGCAAAGCCAGGTGATCCTGGTACGTGGTGTGAATCGACTCTCGGATCGATTGCTGTCGAGCATAATGGAGTCACCACCGACGTCGGCACTGGATTTAGCGCAGCCGATCGCGACCAGCTTTGGGATTTGCACCAGAAGGGCGATCTGATCGGTAAGATCGCAGAGATTAAGTTCCAGAGTATCACCGACGATGGTAAGATTCTGTTTGGTAGCTTCAAGGGCATTAGGCAGGACAAGCGCTAACCGGACAACGGAGCGACCGTGACTCACGGCGACGCAGTTACAATCATTGTAGTGATGGTACTGTTTGTCGCTTGCTTCACGTGGTGGGGCTGGAAGCATATCCTGTACGGTATCTTCTGGCCCATCATTAAATTCACATTTAAGGCCATCATCTTCACTTGGTGGGGTGGTCTGATTCTGACCAATCTGCTGTCGCAGTGGATGTACCGAATCTGGGGATTTAACCTCGCGACTTTGGTTTCGTCCGACGCCAAGCGATGGTATGAATCAAATTTCACACCTGACTGTATGTGGTACCCCAACTGGCGTGTCTATAGGGGGCTTGCTCCTCTTCCGCCAGACTGGGATGGGCCCGTCGATCACCTGTGGCCTGCATGGACGTTCTTTGCTCTGATTGGGTTCTTTACCTGGTTCTTTCTGCGCACCAAGCGCAAGGACAATGCGGTGCGCCATGAGCCTAAGCGTTCAGACAATGAGATCTATAAGTCGTTTGCCGATATTATCAGGCCGCAGGATGATGACCCTAGGGTGTCACCTATCGGTGCTGTTACCGATATGATTGGCACAACGATTGATGTGACGCCCAGGCATAAGCCTAGACGCGATGTCGATGTTGACGATGACTTTATGAACGCGCTTAAGGGCCTTGGTTATAAGACTAAGGATATTATGAACGTGGCACCTAAGTGCAATACTGGCACCCTTGAGAATCGCGTCAGGGCTGCTCTCAAGCTACTCTCGGTCGCTCGCGGACCGGCCTGATAAGCCGAGTCTGGCATGGCCCTCGCACTCTTCGGGGCGTGGCGCGAAGCGCCGATAAGGAGCCAAACAATGACGGAGCAGACGCATAAGACGTGGTTTGAGATCTCGAATCAGGGCTGGAAGCGCATGAACGCTGGTCGGTCGCTTGGCCACCTCGTTCGTGAGGCTATCTCAAACGTCTTTGACGCTGAGGGCGCAACCAAGTGTAACGTTACGATTAATGAGGGATCAGTCATTGTTGAAGATGATGCGCCCGGAGGCATCCGAGATACTAGCCTCATTACGACTGTCTTTATGACCGATAAGGAGGACTCGTTCATCAAGCGTGGCCGTAAGGGGCGTGGTCTTAAGGAGCTTATCTCGGCCGGTCAGAAGGCAACTGTCGATACTGCTGGTAGCAGGGTCATCTTCAACGAGGATGGGACTAGGACCACTGTAGCCACCAATCGTGAGTCTGGCACGCAGGTTACGGTCATTAATTATGAGTGGACCGGCCACATGGTTGAGGAGGCTATTGAGTACATCAGCCGATTCTTCCCACCGCTCAATGTTAAGCTGATTGTTAATGGTCATGTCGCGACCCAGACCAAGATTCGTGAGACTATCCAGGCGCGTCTTGAGACCACTACCGTCGACGGCGGCAAGCAGGTTGACCGGTATCGTGACACCACTATTGTGATCCGTAACCTTCGTAAGGGCGAGGTTGAGGGCTGGGTTTACGAGATGGGTATCCCGGTTCAGGCTGTTAAGACTAAGTTCCATATTGATGTCCAGCAGCGTATCCCGATGAATGATAATCGGGACGTCGTGAATTCGAATTATCTGCCGTATCTGTATGGAGCTATCCTTGACGGTATGAGGCTTGGCGATGACAAGCCTGGTATCTCTAAGGCTGCGCTCAAGGATCGCTGGGTTATCGACGGTATCAACTACGCGTCTAGTGCGACTAAGCGCGCGTATGCTAACATCTTCGTCCCTAAGGGTTCTGTCATTAAGTCCGATGATAAGAACGCCAACGACCGTTGCAAGCAACAGGGTATGGATCTTGTTGATGTGTCTAACCTTCCTTGGAGTGTACGCGACGTCCTTGAGTCATATACGTCAAACGCCAAGGAGAAGGCTGAAGACATTGAGCGTGCGACTCCTGTTCGCACGCTCGACAGCCTACGTGAGGAATATAAGACTACTGTTGATACTCTTGAGTGGATCTGTAAGAAGCTGACTGGTGATACTTATACCGTCACCTTCATGTCGAAGCCTAAGTCGTACACTGGGTTCATGACTCAGGCCGATCACAGCAAGACCAGCAATACCATTAGGTTCAATGTCGAGTGCAAGGCTCTCGATTTCAAGCGCCCGCTGTCGCCTGAAATGCTCAGCACTGTCGTCCACGAGCTTGCGCACCGCGTCAGTAGTGAGCACGACGAAGACTTTATGGAAGGCCTTGAGCAGTACTGCGGCAAGATGGCACTTCTGATGCTTACGGAGCATGGGCAGCTTGAGCAGATGGCTGGTGGCAAGAGTGGAGTCGCCAAGACTGTAGGCAAGCGAGTTCCTGTCCACTGCCAGTGGCGTCATAACGGCGACCAGCAGTGTGGCGAGATTCGTTGGGTTAAGCCCCAGGATGTGTTCCAGGTTAAGTTCTGCGAAACCCACCAGAAGGAAAACCAGAAGCAGCGTGCACGGCTTCGCCGTCAGCGTGGATGGTAACGATGAAGCTCAGTGACTCACAGATTGACGCGCTACGCAAGATAGCTGAAGATAGATGGAGGATACATGGCATACCATGTATCAGATGGCCAACTATTGAGGCGCTAATTAAACGTGGCCTAGTTAGCGCTCCGCCATCTATAGCGGTTACTTGTCTTGGCGAGACAGAGTTACGGGACAGGGGTTTATGGACGTAGTGCCTTGCCGCTGCGGTTGTGATATGGTGGTGCTGATAGATGGTGGTCATCTAAGTTTATGCTCAAACTATGCGACGCCACCAGATGAATGTCCAACCTGTAGTAGCCACGGACTCAATAGATGTAAATATAGTTGGTGTAATAATGGTCGATATACGTATATCGACCATGGAATCAAGCACAATAACAAGCCGATGTTGATTGAGTATGCATTTGCGTAGATCATACTAGGGAGATACTAGATGGATTCACAGACCTCTGAGCCAATTCTTGTATACTGCCGTGATTGTAAGGGCGAGGGCGAGAACGCTGGTCATCGTTGTGGTACCTGCCTCGGTTGGGGCACCGTTAGCACGAAGAAGGCAGCACTGATTGGGTGGGAGCCCGATTATGTCGAACATAATCGAGTTCAAGCGTAATTACGTCTCACCTAAAAACATTGTTGTTGTCGCTGTGGTTGAGACGTCATCAGCTCGTTTAGCTGCATTTGACATCTCATCTAGAACAGTGAGATGTGACATATGGTCACGTAAGTTTTCTAAGAACGTCACGCTGTCTGAACGATACCGCAAGCAGATGATGGCAGTTGCGGCTAAGTTGCAGGACATGATTCATACTATGACACCCCAGGTTGTTACCAATATGATGGTTGGTAACGCTAAGGACCTTGTTAATAGTATGATCCGTGATGCTACGCTTGAGTACCAACTTGAGCAGGCTAAGCGTAACGCAAATGTCATGTATGACCGTGGTGATTGGCGTATTATGCATCCAGTCAGTAACGTATGGACTGTGATGCCTCAGGGCGACAATGGAACTAGTGGTCAGGTTACCATTCTAACCACTAAGAACAGACTGCGCGTCAGGGTCGTCAAGGCCGACAAGTCTGAGATTGTATACTATGCGCCGCCGAAGCCGTTCGACGCTATCATTAGTGCTATGACGAGGCTGATGACAGAAAATCGTTCGCTATGGAACGTAACGTCACTTAAGAATGCACTGAATGAGGTTGGTATTACCAATGACAGTGCGTCTAATATGAGCGACGATGTTCATAGGAAACTTACCGACATAATTCATGACCTTACTATTGCGGCCACTCGCGATGGGTTGCCTGGAATCTATAATAAGCTTCGTGAATTAGCTGAGGTATAACGTGGGTGCACCTGTTGGGGCAATAGTCGGCATTTACTACGATGCTGATGTTGAACTTAATAAGGGTGATGCCCTTATAACCCCAACTGGCCGTGTATATCTAATCGTCTCGCTTAGGCGGCAGAAGCGTGGTAAGAATATAGGTAGATGGCACCTTAGATGCCTAATACAGACCGAGCCACCTAAAGACGGTAAAACATATAAATTGCGATGGTATAAACGTCAGAAGAAGGCATTTGTAAACACCTGGCCACCGCATAAAAATGACGTGCCTTTCTAATATGACTAGTCCTGGTGATGTGTTGGTGATTGGTATTGTGATTGGTGTAATTGTTGGCCAAATTCCATCATTCATACTCTGGCAAGAATATAAGAAGTGGAAGAATATATGTTCTCGTCTGTTGCCTGCCAATCCGCTCGATAGGGCTAGAATAATCCGCGATCTATCGTCGTTTTAGTGTCGGTCGCTTCCGCCTGGGCCAAAACCCGACCGGCACCGCCCATGCACCATTCGGGGCACCGATAGAGAGCGAAAGAAAAGGAAAGGCATGGAAACGCCTGTCTCAACTGCCGAGCCGACGCATCCTAACGAAGTAAATAATGCGGCATATCTGATGGCGTGGTTTGGGTTTAGTCACCAGATGGATAGCGACCTGTGGATTAATATTAAGCGTTCGCTGCCGTCTAATCCAACTATTAAGGACATCGCATTCCAGGTCTCAGATCATATCTGGCGACGTGCCGGTAAGCCGGATCGCGATAGTTTTATGCTGAATGCCAGATATGAGTATTGCATCATGTTGGGGAACATGATGATGCAGCAGCTACCCGACGTCCGTCGTGATATGTCCGAGGCAATTGAGTTGCCTATGTAGGTATCGGGCGTACCATGGCCATGGTATTGTACGCCGAGTGAAGGAATGGTATAATGCCCGTTCATTCTAACGGTAAGGGGAGGTGCCATTAATTACTTGTCGGCTCTAGGCCCGGTACAATAGACTGGACCTACAGCCACTAGTAAACCGGTAGAAGTACAGTGGGGTATGGGGGATTCACGGTATTGTAGGTGCTGTGAATCTGTGCTGCCAACTCAGTAAAGCACTGGATACTTGTTAATGGAGCCTACTGCAGATGAAGTAATTATGGCGGCGCAGGAGTTTCAGCGCCGCTACCCGAAGCGTTGCGGTGCACCTATTCGTGCTCTCATGGATGTCGTTGCTGGGGTCAACGGCTATGAGATGCATGGCGACAATCAGGGGTGGCTTAATAAGAAGCTGTTGCGGGACCGCATCGAGAAGAATCATGTAATTGATTACGATGTAATGGTCTCGAAGTTCTGGCAGGGGGTGATGAACGCCCTGCCCAAGGTCGTCGCTAAGGGTACCACTGTGGTGGTGGTGCTGAATGATGGTGGCAGCAAGACTGAACGTGCCACCCAGATGTCGCCGCTGAATTACCTGCGCAATACCGGCCTTGGCTTCGCGCGCCGGTATATCGATGAGAGCTTCCGCAATCGCCTTAGGCAGCAGTGCAACGACTGCGGGACTATCATGAAGTTGTCGTCTGGTGGGGTTGATGACGCCCGTGTTGTCGGTAAGGATGAGGGCGACAAGCCGAAGATGTACGTCGGCACCACTCGCGAGTACGACAACGGCTGCCCCAAGTGCCATTCCGATCAGTCTGAGCTTATTGGCGGATTCCTCCGTAAGCGCAAGCGTCGCTGCATCGAGTGCGGTACTGTTCGCGCTGCTCGTTTTGAGCGCGTGTGTGGGGTTCCGGTCGGTGTGGGGCCCGATGGCAAGGTTATTTTCGAGCATGGCTGTGGTAGTGAGAATATCACTCTCGTGACCGCAGAGGATAACAGCCTCGATGATAATCCCGATGGTACTGAGATTGTGGCGTCCAACACGGACGACCCCGAGACTCAGTACGTCGAAGCGGAGCGTGACCCTGAGATCTCAGTGTTTATTCGTGAGATTGAGGCGTCTATGCCTCGTGACCCAGGCGATCCGACCGGCGATAGCAAGAATCGTAAGATTCTTCGTATTCTCACCGATCCGCGTGAGGGCAGAGAGGTGTGTCAGTCGTGCAGGGCGTCAGCTAAGGATCCGGATGACTGCTGCCCGGCAGAGTACTTCACGATTGACGAGTGCATCAACTACAGCCGCAAGATTGGGCAGTTCTTGGGCGTGACGACGACTCTGGCCAACCGCCGCGTGGCCAAGGTTCGCGAGCACACCCGCAAGTTTGCCCGCACGCATCAGAAGCGCTATAAGGTGGCAGCACATAT
>ERZ724505.961-NODE-961-length-16730-cov-11.364858_pt1 | contig 16730 bp, 29 predicted proteins | sample MGYA00376038_ERZ724505 | MGnify/ENA primary metagenome ERZ724505 (study PRJEB28724, sample SAMN07190884) | wastewater metagenome | isolation source: effluent of sewage treatment plant in Hong Hong | place: Hong Kong | collected 2016-03-17 ... | reverse complement strand
CCGCTGTATTTTTCCAAGGCGCGCAAAAACGCGCTGTTTTGTAAGATAATCCCGAGAGCATCTTTCCCCCGACCGCTCGGTGAGTTGATTGTCGATGTTCCGACTAACGTTGCCATTGCAAACCTCCAAAGTATAAAAATTTAAGTGCGTAAATTATACGCGTTGCTTGTGCTAATTCTGCGCGGCGGCGAGCCCTTCGTTGACATGCTTCATAATGTCACTTCTTACACCCGCACCAATCGCCGTATGTGGCTTTGCCGATGATGGCGTGCCGTTTTGCGATTGCTTATTGTCGCTCGAATCGCCCGCTTTACCCGGTGCTTTTGGCATTGCATCCAAAAGCGCTTGAGCGTTCGTCGGGTCTGCTTGTAAAAGCTTGGTCCATCGCTCGACTTCCGCCGTGTTTTGTGCGGGAATTCTGCCGTCCGCTTTCGCCTTGTCAATTGCCGCCGCGATTGTCGCCGCTTGATCCGCCTTTGACTTCTCCTGCGCCGCCGTGTCCTGGTCAGCAAATCGCTTGCTTAGCGCTTCGAGCATTTCGCTCTGTTTTGCAAGCTGAGCTCTCAGCTCTGCATTCTCGCGCTTGTCATCGCCGCCTTCTGTTTTCTTCGTCGGCTCTTCATCTTTCTTTTCTTCGCCGCCGACTTCCACGTCCGGCACTGTCTCTATCACTTGCTTGGCTTTCGCCAGTTGGTCATCACTCAGACCGATCGCTGCCATCAGCCCGGTGAGCATTGCTCTGAATTTCATAAAAAGTACTCCATAATTTTTGTGGCACTATTGCCGTTCGCCGTCAATCACACCGCGAAAATACGGCACGTAAGTCCCTATAAAACGCATAACCGTGAATGAATAAAAACCGCAAAACACCACCTTAATTTTGTAACGAACATTTAATCACGGAGGGCACATGCCATTTTTTTTGTTATCCGAAATCAAGCCGCTCATACCCGAGCCATTGTGGCAAAAGTTGCAGGAAAACAGCGAAGCACGATTCGACCAAATCGAGCCACTCGTCAATGAGATTATCATCAACGACGGCGGCATCGAAAACCCCGCCGACATAGCCGACTCTCCTCAATGGGTACGCACACCCGCAGCATGGCTCACGACATACCTCGCCGATCATCTTACAACCGGCAAGTCAAAAGAGTACTATGACAAGGTCCTTGGGGACTACAACCGGGCGCTTGAAATACTCAAGTCGCGGAGGCCTGTCATCAGCAGCACAGCTACGTCCGGGCTCGGCACAATAGGGGGGCTGTACAATGGGGACATTTGAGGATAATTGGGAGTTATTGGTAAGCACACTCAAGACAGCCGCAGCCACACTACAAGTACCCGAGTATGCAATTGAGGAAGGGAAGAACGAAGAGCCAACGTCCGCGCCATTCGTATGGGTGTACTGCATACCGGCAGTGAAGCGCGTAGGTGAAAGCGGCGGCAAGCTCCGCCGGATGAACGTGAGTGTATTCTGCGGCTCGACCGGCACCGACCTTGCATCAGCAATGAAGTCCGCTCTCGCTCTCGCCGAGCGCGTAGAGACCTCACTCGAAAACGTCAAAGGGTTCATAACCTTTGACATCAAGTATGACGACATGTACTCAGACAAAACAGTTGTTGAACTTACTGGATCAATGAGCTATGCCAAAAGTTAGAGCAAATCAAATGCCTCTGTCCAAGCAGATAGAGGTCGGCAAGTTCGCCGCAGCAAACAAAAACATGCCACTCACGGAGGTAGTTGAGCACTTCGAGCGCAAGTGGAACTACGACCAAGTCGTGCGCGCCGCCCGGAAGTACAAAGAGGGCAAGCTGACCATCAAGCACGTCACCAAAAAGAAGTCCAAGCAGACCAAAGAAACAGCGGCGCTCAATTCTGTCGATGAGCTCTTCGACAAACAACTCAGATACGCGCTCGCACAGCTCGACACCGATACCGAAGCTCCTGCCGTCGAGCGCGTAGCCGCCCTGCACAAGTTGCAGCAAATGATGCTGATATCACACATGAAGCGCGCCGACGCAAATATCGTCGCAAGCATCATTCGTCGCTTCATCCCCGACGCATCAGACTCCGACGTGGTGAAAGTTTACAGTGAGGAGGTAGCCAAATGCAAGAATTCTCGCTAATCGAGCACAACCTGCCCGAGTTCAAAGCAGAAGTCGAAGCAGCAAAGCTTCTACAACCAGCCGCGCCCTGGCCAAAAAAGCAGTCCACCCCGGAAGCGGTAGCAAAGCGTATCGCCAAGGCGAAGGATGACTTTTGGTATTTCGACAAGGTGTATTTCCCGAAAGAGATGTATCGCCAAGGGTATTACGCGCCCGGAAAGTTTCACAAAAAGCTTTTAAAGCATGCGTTCACTCCGGGTGTTCAGGTCGTTCTCGGGGCGCGTGACTGCGGCAAGACCGCGACCTTTAAAAAAATACTCGTTTGGGCACTCCTCACGGGAAGAATAACGTTTGCAGGCACGTACAGCGAGAACCTTCCCATCGCGCGGGGAATACTCGACAACGTAGAGAAGCTCATTACAATCAACCCGCGCATTACAAACGACTACCAGATCAGCATCATAACCGACGACAAGGACGTGCTTCAGTTTCGCATAGCGGGCGAGAGCCAAATACGCACAGTGCGCACGTATTCAGGCGGGCGCTCTCTTAAAGGAGCGTCTGAGATTTTCGACCGCCCAGAGTTTCTTCTTTGCGACGACATCGAGACCCGGCAGTCGCCCATGGAAGACGAGCAAGTCGAGGCACGCATAAATGAGCTCAAAGAAGCATACAAATCCCTGTGGGGCAATGGCACCGCCGTTGTACTTGGAAATAATTTTGACCGGCGGTGCGCGCTCAACCGGCTATTAACAGAGCAAGAGGAAGGCATTCTCGCCGAGCACTGGCGAGTTCACGTTTACCCTGCTTGGAGCGACGAGACCGGTGCACTCTGGCCGGAGCGGTACAAAGCAACCACAGAGGCAGAGCTTAAAGTCGAGATGAAAGCAGCCGACGACGAAGAATGGGACGGCGATTTTCAACAAGACCCAACGCCTGCAAAGGGCTACACCTTCAAAAAAGTGGGTTACAAGGAATGGACGGAAATCCCCGGCGACGCACGAGGCATAATGTACTGCGACCCAAATCTCTCACTTAAGAGCAAGGGCGACACAACAGCGATCGGCTCGCTGCTCTACTCGCCGACCACTGACATGTACTACATCCCACAGTTTCGATGCCGGTCGCTTAGTGACCCCAACCTGCTGCTCGACATACTTGTCGAGATGCGGCAAACCATCAAAAACTGCTACACGATCGGCTTCGACGGATGGGTAACACAAGAGTCGGTATGGACAAATAATGTACGCAACTGGTGCAAGATCCGAAATACCCCAGCCCCCCGCATCGAATACCGACGGTATCATGTCGAAATGCTCGCTAAAAACGTACAAGGCGTATGGAATGAAGGGCGCATTCTCTTCCCGCCTGGCTTCATAAAAACCGAAGAGGGCAAGACAGCCACTCGCCAAATGTTTGCTTTCAAAGGCAAGAAGAAAGCAGGCAAGAAAGATGACGCGCCCGACGTGCTCATCTGCCTTTACGAGTTAATTCACGAACGTGGCATCGCGCGGAAAACAACCGCAAAAGGCGGCTATCGTTCAGTTACAGAGTCATCTTATCTATAATCGCTATGTACCAATTCTCAGGCCTTAACAGACGCACATATCCAAAGATCACTCAACTGATCGACCTCCTTGCCAATGCCGACGACCCGACACGCCCGGACACCCGAGCACTCAGCGCCGTCTGCAAACAGATGTTTACCGCCAATCTCCGGCTCGCCGGTCATCGCCTTGTGAGAAAGACCGCTGTGTCCGCTTTTGGCTGGCTCATCTCATCCGCCGACCCGAATGATGCAGAGCGCATTGCCATCGCGACCAAGGCGCTCAAGCCAATCATCGCCGCACTCCTGGAGCGGCACGTCAACACCGCTTTCTTCGGCACAAGCGCAATGAGCGTAACATGGGAACTCATCGGCGGGGTGTGGACTCCCGGCGCTTTCACCGCACTCGATCCAACGGAAGTCACGCCGCTCGGCATAAAAGGCGTAAAGATTCTGAGCGCCGAGAACACGAGCTTACCCGAAGTGAAGGCGACCATCGAAGACACACTCGAAACAGACCTGTTTGTCGCCGACAATCTTGGAGAGTTCAAGGTAGGCGGCACGCTTCGAGGCATCCTGCCGACAGACTTCATCCGTTACGAGATGATCCGCGAGAATGCCAATTTCCTCAAAAAGCTCAAAGGCATTCTTCAGGTCATCAACAAAGGCGCGGGAGACGACGAAAAGACCGACGCAGAAGCCGCCGCCGCCGACGCCGCCGCCAACAACTACGTCGCGACCAGCGACCTCATCGAGTTCAAGTTGAACTCCATCACAAACAACGGTTCGGGCTTCAAAGACTTCATCGAGTCACTCAATTCCGACATCAGCATCGCAGTACTCGGGCAGGCGAACACAAGCTCACTCCCGTCAAACGGCGGAAGCAGAGCCGCACTACAGGTTCTAAAAATGGTATCCGCAGACATCCACTACGACGACATCACGCGCATCGAGCGAGTCATCAACGAGCAGGTAATTCTGCCGTACTGGAGACGCAACTATGAGCGTTCAGCCACTAGCTCGCCGCTCTCATTTGCTATCAATCTCTTCGAGGAGCAGAACTACGAAGCGAACGTGACAATCCTCCGCGAAACGCTCGCCGCGGGCATACCTGTACTCAAGCGCGAAGCATACCAGAAGATCGGGTACCAAGTGCCGCCTTCAGGCACACCCGAAGAGGATTTACTGACAGCGCCAGCACCGCAATTCTAAACTATTCCCCCTCTCGGGAGGGGGCAAGTCAATTTATTCCCCCTCTCGGGAGGGGGCAGGGGGTGGGTTCCATGCGACCAGACATCATGAACAAAGTAGCCATCCGCACAAGCGAGCTACTCTTCGACCAAATCAAGCAAGGCGTTGACCAAGACGGAAAGAAGTACAAGTACTCCACTAAGCCATTCGTACGCCCTGCCGGTGGATTACGCACCACCAAGGCGCAGCAAGCCAGCGGCGACGTGCGATTCCTCACAGCCAAAAAGTCCGGCAATATGTGGGTGTACATCAAGGGAGGGTACAAGGCGTATCGCGAGATGAAGGGCAGGAGCGGCGACGATGACTTTTTGCAGTTCAGCGGGCGCATGCTCCAAAGCATGGCAACACGCGTCACCGGCAACGACAGCGCAGAAGTTTACTTCGTAGATCAGCAAGCAGCGAAGCAAGCGTTCTGGCTCACCGTCGGAGGAGCAGGGAAGAGCAGGTCACTCTGGAAGTTCATGGGACTCACCAGAGCCAACGAGGAAAAACTAGCCAACTACACCGCATCGCTCTTAAACGAAGCGGAAATTATCAAAATCATTTCTTAGGGAAATTTATGAACAGACCGCAGTGGAATGCCATGCGCATCCGGCAAGAGCTCGCCGTAGCCGAAGTAGAGTTCGGCATAGCCATCGACCAATCCAAACCCGTCCTTCTCGGAGTGCGCGGCTATTTCCAAGACTCCATGGGCAAGCCCGGAGAGAACGACCGCGGCATTTACGACGACGCCATGTTCCTGATCAGCCCCAAGGGCTGGGCATCATACAACGCCAACACCGACCCAAGCCGCCACGGCATCAACGACGACATCGACAAGGGCTATGCGGTTCTAATGCGCGGAGTGTACGACTATCAGCTCGGCATCCACGGCCTCAAAAAACCGCGAGACCAGCAATACAAAGCACTCGTACAGCTTGGCAACGTCAACATCAAGCGCGACGGGCAGGACAAAATCTACGCAGGGAAATTCGGGATAAACATTCACAGAGGCGGGGAGGCAGGCACAAGTTCAGCGGGATGTCAGACGGTGCTCCGGGCGCAGTGGCAGCAATTCATCACCACCGTCGAAGACTGGATGCGCGACTACGGGCAGTACAAAATACAGTACGCGCTCATCGAAGAGCAAGGATGATAATAAAAAAGCCCTCATTTGAGGGCTTTTTTGTTTAGAACAGCAAAGGAGTTCCAACCTGCGCGTCATTCGACCTGAACACTCTGACCTGCCGATAATACAACTCACCATCCGGCAAAGTCTCAACGGGGAAGTGAGCATTCCAAACCTTCTTTTCAATATATAGCCGATAAACATCCTCGGGGTGCATAATAAAACAGCGCGGAATTAAGCAAGCGTCAAACATTTTCCTACTTTCAGCAATCACATACACAGCAAACCTCGCATCGAGAACCTCGTACATATATGTAGCCACCAAAGCATCAACCCCAAAAGCAACAGATTCCTCCGCGTTGTGTTTGTTAATCTTAACTGCGTCGCCGTATGTCAGGGCGAGAGAGTGAGAAATCACCGGCACTGGATTATCGCACTTTTCCGCAAGAACATGCACCAACCCTTGCGGCGGCCATACCCATCCTTCAGGAGCTTCGCCCTGCTTAATCTTTTTGCCATCCCCCAAGTCCCCCTTCTCAAGCGACGGCACCAACGACTCCCGCAATTTAACACTCGGGTTCGCATCCGACGGATCACCCATCCCAGCAAAAGCGCGCGTCGAAAGATCTTTTAATTCCTGAAATTCTTCTTCGCTGAAAAAGCGCTCTTTACTTTTCTGCAATACCCGCAAGTGCATCAAGCGCTCAAACTCCCACGGAGTAAGTTTAGCCAAATCACTCATCTCGTCACCCCCTTAAATATTTCCGCCTCAAGCCCGCCCGTGGACTCGCCGCGAGCGAAGGAAGACTTCTCGCGAAACAGCGGCAAAGCCGAACCCTGCATCATAGGGTTAAAAGCCCAGCACCGGTAGAATGTATTTACCGTCACACGAGTACTATTCGCATCAATCGCTTCAACAACTACATTCAAATTACCGACCGAAATATCAAACCTCTGCCCGATGTCATTGCCGCCGCAGTCACAGTACGCAGTGTCCGACACATCAAGATTATACTCCGTAGTCACAAAGCCCGATGCCTTTTCCATAAAGCGCACCGGTATGTTATTATCCGCAAACCACGTCACCAAATTTGACCACACCTTATCATAGCTTTTATTGACCACGCGAGTCTTTTCAAAAGTATGTTTCTCGGGCGGGATATACAGAGCGCACCCGGGCAAGACCACAACCAACACAGCAACCAAAAACTTTCTCATAACTACCTCATAATTATTGTTAAAAAACTTTATCAAATATACTAAAAAGCCCGACTCTCGCCGGGCTTTTCTTTTAATCCACCGAAAGCATCCACGAAAGCATCATCCATCCGGGATGCTGCTCGTGAGTCCCAACCTCCAAGCCATACGACACAAAGTATTGCACTACACCATTAATCACCGACTCATCTACCGCAACCTGTATCGTCGTCTCTTCGCAGGCAATCGCTTCCTGCACCTTCTGCCATATCGCGTCTAAACTCAACACATCCTTACGAGCCAAGTCTATCCGAGCCGCGATCGCTCTTTTTTGAAGTCCTTTTGACGTTACCATAATATTTGTGATTATTAGTTAAGATTCACCGGCTGTGCCATTCTTGGCGCTACACCAGGGCTGTTTGTCATCATCACCGACTGTTCCGTAAAGGGCGTTAGCATCAGCAAGTCTTGCGATGTTATCACGAGCACACCGTGCTTTGTGAGCGTTACGGCAAAGTCACCAATTTTGTAGTTTACTTCGGGTTCGAGGTTTTTCATACGTCCAACCCTCTTTTCATACGCGCCAAGCTCTTCATCTGCTCCCGCCGCGTTTCAATCCGTCTCCATGTTTCTTCCGCAGTAAGCGGAGCTTCTTTCGGCACGGGAGCAAGATCTCTATTCACCTTTTCCTGCTTTCTCTGCTTTCGCTCTTTTAATTTCTGCTGATGCTTCGACCTCTGTACTTCAGTCGATGACGCACCTACGCTACTCCATTCGATTGTCAGTTTGCGACCACTGCCTTTGAGCCCGGTCGCTTGGCTTCGCTGTCTCATAGTAGTTTCTCCTGTTGTGATTTTATATGACGTAATATATTGTCAACTTTTCTTTCAACCTTCTTTGACATTTCGAGCACTGACTTGTCGCCTCGAAAATACCGCCGCTGCAAATCCCGCATCTCCACCACCAAGTCAATGAACTGCCCTACGATTGCTTCTGTCTGTGCCGTTGCGAACTGAGAGGCGTATTCTTCGGCGCATTTCAAAGCGGCATATCGGGAAACAACAACACCTGTACCTTCGCAATGCATCACCTCGTACGGCTTCAATATCTCTTCTTTACTTTTCACAGCGCACCTCCTTTCGAGTAATACCCCTCAACCACCTTAGTCCCCTCAGTCCCCTCAGTCACCCTATAAGGAGCAACCATCTTTTCAAACTCCGCCCGAATCAAACCTCTCTTGCACTGAATTTCACCCATAACCCACGGTATATACTTTATAATAGGCATCACTTCAATCATATCGCGCGTTATCTGCTCTTCTACCTCCACCAGCGCCGAAGCCCTCGCAATATTCAACATCACCCCAACCGACATACGCCCATCGGCTTTTTCAAAGAGCTCAACAATTTCTGCGTTGTTCATACCACCTCCGGATATCGAAACCTAACAACCCCACCCACCTTCTCACTAACAATCGCCCGCGCCTTCTTTGGATTCTCCAACACTTGCTCCTGGTACCACCGATAGTCATGCCACTCAGGCTCTTTTGCTTTCGACTTCGCGAGCTTTTCGTCTCGCTCTTTTGCTTGCTTGTCATAGATTTTATTCTGAAGCTTCCACTGTTGGAGCTTCGCCTTCCAGTTGCGAATCAAGCTCCCATTTGGCAGAGTCCAATCGACGGACTCATAATGCCAGTAGAATTGTTCGCACTGCTCCTTACTTATCTCAAACATCGCCCCGTAATTCACGATCTCGTGAAGCACCGGCCGCAGGATGTTCGTCCCTGCTAAGTATCCGCTCATAATTTTGCTCCTAATAATTTATATAAATCGCTGGGCGACTGTTTCCGCTTTCTTCTGTACGCCACATTTAGCGGGTAACTTTCCACCCAAACCGGCATATTCTTTATCTTCACATTCAATGGCGGGCGTACTGTGGTTTCGTTCATAATTTTACTCCTTAATTTTGTTAATTACTCAAACATCTCGGGTCGCGCAGCTCTCGCCGTTTCAATCGTCACCGGCTGCCAACGGTGAACACAATTATACCCACCGCAGTAGTACAGTACCGGGTCAAGACCTTGACCGTTACTCATGCCTTCAATTTCTTTGAGGTTGTACACCCCGTCAATGTGCTTCTGGCAGAACGGCCGCACCGCAGTGCCGTTACGACCATTCCCACCTCCAATACGACCGCCATACCGAAACCACTCCGCGCCCTGGTTGATTGCATTGTTCGTTACTTTCACTCTATTCGCCACGCCAATCGTCGTCCGGCGCAGAGTCAGTAAGTGCCGCTCCGCTGTGTTCGTGTCACGAGCGAGCATCTGCAATATCTGATCATCAGTCATGCGCTCACGGAGAGCACGGTCTATCGTCTTGTAAAGGCGCTGGGCAATCTTGCCCTCCATCTCTTGGTATTGCGCCGTCGTCAGTGTGGCGAACGTATCGACTTTGCGATTGAGCCACTCGCTCAACATCCCTTCGTCGAACTTCGTAATCTTACTGTCAACCGCTGCCATCACTTCTTTCGCTAATCTGCGCGATACATTCGCGCGACGTCTATACTCTTCTATTTCAGCGCGGATTTTCGTCGGTGTGAAATTCCGCACATTCCGGTCGATTATCGTTTTAATCGCGTCGATATACTTTTCCATTTCAGTCATTGTCATCACCTCCAAAAAGCGAGTCCGGGCGTTTCGGCCGGATGGCAAGCTCCGCAGGAAGCCAGTTCTTGCGGTACTCATCCAACCCGACCGATTGCGCCGCCACTCGACGACCATTGAAAACCTCGACCGACGTCACCTTGCAGTCCACGTACGTGACCAGCCCGCACCCTTGGCAACGATAGACCCTCATGTCGGTCGTCTCGCTAAACTTGCCGGAGGCAGTGCGATTGCGGTCAGTACGAATCACTTCATGTTTGTCGGCGGCACATTTTACGCAGATCATATTTTTTTGCGGTTAAGGGTTATTTGTTCACATCCATCAAGTGCGCATGCCACTCCCGGGCAAACGCAGACACACTCGCTCTGTCAAAGTCTTTTTCCGTCATGTCGCGGCGACTCATATAAAGGTCAAGGTACTGCACGGAATTCATCACATTGTTTTCGTAAGCAAAACCCTTCTTTGCCTTCGCTTCCTTTACCGCTTTCGCAGCTTTGGGATGCTTCAAGTCCGAAGGTAGATTGCCTCGGCTTGCGCCGGATGTAGCAACCTTTGCGGCGCGACGCTGCAAAGTCGCGTCAATCCGCTGAAGAGCATCGCGCTTCGCATCCAGCAAAGCCATATACACCTCACGCAAGGACAGCTCGCCGGACTCAATGCGAGGAATCTGCGAATTCCACAAAGTATTGACTTGTTTTGCGGCTTCCTCAGGCCTCACACCCCAGCGAATAAACTCGGCAATTACTTCTGTGCGGTACTCAGGGTCGAATATCGCAGTATAAGCACTCACCGTCAATCTCGGCAGCCCTGTAATCCGGGCTATTTCCGTATCACTTAGCTTTTGTTTCGCGAAACTACGGTCGGTATTTTCACCCTTTGACACGGTGTCCTCATCCGCAACCTCCTTATAAAACTCAGGTAATTTTTGGCACGAAATTTGAGTAAGCGTCCTTATTTCTGCTAGTATTTGCTTAGGGCTTTTCTTGCGGGTTTTGTTCGCAATTATCAAGTCATATTCCTCGTCTTCCGCGGTCTCATAGGACCGTACTTCGCAATCAATGTGCGTAAGTCCTGCTTGCTTCGCCGCCTCTACACGGCGATGCCCGCTGATTATCACGAAGCCCCATTCCTCGTCATTGACTTTCACAACAGGCATCTGCAAAATGCCTGTCCGCTTGATCGATTCTACAAACGCCACATCCACCATTGTCTCCCCATACACATGTGCCTGCCGCGGATGTGGCCGCAGATCGCCGACAGGCACATTGATGATATCTCTTTTAGTTGTCATACTTGCCCCCAAGTAGTTTTAGAGTGATGAAAAATTGAGTTGAATTGGTTGATAAACACCCTCGTGGTCACGATGCGAGAACTGCATGTATCGCTTTGTGTCTGCGACTTCAATGCTCGCCTTGATAAGCTCCATTGCTTGCAACCAGTCCGGGTGAGTGATCTGATACTGGAATAAGCTCAGTATCTTCGCTTTGTCCAATTGATTGCGGCGCGTCGTAAAGGCATTCCGAACGATCTGCCGGATGTCGTCATTCACATCTTGCGTCACCACGTCCAAGTAGTCTTGTATCTTCTCCTGGGCGATGCTGATGTTGTCGTTGAAGCGTATTGTGTTCGACACATTCATCTCGATTTTAAGCTTCTTGTCATAACTGTACATGGTGTAGCTCTGCAATTGCCGCTCTTTCGTCAGGTCAATATCTACGCCTTTATGCTCAAGGTTTTCGTCGTAGAGCGCATCGCATTTTTCAACCGCCGCGCCTTTGAATTCAAGGAGCGACTCGCTTAATTTCAGCGCTTCCTCTACCAACTTGCACACGATCTTGTCGCGCTTTTTATCAAATGCACTCACAGCCGATGCCGGGACCGGCTCACCCTTTGCAGTGAAGTACTGCTTCGGTTCTTTCTTTGCTTTCTTAGCCATTACAAAAACTCCTTACTTGATTAGTTTAATGAAGCGGACGGCGGGAATGCCGGACGCCGCTCTGTTAATTGATTATCCATCTTTGTCAGGCGCACTATGATGTACGCCGCTTCCTTTTGCGTGAGCTGTGCCCAGTTGAGAAACTTCTCACCGCGAAACGCCTCGGGCTTAAAGCCGCCTTCGACCAACCACCTACGCAGGAGAGGCACACCCCACGTACGATACACATGCTGACTCCATGCTCCGTCCAATTGCCCGAGCGCGAGCCGCTTTGAGAGTTCCGAGCGGAGCTCTCTACCCTCCAGACCACCGATGACATGTCCTTCAACCGGACACTCTATCACTCCTATCTTCAGAAGCAGGTAATGCAGCTTCATTTGCTCTTTCTTCGATGCGTATGTCACTCGGGCTATAGCTGCCTTTGGGATATACTGCAATGCCGTCGTCCCTTGGCGCAATACGCGCACCGCCCAGCTGAGCTCTTGGAGTGTGCAAAGCTTGTAGTCCGACTCTTTGCAGTCCGCCCCGCGCATCCGCTCCGTCACCGCTTCCACTGCCGACTGTCGCTCTAAGCGAATCAGCTCTTCGTCATCAGGATTGTGGCAGCGGTACTTCGCCGCCATGTACAGCTCCCGATATAGCTGCTTGATTTTAGGGTCTTTAGTTTCCATAGCTCTTTAAGATTAAATCAACAATTGACCAGACAATTATACCACCTGCTATCGCCGCCGCTGTCGCCCATGTCGCGAGCAAACCATCCACCACCACCCAATGACTCCGCTTACTCATAACTTCCACCCCTCACTCTCTGCCGATACGGCCGCTTGTCATATTCATACACCTTCGGAGGCAAGGTCATCGGCATTTTAATCTGCTTTTTCGGGATCGCGTACCGCTTCCGGTACGTCTTTATTTCTTTGTCAAGCTCTGGGCTCAGCCCAATTTTACGACGTAGTGCCGGCCGGTACTTCGGGGGAATGTGCATTGCAGCATACCAGCCGACTATTACGCCAAGACCCAACCAAATAAAGATCTCCATGCTACACCTCACGCTGTGATGCGATGTACTGAATTTTGTCATGCAGGTGCTTGCCCGGCACCTCGTGCAGGTCGTCTTCCATCGTCACCGCGATTGAACGGCGAAGGTCTTTGGTAATCGTCTGCGCGCGCTTGTACTGCGCGGTCAGCCGGGCAAGCTCCTTTGCTTCGTCCGTCTTTGCGATCTGCGCCTTGAGCCGCTCAATTTTCATGGCGAGTGCCGTCTCGATGGTCTCCACCTTTTCCTTTTCCTTCTCTTTCGCGCTGATGATTGATAATGCTCTCGCAGAGAATACCTCAGCGTTGTTGATTGCCACTGGAAGCGTCATCGCTTCCGCTTTGCTTTTACTTACTTTGGTAAGTGCACCCATAATTTTACTCCTTAAAAATCCGAGTTGTTAATAATGTCGTCAAGCTGCTCGTCAGTCATCACGACTTCATAATTTGTTTCTTCGACCACTGTTTGGCTTATCGCCTTCTGCGCTCCGTAGCGCGTTTCACCCACGGCACTCAGCCGCTCCCTACTGCTTTGTCCTGGTGTCATACCACTGCGGGCTATCACCACTTCCGTCTCTTCCGTTAGCTGTTTCATGCGACCTTCGCGTAGATTCCGCGACTCAATCCGCATCGTCGTCATCTGCTCTGCCGAGCGCGCTGTAAAATCATCCGCGATGCAAATCACATCCGGCATCGCGCCCGGATTCTCCTTGTAAATCACACACTGATCAGGATTGTGCGGCACTGCTATCACTGCAACCTTCTTACCCACGAGCGCATCACTGTACAGCACACTGCTTCTCAGGTTATACTCGCGGTGATTGATCGTCACACGAATCGAACCCGGTTGTTTAATCTTCACAACGTGCTTTTCTCTTGAAGCAAAGTAGAGTAAGTGAGCGGTCTGCAATGCAGTAGGGAAGCGCTTTTCCGCAGGGGTGTAGTAATTGACCATTGAGCGAATTGTCGCAGGCAAGCCGTGTGCTACGCCCCAATTACGGTAAGCGTCGCGGGGTGTATCGAGATATTCTGTGTAGCTGCCGGCAAACAAGCTCTCGAAGTACTTCTCCGGCGTAGGTGTGTAGTCCGAGCTGAGCACCGGAGCATTGGCACGGCGAAGCTGCACTCCGTCGTGGATGCTTCCACCTTGGTAAGACTTAGGAAAGTTTGACGCATCCCAATTCTTAGCATAAAGGAAGCGTCGCTCTCCGAACGCCTTACCAAACGAGTGCGCAATATGAGGCACATTGCGAACCACACCCACAGGACCACCTTGCCAAAGCTCTTTATACGGTGAGCGTGTAAGGAATTCCATCTCTTCATCACTGTACAGCGCTCTAATCGTTCCACCTACAGCCGCCGCCGTCGCTGCCTTTGCGTTCTCCATGAAGAAGACAGGCATATCACAGCCGTGAGCGTTCACTATCCCGAGCACCGCACGTATATAGGTATTAGAATCAACCGAACCAATCGCTGGCTCTACCCACAAGAGCGCTCCCGTCAACACATCCCACGCATAAATGCCATAGATCATCGTTTGCGTGCCGTCTTCCATCGTCCAGGCATCGCCCTTACGGTCATCGAGCATGATAAAGCGGGCTGCGCCGGAGCCACGCCTCGCATCGAACGAATTCTCAAACATCTCCCACATGCTGTAGCGCACATGGCCATTACTCATAGCGCTCTTGAGTTGGCGCCACTTTTTATCGTGCTTACTGCGCCAGTTCTGGGTGTACAGCGGACCGCGGAAGTACTTGTCAGACCGTCCGACCCACGCCTTGTACAGCCATTCCTTCTCAGCGCAATGCTCTACCTCGTGCAGGAAGTCAGACCCGCGCTCAATCAATACCGCCGCGCGCTTTAATGCTCTACGGCAAGCCATGCGCGCATCCTGCACTGCATTCTCCATGAATTCATGGAAGGCAAGGTCTGTCAAGTATGCAACGATCTCAGGATTGCGACCGCGAACCTTGCCCACGTCGTTCCGGGACTTACGACCCTTCACCGTCAAGGCGTTTAACTGACTGTGAACACCCCAAAGCTCCAGCGCCTTCTCGCTGTACAAGTAGATAGGGCGACCAAAGCCATTCGGATTCGGCACGACACTGACCAGATATTCATCGGTAAGACGCTTAGACACACCTTGCCGGGATACTCCAACTCGCTCGGCTATTTCAGTGGCTGTGTACATCATACCGCGCGCTCCTTCTCTTTGCCTGTAATACACAGCGAGTCGATATAAGAGTCGATGCTGATGTGTGCGAAATAAAGCTTTACGTTGTCTCGCCCATATACAGGCCATCTGCAACCTGGATCGTTGCTCACAATCTCTATCGCCCGGAAAAAGACTTCTTCTACGCCGAAGATAGCGGTGTTCTCACCTATAAGTATTTTAGAAAATTCCGGCATAATCACACCCCTGCGGATTGATTTTGAACACTTGCCGCTCTTTGAAGTGTGGCCTTATGGGCTTCCACTTCCTTGAGTCGGCGGTTAATTAATTTTGTCACGACCTCCACCGCTTTACGGCTTCCGTCGAAGTATGCGCGGCGAGTTATGATGCGCGCGTTTTTGCCTGTCACTCCGAGCTCTTTGGCGGCTTCGGAAAATATGCCGTGGAACGGCTTTTTATTGAACTGAATCGAATTTTCCATATATTGCCCTAATAAAGTTGGCTTAAAGATTGCATTTCGTTTCCGTTATTAAAATCATTTCGATTTTCTCAGTACAAAAATAGTACAACTGTAAGAATTATGCAAGAAAAATCTTACATTTATAAAAATAAATTATTCAATAAATTCAACAAACTGTAAGAACCATGGAAACTATAGGTGACAGAATCAAGCGGTTCGCTAAAGAAAAGTATAAAACTGTAAGAAATCTTGAGGAGGCAATGGGCATTGGCGGGAGCTCGCTGTCTAACTATATAAATGGCAGGTCAAAGCCCGGCCATGAGCTTCAGGAAAAGTTCCGCAAGGTCGGCTGCGATGTCGAATGGCTGATGACAGGGAAAGAGGGCGTCGGTGCTTTCGTGCGAGCGGTAGAGAACGCGATGAATAGAGATGAGGTGCGGTTATCGGGCGTAGGCACTATAGATCCACCCGCGGGCACGCGTATAAAGCTCATGCTTTCACCGGTGCACGCAGGCGATCCATCGGTCGCCTATGAGGATATAGACGCCTATATTGACGTGTCAAAGTTCCACAACGAGCACACGTTTTACGTGAGAGTTATGGGCGAGAGTATGATAGGCGCAGGCATAAATGAAGGTGACATGCTCCTCGTGGACCGGTCAAAAGAGCCCAAGAACCAAAGCATAGTAGTAGTGCAGATAGGCAACCAAGTGTCTGTAAAACGCCTCAAAAAGAACGGCCAAGAGGTTCTATTAACGCCGGAGAACCCGGATTTTAACCCCATCCCGTTCACTGCCGAGACAAAAATAATAGGTGTGGTGACCCGGATTGACAGGTATCTTTAGGTTGCAAAACCCCAAAAAACAGGGTTGCTTTAGTTGCTTTAGTTGCTAAACCTCCTCGTTACAAAATTAAAGTTGCTTTATTCCAAACCCATACAAAGCAATAACATAGTGTCAATAAATAAATAACCACAATAAAAAAAGGGGAGCTATTTGCTCCCCAAAAAACGCCTCCTCACCCCTAAAACATCAAATAATTTTGTAACGGCTTCTCGTAAGTCCCTTATTTTAGCTCTCCGCTATTCTAAATAATTTTGTAACGCTCAATTAGCTTATGAGGCATACATTCGAAGGACTAAGTAAAGAAATATACGACAGAATTACCTGCAAAAATACGAAAATCTATCCGAAATACAGGCACTTGCCGAACTACGCCACTAGCGGTACAATCTTCTTTCTACTCTGCAACT
>ERZ724505.959-NODE-959-length-16750-cov-10.714585_pt1 | contig 16750 bp, 31 predicted proteins | sample MGYA00376038_ERZ724505 | MGnify/ENA primary metagenome ERZ724505 (study PRJEB28724, sample SAMN07190884) | wastewater metagenome | isolation source: effluent of sewage treatment plant in Hong Hong | place: Hong Kong | collected 2016-03-17 ... | reverse complement strand
GAACCGGAGCGCCCTACAGCTTCGCTTCCGGTCGCCCGGTTAGCTCTGCGTTAGGCCGCGTAAAGCCAAGCCTGCACGCGCCGAAGCAAGGGCTCGCGTTGCTGCCAGCCGCGGAAATCCGCACCGCAGACTGACGGAAACTTGCGCTCTGTTTCGATGTAGTAGCCGCTAAGCATGCAGCGACCAAAAAAGCCAATGCTGCCGCTTCGGTGAGCGCATGTGCTGCACGTTCGCGGCCTAACAGGTCGCTCAACTTGACCCACCGCGGCGGGCCTGTTCTGTTCATCGGTCATCTCGGTTTCCTCGGTTACCGCGCACGCGCCGCGGTGGTCAAGTTAGCTTTGCGTTCGGCGTCTCATTGCGTTTCGCCAAGCACTCGGCGCAGATGAATCGTTGCACCACTCCACCGCGCACAGGAAAAAGTCCTTTGCCGCCTTTCGGGACTACGCGCGTTCCGCCGAGCATCGGCTTTTCGGTATTGCACTTGCAGCACCACCCACGCCACCAGCGGCGCGTTGCATTGCGCTGCATCGCGGCATCGCCGGCAGCTTCTTTGTAAGGGTTGAATGTCGCCATATTCCACCAAGACGCCTAACCCTGCGTTCCAGCGGACCGAGTACGGCCGCTGAACTCCACGTTAGGCCCCAACTCCAGGCCAGCATCGTCACCCATCGTCCGCAGCGTCTCGGCAGCGTCCTTCCTGGCCTTGTCGTACCCGCGATCAAAGTCCGTCGTGATTGGGTACTGAGAGTGCAGCGCCACGCGCAGAGCGCAGCGCGCACGCTCGGCCTTTGCCGCGTCACGCGCAGCCGTCCACCATGCGTGCGCCTCGCGGGCCAACGCCTCGTTCTTGGCGCGCAGTTGCTCCACCTCGGCCTGCAGCCGCGTCACGTCCTCGCGCATCCTGGTGCGGCCCTTCGTCAGCCCGTCTCGGGCGTATTGCAGGTCGCGTTTCAGTGCGGCGTTCTCGACGCGCAATCGCCTTAGTTCGGCCTGCGTCGCATGGGTGCTCACCTCGACAGTGATGTTTCCGTCAGCCATGCTCGCCTCCAATGCCATGCGCCCGTTCCAGCAGGCGCGCAAAGGCGTGGTGCACCTCGTCTGCTGTGTCGTCGGCGTTCGCCTTGTCCCAAAGCTCTTCCACGTCCAACAGGTCCAGCGGAGTACGTTGCGCCTGCTTCGCGTAGGCCTCGGCCGCCTTGCTCCAGGTGTGTGCCTCGCGCTTCAGAGCGGCGTTCTGGGCTTCCAGCGCATCCATGCGCGCCGTGGCCCAGGCGCTGAGGCAAAGCTCCGCAGTTAGCTTGGCCTGCTCGTTGCGCGGCTGCGCCAGCGGGATGAAGTCGCCTCCATCGCGCAGGTATTCCAGGTCGCATAGCAGCGCGGCGCGGTGCGGCGCGCGTGCAGGCCAACAGTCATCGTTTTCAATCGCCTGCGCCAGCGCATCAGCCTCGTCTTTGCACAGCATGGCGACGCCATCGCGGTCCAGGCAATACCAGCGCGCTTCGGCACCTGGCCTAACAGGTCTTTCAACCATTTGCGTTAGGGCGCTTCTTCACGCCACCACGCCAGGCCAATTCCTGGTCGTCGCTCTTGCTGTCGAAGAACGGCCCCGCGTGCCAGAGGCCGCCGCGCCAGAAGCTGAACGCCAGATCATCGCTGCCGGGCCAGTAGCGCAGGTACTTCCCATCGCGCGCAGGCCGCCACTCGCCCGGCATCCACGGCCCAGGCTCAAGGCCGTTCGTCCCGCTGTCAGGCACCGGCCACACTTCCAGCGGAGGCACTGTGCAGCTTCCTGGCGTTGGCAGTTCGTCCGGGGCATCCGCGCGCTTTGGAGCCGGCGCCCTAACAGGTCGTTGAACAGGAGCCCCAACAGCATCGGCGCTCGCTGTGCTTGTGGATTCGGGTGCGGTCATGGGTTACCTTGGCTGTTGTGTCCCTGTTAACTCTGCGTTAGAGCCCACCAAACCCGGGGCCCTTGCGAATCTCGCGCACTCGCATGTCGCGGTGCCGCTTCGGCAGTTCCACAAGCTCGCGGTAGGAGTCCAGAAACGACCGGATCACCAGCCGCTCGCTCATCGTGAACACATGGCCCTCGGGTGCGAACGTCAGCGCGCGGGCCAGCTCGTTCATGCGCTCCCCGGGCACGGCCCAGCACATGCCGCCAAAGTGTCGGTAGGCGCCAGTGGGCTCTAACTCTGCGTTCGAGCCGAGTGCCCCCGGCGTTACGTCAGTGGTCATCGTTCCTCCGCTGCCGGGGTCACCGGCTCAACTCTGCGTTGGGCTCCGCAAGCAGCGCCGCCACACGCTCCAGCGCCAGCGCCTTGCCCTGGTCTATCGGGTCTGCGCGCTCGTCCCACTCGGCCCACGAGATCGCGGCCAGGTCGCCGCATAGGTCGGCCCACCGCTTGCGCTCCGCTGCCAGCATCTCGCGCACGGCTTCCGGGCTGTACCAGTGGCCCGTCTCGTCATCTTGGGCTCTGTCGATGATCGTCATCATGCGCGGCTGTCCTTCGCGCTCCGGCGCCAGGCCTAAATGTTGTGCGTCATGCTCCGCGCACAATTCGCGCGTTCCAGCGGTGGCGCTCGGCTGCACGTACTCGGCGGCCTGTTCGGGCAGCGTGGTCATGCCTGCGCAACGCCGCTGTCTGCCGCGTCCATGTCCGCAACGAACGGGTCTACCGCTGGCGGCGGAACTTCACCGGCGCCCTGATCCGGCGCCGCCATCTCCGACACCATGCCGTCGATCACGTTGTGATCCTGCGGCAGCCCTGCTTCGGCCTGCTCGTCCATCGTCACGGCGCGCGCCATCTCCACACTGACGGGAAGGTACTTGAACAGGCGACGGATGGCGGTCTTCTTCGCCATCTCCTCGAAGTGATCGACCCACGGGCCAGAGCCGCCTGCCTTCGACTTCGCGCGGATCGATTCAACCTCGGCGCGGCTCATCACCTCGAACTGCACGCCGCCGTCCTTCAGCTTGGCGACGGCATAGACGAACGTCATCGGGCCGGGCGCTTCGCCAGCGTGCGGCACGTGCTCGACGTTCTCGTCCAGGCCGTAGCGATAGGCGAAGTGGTCGCGCTCGTGAACGATGCGCGCCGACAGGCTCACGATCTGGCCGCTGCGCCGCGCCAGGTCGATCATGCCGCGGTAGCCGATGATGATCTGGCACTCGGTGGCCACGGTCTGCCACTGGCCGCCGACCTTCGCGCGCTTGTCGAACGGCAGCAGGTAGGCGTGCCCGAGTCCGTTGCCGGGTTCCAGGCCGAGCTGCGCGGCCGCCATGATCGCGCCGGCCAGCGACTGCGGCGTGCACTCCATGAGCTTCGGCACGCGGCGCATGTCGGTCAGCACGATGCGCGCCATGCGGTCGGCCGTCATGTGCCGCGGCAGCGCGAGCGCAAGCTGCGGCTTCAGCTTCTCGACCAGCGCGACGGCCGGGTCTTGCTTCTTCTCGGCCACGGCGCCGCCGGTGGCGACGGCCTTCAGGGCTTCGGTGCTGCTGGTCATGTTCAGTCTTTCACAAGGAATCGCCGGCTGCCCGGCTGGGTGGTGGTGTGACGCGTGACGGCCTGCGCCAGCGCGTCGGGGTTGATGGAGCCGATGTCGTTGGCCACGGCTTCCCAGTTCACGCGCTGCGAGTCCTTCGCGGCCTTCCACGTCGCGCACGGATTGCCGCCGATTGCCAGGACGGATGCGGGGCCGATGGCGAGCTTCAGCGCGTCGGCCAACGCGTCGACCTTGGCGTCGATGTCCTTGGCCTGCTGGCGCAGCGCCCGCAGTTCGTTGAACGTGACGAGCAGGTCGGTGTTCTGGTCGATGTCGATCAGGTCGCCGCGGTCCTTCGCCCACAACCTGGCTGCGTCGGCCGCGGTGCGCGGCTCAGGCGGCACGCCTGCAACGACGTGCGCCAACCAGAACTCGCGCACCTGCTCGACGATGCCGCGGATGGTGTCCTCGTCGCGCTCGACGCGGCGCTGCACGAACCGCTGCCCGCCGATCAGCGCGGCGAACTCGCACACGTCCAGGCCGGTGACGGCCAGATACCAGACGCCCTGCGCCGCGTAGTGCACCGGCAGCGCGTCGGACCCGTCGAGCCCGTCCCAGTCGGCCGCGGCGTAGGCGCTGGCGGTCTTGCACTCGATGACGCCCACGGCGCCGCGCAGCACGCCGGTGTCGTCGGTCCTGGCGCGCGATCCTTCGGCCACGATGGCGCGGTCGATGTTGGCCAGCATCCACGGTTCCGCGCCGCGCAAAATGCCGTTCACGCGCTGCACCTTGCGGCCGGTGCGCAGTTGCCATTCTTGCGCGACGACATCCTCAAGGCGGCGGCCCCAGTACATCGGCTCGCTGTCGGCGATCGGCTGCGCTGCGCCGGTCTTGTCGAGGTACACGTCGAGCGCCGTGCGGTACGGGCTGATGCCGAGGATGGCGGCGACATCGCTGCCGCCGATGCCGGTGCGGCGACGTTCGAGCCACGAGGCGCGGTCAGGTGCGTTCATGCTGCGCTCAACAGGTGTACCAGAAGTGCCAGCCAGATCGACGTGATGGCAACCGCGACGAACACACCACAGCGCACGTCTGTGCGCGCAGGTTCTGTGTCTTGGCCGACCTCAGTGCAGCACTCGGCCGGGCTGATGTTCGAGCGCCACTCGTCGGGCGCCATGCTGCTGGTGTCGTGCTTCATGCGACCTCCCTGCGCGCAGGCTGCAGCAGCGCGATGCGGATGCGGTACTCGGCCGCCTGCGCGCGGCACTCTGCGAGATGGCGGCTGTCGGGCAGCCCGTTGGCCGCGTAGTCGCGGGCGATGTCGGCGAGCCAGCACTCCAGCTCCCACAGGCAGTAGGACAGCCATGCCACGCGCGGGCCGCGCGTGACGGCCCACCAGAGCGCGCGGGCCATGTGGACGATGGTGTCGGTCACAGCTTCGACTCCAGTTGCTCGGCCAGCTTGCGCATGGCCGTCTTTTCGCCGCGCGTGTAGGGGCAGTTCTGGCGCTCTGCGCGCGGCGTCGGGCCGCAGTGCGCGCGGCACCAGTCGAGCACCTCTTGCGCGTACCTGCGCGACCACGAGCGCCATCCGGGCGTGTACTCGGTCAGGCAGACGGCATCGCAGGCGGTGCGAGTGAGGCGCACAGCGATTCGGTCTGCGGGCAGGCTGCGCAGGTGCGCGGGGACTTCGTGGCTTGTCACGCTCAGCCCCCCATGTGGTCGGACATGCGCCCGGCGGCCCAGGCGCACAGCAGGGTGCACCCGACGCCAGCGGCGAAGGCCGCACATGCGATTGCCGCGCAGATCACGCGGCCTCCAGATCGGCCAGCAAGTCGCGCTGCGCCGACACGCTACGCAGGTGCTCGCACGCCTGGTGCCAGTACGCATCCTTCAGCTCGACTCCGATGAACTTCCGGCCGGCGCGCAGCGACGCATACCCTTCGCTGCCGATTCCCATGAACGGGCTCAGCACGGTGTCGCCGGCGTTTGACCACAGACACACGGCGCGCGTGGTCAGGTCCAGAGGCATCGGGCAGATGTGCTTCTCGTCGTTCGGGTCGCGCTGCGCGTTGAGAACGTCCGTCTCGCGCGTGTCGGTCCAGACCGGCGATGCCCACTGCTGCCACTGATCGAGCGGGAACGTCTCGACGGTGTGCGTGACCGGCCGCACTTCCTGCCCCTCTTCGGCCCACTTGCGGAAGATCAGCAGGTACTCGGGCAGACCCTGGCGGCTGAATGTCGAGTCGGCGCGCAGTTGCTTGTACAGCAGGCCGTGCGCCTTCGTCTTCGTCATCTCGCGCACCGGGCAGCGCCAGATCGTCACGCGGCTGTGGAAGTCCCATCCGGCGTCTTCGTGGGCGCGCACCAGCATGCCAGGGAAGTCGCGCAGGCCGGCGGTGCCGCGCTGGGTGCGGTAGTACACCAGATCCTTGCAGTGCACGGCCACCAGGCGCCCGGGTCGCGTCACGCGGTACAGCTCGGCACACAGGTAGCGGTACTGTTCGATGAACTCTTCATCGCTGGCGCAGTTGCCCATGTCGGCAACTGAGTCGTTGTAGATGTAGAGGCCCGAGAAGGGCGGGCTGTAGACCGAGAAGTCGACGGAATCGGCCGGCAATTGGCCGACGACGGACACGCAGTCTCCGTGATAGGCGGCCCAGTTCGGGCCGTGTGCGTCGTTCAGGCAGCGGATAGCCATGATGGTGCAGTTCCCTCGTGCGTTGGCATGTAGTCGGAAAGCGTCGAAGGCCCGATGCCGCGCGATCGCAGCATCGCGGCACGCATGGCGCCTTTCATGCGCAGGTGGTCGGCGGCCTTGCGGTCGATCACGCGGCCGATCTGGTCTTCGCCATCGGCAACAGCGATGTGCACGACGACTTCGCGCGCCTGGCCGAAACGCCAGCAGCGGCGCACAGCCTGATACCAGGCTTCGTAGCTGAAGGACCGGCCGACGAACGCCATGCGTGCGGCGTGCTGCCAGTTGAGGCCGAAACCACAGATCGACGGCTTGGTGATGAGTGCCTTCAGCTCGCCGGCCGCGAATGCGGCGAGCGTCTCTTCCTTGCGCTCGATGGCGTGCGAGCCGCGGACCTCTGCGGCGCCGGTGATGCGCGCCGACAGCGCGTCGGCTTCATAGTCGGTGTCGCACCAGATCACCCAGGCCTCGCCTGGCTCGGCCTCCACCAGCTCGGCGATCACGTCGGCGCGCGCGTCTGCGGTCTGCCGCTTGACGCTGTGCACGCCGGTGGCGCTGGTGTCGACGGCAAAGAGCGTGCCGTCCATCGCCTTCACGTCGGCGCTGGTCACGTGGCGTTGCACGCGCAGCGGCGGCAGCACGAAGCGAGAGCCGTCGAAGCCAAGGTCATCGGGCGACTGGGCCAGGCGCGACCAGCTCGCCATCCAGTCCCAGAAATCGCGCTCGCCGTGGCGCTTCAGGCGGTAGCGTCCCATCTCGGTCTGGTCGGCCACGAACCAGCGCATCAGCATCTCATTGCTCGGCATGACGCCCAGGAACTCGGCCTGCTGGCCCAGTTCCATGTGGTCATTCGGTGCCGGCGTGGCTGTAGCGGCCATCTTCCAGCGGTGCCCGGCGAAGGACTCGATCAGCGCGCGCGTCGTCTTGCCGGTGAACGACTTCAGCACCGAGGCTTCGTCCAGCACGGCCACGTCGAAGGCCTGCGTGTCGAGCTTGTCGAGCCGGTCGTAGTTGCACACGTTGATGCCGGGCCGCGCGTCGGACTGCTCGCGGATCACGCGCACGTCGCTGATGCCCAGCTTGTCGGCCTCGCGCACCACCTGTTGCGCAACAGCCAGCGGGGCCAGCAGCAGGGCCATGCGTGCGCCGCCCTGGCGCAGCGCTGCGTCGGCATAGGCCAGCTCGATCGCGGTCTTCCCAAGTCCGGTGTCCAGGTAGATGCCGGCGCGGCCCTGCCGCATGGCGAACTCCACGCAGTGGCGCTGGTAGTCGAAGAGCGACGGCGGCAGCGCGTCGGCGTTGCACTCGATGCCGAACGCGGCAGCGCGCGGCATCTTGCGCGACAGGAAGGCGCGGTAGTCGTCCACTGCTCAGCCCTCGGCCGCAGCGTCGGCCGCGTCTTCGCAGTGAAAGTCCGCGTGCCGCTTCGCCAGCGCCGCGACCCACGACTGCGCCGCGAGGCGCACGCCGACGTCGGAGCAGTGGGCGGCCATGCCGACCACGCGCAGCAGGTCGACCATCACGCGCTCGTCGCCCGCGGCCCAGTCGGAAACCACGTCGTGCGCGGCCCACTCGCCGCCGTGCTTGAACCCGGGCACGGCGAGCGGCCGCGTCGGGTCGTTTGTCAGCGCGTCGACGGCGGCCAAGAACAGGCGCTGGTGCGCGGCGGCCGTGGTTTCGGCCAGCAGCTCGGCACGCGCTTCGTGCATCGCGGCGTGCTCGACTGGGTTGATGTGCATCTCGCCTCCGACTCCCCGGTGGTGGCTGGGAGTGGAGGCATTATGCGAAACCGCATGCACGATGTCAATGCGCTTTCGCATTTTTCTGCGAACGCACACGCCGCGGCTGGCGCGGCAGAAGATTCCTACCTGAAGTCGGCCAGCATCCGGCGACGGCGCCCGACGAAACGCATTGCATGCGAATGCGGTATCGCATATGCTTCGGGTGTGGACACGACATCAGCCATTCTGCAGCGCCTACGCGCCCGGGGCCTGACTCAGCTTGAGATCGCGCGACGCAGCGGTATTCCGCAGCCACGGCTCAGCAAGTGGGAGAACGGGGCTGTGCCAGTGGGCGCCGACGATGCGCTGAAGCTGGCCGCGCTCGATCGGGCGATGTCGGAGGCGTTGGCCACGTCCGACCCGCTCCGCGGCCACGCCAATCGCGAGGCCGCCTGAATGCACTCCTGCCGCGCGCATCACCAGGGCCGCTCCTCCCGGCCCGCGCGCGTTCGGCCGGCGGCTCGTCGCGTGACGGCCGCCGTTCGTTCTTTGCAGGGCGTTGATCTGGATCACGGCGCCAATGTGCGCCTGTCTGCTGCCGGCGGAATCAACAAGCTCAACGATGGTTTCCGTACAGCCTGCGCGGAAACCAATCACCCGATCGGGTTCCCCTGCTGATGATCGACGCTGGCCTGCCCCTGCGCCACCCGTCCGTGCGGCCGGCGCAGCGCGACCTCTACGTGCGCGACTGGCGCGGCACGAACATCCTGCCCGAGTCCGAGCGCACGCTGTGCGTGGACGCCTGGGAGCCGGTGCCGCAGCGCGGCGACATCCTGTACCCGGGCGTCTGGTACGTGCTGCCGGCGATCAACGACGCCAGCATCCAGCGGCTGCCGTGGCGGCCTCTGACGGCACGAGAGCGCGCGTGGGTGATGCGCACGAGTGCTGCGGCACGGGACTGGCATGCGGAGGTGCGCGCATGAGTCGAAAGTTCGGCGAGCGCGGCAACGTCGAGTTGGCCTGCGAGGTGATGAAGGCGCTGCGGGCGAAGCCGATGCACCGCCAAGAGCTGGCCGCCACGATCGGCGCGCACTGGGAAACCGTCGACCGCTGGGTGAAGGAGATGACGGCGCAGGGCCTGCTGGTGCAGCGCAAGGCGCCGGTGGCTGTCCACGGCGGCAAGCCACCGACGCTCTACGCGGTGTCGCCCGAGTGGGGAGGGAGCAGGTCATGAGCGCAGCGAAAACGCTGGCCGTTCTCAAGAGGTGCAGCCTGAAGGCCGCGCGCTCACCCGATGGCCGAACGGCTGCCGGGGCGGTGCGCGAGGCCGCTGCGGCGCTCGAGCGGCTGGGCCACGGGTCGCCCTACTCGCTGATGATGGCGCAGGCCGCGGCGAGGGTGGGCGGGGCGATCAGGTCCGTCGAGGCCAGCACCAGATGAGCGCTGAGACCGTCCTCGCAGGGCTGCACAAGGTGCGCCGCAGTGGCCAGCGGTCATGGTCGGCGTGCTGCCCGGCGCACGAGGACCGCAGCCCGAGTTTGGCGGTCAAGGAAACGGACGACGGGCGCGTGCTGTTGCACTGCTTCGGAGGGTGCAGCGTCGACTCGGTGCTCGGTGCGCTCGGGCTCGGCATGGACGCGCTGTTTCCGCCGCGCCCAGCTGCCGGGACAGGCGTGCAGCGCGTGCGCCGGCCGTGGAACGCTTCCGACCTGCTGCGGCTGGCTGCCTACGAATCGCAGTTGGCCATGATCGTGGCGTCGGACATCGCGGCTGGCGCCGAAGTCAGCCAGGCCGACCGCGCGCGGTTCCTTGAGGCCGTCTCTCGACTTGGGGACGTGGCAAGTGCGGTCAATGGCTGAATTCGACTACGAACGCATCGAGCGCACTGCCGAGCTGCTGCGCCAGCATCGGCGTCCGATCCTTGTTCATGACGCCGACGTGCCGGTGGACGCTGTGCCGCCTGAGTGGCTGGACGATGTGCCGCCGGAAGACGAGACGCGCGATCTTGGTTCCCGGATCGGCGCCGGGCTGGTGATGACCGTGGAAGACCTCGACGCGAAAGCCGGCGCTCTGACGTGGGCCGTCAAGCACCTCGTTCCAGAGCGCGGCATGGGGTTCATCTTTGGCGCGAGCGGGACGTTCAAGTCATTCCTTGCACTCGACTACGCGCTGCACAGGGCGTATGGCATGCGCTGGCTCGGCCGCAAGACGAAGCAGGCCGTGCCGGTGTACCTGGCGGCTGAGGGTGGCGCAGGGCTCATCCGGCGCATCAAGGCCTGGCACATGGACCGCGGCATGGCGTGGCAGGACTGCCCGATGCGCGTGGTGACGGTTCCGCTCACGCTGCGCACGCAGGCCTCGGCGCTTCGTGTGGCGATCGAGCAGACCGGCGTCGAGCCCGGCGATCTGGTGATCGACACCATGAGTCAGACGTTCACCGGCAACGAGAACAGCAACGACGAGGTGGCCGAGTTCCTGCGCACCCTTGGGACAGACCTGCGGGACGGGCTCGGCTGCACGGTTGAGGTGGTGCACCACACCGGCCACATCGCCACCGAGAGGCCGCGCGGCGCCAGCGCGATCATCGCCAACATCGACTTCGCGTTCGGGGTGTTCCGCGACGAGAAGGAAATGATCGCCACGATGGAGTTCGTAAAGGTCAAGGACGAGGACCGGCCGCAGCCGGTCAGCTTCGACCTCCGGCGCATCGAGATCGGCCACGACGAGGACGGCGACCCGATCACATCACTCGCCGCGTCGCAGCTCAGCGAAAACGGGCTGTCCGAGGCCATGAAGCGCGAAGCCCTGCAGGGCCGCGGCGGGCGCAATCGCCTGTTCATCCGCCTGGCCCAGAACGGCATGGCCGAGAAAGAACTGCGCAAGGTCTTCGGCGACGAGGTGGACATCCCGGACCCAGAGGCCAGGCGCAAGGCGTACTACCGCTCGCGCGAGTGGGCCATCGAAGCCGGTTTCATCGAGGTTGCGGACGGCCACGTCATTGTCCTGAAGGAGTGGGAATAGATGTCCCAAAAACCTCGCAAAGTGTCCCAAAACGGCGGCGGAAATGTCCGGGACGACACTCGCGCGCGCATAAGGGAAACGGGACAAATGTCCCGTCCCGCTTCGCGTCCCGGGACATCCGTCCCATTGTCCCAAGGGCAGAGGTTCGCCGGCTGGCTGGCCGGCGCCACCGAGGCCCAGGTCGAAGCCTGGAAGCGGAGGACCCGGCGATGACCGACGAGCAGCGCGAGCTGATGCGCATCGCTGCGCAGCGCGTGGTCGATGACCACAAGGCCGGCCGCAGGATCAGCCGGGAAGCCCTGCAGTGGGCGCGGCAGATCGTGGCCACGTTCCCGCCGTTCGGCCGCCCGCTGGGCACCGGTGAACCCGTCACCGACGATCAACTGCCCCAGGCCCTGCGCGGCGGGGCGCTGGAGGTGTTTTGATGGCAAGGCTGCGGAAGTCGAAGGCGACCGGCGCAAGGGCCGCCAAGCTCAAGCGCATCGAAGAGCGGCCCGAGAAGCTGCGCACGCTGCTGGCCCAAGAGCCGCTCGAGATGAGCCGCATCAGCGAAGCGCTGCGCCTCAAGGACTCGGATACGGTGGGCCGCGTGCTGACCGTGCTCAAGCGCGCGGGCGATGTGTCGGACTGGCAGATCGGCAACACCCGGCTTTGGGCGACGGCTGGATCGCAGGCCGAGGAGCGGTGCAAGCAACTGCGCGCCGAGCGGGAACAGTGGGTCGCAGCGCAGGAGTTGGCGCGTTGGCGCAAGCGGTGCGAGAAGCGCAAGGCGCAGCGGGCTGAAGAGCGCGCGAAGTGGGCGCAAGCGATGGCCAGGCCAGTCGTTGAAGACGAAAGCGACGAGGAGGGCGATGGGTTCGTCCACGTCGTCGTGCCAGCCGATCAGTGCACGGTCAGCGTGCCGCCCGGAGCCGTGCGCAGCGTGTTCGATCTGGGACTGAGGTGCGCGGCATGAGTCGCACGCTTGCAATCGACCCAGGCCCTCAGCAGTCCGGGTGGGTGCTAATGGACGGCGGCCGCGTGGTCGACTCTGGAGTGCACCCGAACGCCGACGTGCGGGCATGGGTGCGCGACGGTCAGGGCGCCGACGTGCTGGTGATTGAGACGATGCAGGCGAACTACGCGGATACGGTCGGCGCGAGCGTGCTGCAGACGCTGGTGTGGATTGGGAGGTTCATCGAGTGCTGGCGCGACCCCGACTCGGTGCGGCTCATCTCGCGGCAGTCGGTAAAGGCTGTCGTGTGCAACGGCAACACGCGCGCCAATGACGCAGGCGTGCGGCAAGCGCTGATCGACCTACTCGGGCCGCCCGGCACGAAAAAGGCCCCTGGGCCTACCTACGGCGTGAAGTCACACGCATGGGCAGCGCTGGCCGTGGCTGTGGCCGCAGAGAGGGGTGCGGATTGACCGACTGCATCGACTGCGCCGAAGCCGAGCGCCAGCGCTGGGCCGGGATGACCGAGAGCTGCCCGATGTGCAGGGCGCGGCAGGTGTCGCGGCTGCCATCGTATCGGGACAGCGAGGAAGCGGGGCGGCTGACGAGCACGTATCGGGACATGCTGCAGGTGTTCCGGGTCGAGCACGAGCAGGTGAAAGAGGCGGCGGCGAGGTTCAAGAGGTAGCACACGCCCGCGGTGAGCGCATCACCGTCCGCGACAGATCGGCCCGCGGGCAACGGCCGACAAACGTTGGAGCAACTGAAATGGCATTCGGGAAGAAAGACGAAGGCGTGGCCGTCATCAAGCCGGCCAACATCGTGCGCACCACCTTGCGCATCCGCGGCACAGCACCGCTGGTCATCAACAACTTCAGCTTCAAGGCGCGACAGAAGATGATGGCCGACATGGCAACGCCGAAGTCTGCGAAGAAGGCGAAGTCCGAGCGCCCGCCGCGCGACTATCAGGAGGACTTCATGCAGGCGCGGCACATCAGCGCGGATGGGTGGGACGGCATCGCTTGCCCGGCTTTTCGCGCGGCCATGATCGACGCTTGTCGCACTGTGGGGCTTGTCATGACGAAGGCAAAGATGAGCGTTTTCGTCATCGCCGATGGTTTCGACCGCGCTGACGGCACGCCGCTGGTCAAGATCATCGGCGGAGAGCCTGAGCGCGCGGAGTCGCTGGTGCGCAACGACAACGGCAGCGCAGACATCCGCATCCGTCCCATGTGGCGCGAGTGGGCTGCCAACGTCACCGTCGAGTTTGACGCCGACATGATTACCCCTGAGTCCGTCGTCAACCTGCTGGATCGCGCCGGCCGTCAGGTCGGCGTCGGCGAGGGTCGGCCGTTCAGCAAGAACAGCGTGGGCCAGGGCTGGGGCACTTTCACAGTGGAGGCATGAGCATCATGAGCGATCAGATCGAACCCAGCGGCGGCGACCTAGCGTCGGCCAACATCGCAGACGAGGTGCTGCGGATCGTTGCCCAGCACGACGACCAGACCGCGCCGCGCGCGCTACTGGAAGCTGCGAAAGACCCGGCGAGCCCGCTGCACCCGTGCTTCGAGTGGCGTGACGGCGTGGCTGGCGAGCGCTACCGGCTGGCGCAGGCCGGTGCGCTGTATCGGAAGGTCAAGCTGCAGATCGTGCGCGCCGATCCCGAGCGGCGCGAAGTTGTCTTCGAGACCGTGCGCGCCGTGACCAGCGTGCCGGACGAGCGCAAGCGCGACGGCAGCGCCAGCTACGGTCGCACGTCGGTGGTGATGAGCGACGAGCAGCGGCGCGCGAGCGTTCTGCGCGGGATCGTGCGCGACCTCACTGCGCTGCGGAACAAGTACCGCACGTACAGCGAGCTGCACGACGTGTGGGTGGTCATCGACGATGCCGCGCTGATGTTCGATCCGCCGAGCGGACGGAAGGCGGCCAAGGGCAAGGGCGCATCGGTTGCTCCTGCGCCCTGATTCGTGGCGTGGTGCGGCAGGCGTGCATTGGCAAGCCCTGGCCAGGTGCGGCTAGGCATGGCAGGCGAGGCTAGGCGCGGCCGGGCTTGGCATGGCGATGCACGGCGAGGCAGGCGGGGCGGGGCGTGTCCGGGCAAGGATTGGCCGGGCCGGGCATGGCAGGCGTGGCTAGCCCTGGCACCGCTGGGCGAGGCTTGGTGTGGTGTGGCAGACACGGCTGGGCGCGGCAAGGAATGGCCTGGCGGGGTATGGCAGGCGTGGCGGGGCCGGGCTAGGCCGGGCACGGTAAGGCTAGGCAGGCGTGGCAAGGCACGGCAGGCATGACATGGAACGGATCTGAATGAAGCAACGCGAGAACATCGCCGCCGACATCCCGCCGTCCCTCGCCGACGCAGACGAGGCCCTGACGCTGTACGGCCGATGGGCCGCAGATCGTGACAGCCGGCGCCGGTGTGGCAGCGCCGAAGGCATGTACCGCGCCGAGGGCTGGCACGCCGTTGAGGACAGGCGCGCGCCCAAGGGCATCGGGTTGACGCTGGTCGACGCGCTGGTGTGTCAGCGTGCGTTGGCTCGCGTGCCGGATCATGAACGGACGGTGCTCTCGATCCTGTACGTCCCGCGCCGGCTGCCGGCCGCCGCGCAGTTGCGCATGCTGCGGATTCCGCCCCGGCTGGCGCAGGAGCGGCATCTTGCGGGGCTCAGGATGTTTGACAACCTGCGAAGAGTTCTGACTTGCCGGTGAGGCATTCCGTTTTTTCCTTAAAAAATCCCCCACCCCTTCCCGGCAAAAACGGCCCTCATCCGCCCCCGGCGGCCACGTCGGCACCACCCGAAATCGCCCCATCAAGGCCCCTGCGCGGCCCGTGGCGCCCCGATCGCGCATCGGGTGATGGGTGATGTGCCTCGCGAGCTTCGGCGCCTTGTGGGCTGTTCTGGCGTTTCGATGGCTGCGCAAGCCTGGCAGCCGGGTGCAGACCGACCGACAGCAGCCAGAGTGCCCAGCGCGCGCCGTCGATCTGGCGCGCGCCTCGCTCGTACTCAGACCATCGGGCCTTATCCTGCAGGCCTGCAAGCTCTGCAGCCTGCGCCTGCGACAGTCCGGCACGGTCACGGGCTGCGCGCACATCCTCGGGTGTCGGGTCTGGCAGCAGCAGGTGCGCGTGCGTCATCTGGTCCCCTCGATCGTGTCGATCCATGCCCATGCGATGCACCGCTCCAGATCGCCGAGCCAATGGGCGGCGCCTGGCATGTGTCCGATGCCCGGCTCTAGCCTGGCTGCGCACCACGGCTCTTGTGGCGCGCGCCCAGGGTCGGGGTGACGCGCGTCTGGTGTCAGCTCGGCGCCGTCAACGAGGCGTCGCCACAGCACGGCCCGCAGCGGCTGTGTGTGGCCACGCCGAACGTGCACAGCGGCGCATCATCGTGCATCACGGACACCAGAAGGCACCGGCCGTACCGCGTCAGCCGCAGCCAGTGGCCGGCCGGCTCGATCATGTGCAGGCTGATGCGGCCGGACTGCACGCCATTCGGCAGCGCATCAGCGAGCATGCCCCGCAGGTCTGCGAGTACCTGCGGGGCTATCTCGTGTCGGTGGGATCGTCGGCTGTGGCCGGTGGTGATGGTCAGGTGATGGATGTGCATGGTGTCGTGACACGCCAAATACGACCTGGCGTGGTCATCAGGACGTATCCGCCGTGCTGCTGCTGATAGGCGTCAGCGTCAGTTAGCGAACGAAAGTAGACGTGCGCCCCGAGGTGGTCAGCCGCAGTGAAAAACGGGACGCGGGGCATGGCGAATTCGTCTCCCTCGTGATGGTCGACGGCTAGCGTGATTTCGTGCCTGGTGGTCATGGTGTGTGCTCCTCACTCAGTCCACTCGCCCACGATGACGCGGGCGCGGAACTCGTCTTCGGTCAGCTTGTCTTCGCCGCCGAACAGCCCTGCACGGCCAGCCTCGGCCATCGCTTCGGCGATGAGGTCGGCGTCCGACAGTGCGGCGTGCTCGGGGGCAGTCAGCACGACGCCAACGGATTGGGGTTCGGTGTACATCGCGGCGCGATAGGTCATCTGGGTTCTCCTGCACATCAGCCGGTGTGCTGCGGGTGGCAGTGCATCTGCCATGGGTAGTAATGTAGCGCACAGCGCTACTCTATGCAAGCGAAATCAGCCAGGCGCATCGGATCGAATCGCTATGTCTCGGGCTTGCGTCATGCGCCCAAGTTGTGATAGGCGCGCCGATGGTGCTAGACTCGCGCCCACCTGACGCGGGTCAGAGCACCGGGACGGCTGATGCCGCGCCCGCGCGCCACCAGGTCAGGCAGCTACAGGGCCAGCACATTTGCTGGCCCTTTGCTTTCCATCCTCAACCCGGCCACATCGCGCAGCACTCGGGCGACAGCTCCCGCGCACCAGGCCGGCCCCAGCAGCTGGTGGGCAAACGGCTGCAGCCCTCGACGTGGTGACAAGCGGCGGCCCGGTGTCTCCGGGTCAGACATGCGGCGGGCGATGGCATCCAACACCAGGCGCAGACCGTGGGACCACGGCGGGCGCAGCACGACCGAGCGCGGGTATGGGGCAGCGTGGCAGCGGCTGCGGCGTCAGGTGCTGGCGAGCTGTCCTCTGTGCGTGCGATGCACGGAAGCTGGCCGCGTGACCCCGGCTAGCCAGGTGCACCACATCGTGCCGAAGGCTGATGGTGGGACTGACGCGATCGAGAACCTGCAGCCGATCTGCGACGAGTGCCATGAGGCAGCGCACGGCCGAGGTGGTCCGGTGCAGGTCGGCGTGGATGGATGGCCTGTGGGTCGCTGATCTGCGCGAGGTGGTCGCACCATCACCTGCACTGCGATCGGCCTGCCATGGCCCGCCTGATGGGGCTGCAGGGGGTAGGGGGCGGTTGAGGTCTGGGCGGATGGACGCATGACT
>ERZ724505.958-NODE-958-length-16769-cov-7.642037_pt1 | contig 16769 bp, 19 predicted proteins | sample MGYA00376038_ERZ724505 | MGnify/ENA primary metagenome ERZ724505 (study PRJEB28724, sample SAMN07190884) | wastewater metagenome | isolation source: effluent of sewage treatment plant in Hong Hong | place: Hong Kong | collected 2016-03-17 ... | reverse complement strand
GTGCGACACAACCCCGAGTTCACGATGATGGAGTTCTACGCGGCCTACTGGAACCACCGCGACCTGATGGACTTCACCGAAGAAATCCTGCGCCACGCCGCTCGCGCAGCCGTGGGCACCGCCAAGCTGAGCTATGGCGGCAAGGACGTCGACCTGGAATCGCCATTCGCTCGCTTGACCGTGCGCGACTCGCTGATCCAGTTTGCCGGCCTGACCGAAGCCGAGGCCGACAACGCCGAAGTGCTGCACGCCAAACTCAAGCAACTGGGTGAAGAGCCCCCTGCCCGCTGGACCCTGGCTGAGCTGCAATTTGGCCTGTTCGAAGCCGCCGTGGAAGAAAAGCTGTGGCAGCCCACCTTCATCATTGACTACCCGGTCGAGGTCTCACCGCTGGCACGCGCCTCCGATGCCGACCCCAGCATCACCGAGCGCTTCGAACTGTTCATCACCGGTCGCGAATACGGCAACGGCTTCTCCGAGCTGAACGACCCCGAAGAGCAAGCCGCCCGTTTTGCCGCCCAAGCCAGCGCCAAAGATGCCGGCGACGAAGAAGCCATGTACTTCGACGCAGACTACATCCGCGCTCTGGAATACGGCCTGCCCCCCACCGGCGGCTGTGGCATCGGCATCGACCGCCTGATCATGCTGCTGACCGACGCCGCCAACATCCGCGACGTGATCTTGTTCCCGGCCCTGCGCCGCGAAGGCTGATCGACCGACCGCTTCGGCACCCCATCAAAACGCCCGCATCATGCGGGCGTTTTTCATGGTCAGGGGGCTACCCCCTGCGTCACGCCTGGCCCCAAGGCCATGCGCCGATACAGCGCCGCCGTCACATCAGAGTGGGTCACCATGCCCACCACGCGCCGCGAGTCATCCACCACCGGCATGTGATGCAAGCCGTACGCAGACAGCTGCTGCACCAGTTCAGATAAGGATGTGCTCGGCGTCACGCAGATCACCGATGGGGTCATGATCTGCCCCACCACCTCGGCCTTGTTGGAATAATCACCCGGCGTGCGCCGCAACAAGCCCTGCAAAGTCACGGCCAGCCCCGCCGCAGTGGTGTCATCAAGCTGCCTCAGGTAATCGGCCACCGACAACACCCCCACCAAGCGACCAAACTTGTCCACCACCGGCAAGGTCTTGATCTTGTGGCGACGCAGGAGGTTCCATGCCTCATCCAGTTCGGTAGCGAATTCCACCGTCACCACATCGCGCGACATGATGTCGCCACACGTTTGCCCCATGTGGCGGTCAAAAGCATGCGCGGAGGCCTCGTTGTACAGCTCAACCAGCTCGTCGCTCTTGACGTCCACAAAGCTGCCCAGCTTGCGCACCGCGTGATCCAGGTCTTCGTGGTTCAGACCCGACCGGGTCAGCGGCATCTCGTCGGCCGTCTGGTGACGATTGCGTGGCGGCTTGTCCGCTCGATGCGGGTAACGGCGCCGCAAGACTCCGTTGTTGATGAGCACCGCGGCCAGCAACAGGCAAAGCACATTCGCCGCCACCAGCGCAGCGATGTGAGCAGCATCAGCGTACGAGCCATGGTGCTCATGCACCAGCAGCAAGGCCAAAGCACCGCCTGGTGGGTGAATGCAGTTGAACCGGGCCATCAGCCACACCGTCAGGCCCACCGCGAGCGCCGCCGACACAAATGGGTAGGGCACCCAATACAGACAAGCCAATCCGGCAGCCGTAGCGCAGGCATACCCACCCAGAACCGGCCAGGGCTGCGCCAAGGGGCTGTGAGACAGCGCAAACAAGATCACCACGCTGGCCCCGACGGGGGCCAGCAGCCAATAGGCGGGCGCCGGAATCAAGGCCAAGCCCCAGGCGCACACCGCCACCGCCAACAAGGCCCCCAGGGCCGAACGCACACGCTCGCCCCGCGATAAAGAAGGTGTATCGGCCAACATCAGGTGGCGCACACGCTCAGGTAATTTCCATTGCATCGCACCATTGTTGTGCAAAACCGAATCCCCTTGCAGCGCATCAACCTCCGCCCAGCGCCCGATTGGCCCATCCGCTACGATGACAGGCTCGACGATTCGCTCCCCACCATGTCATCGCACTTCACCCAGGAAATTGCCGCCACGGCCGCCCGCCTCGTTGTCGAGGAGGGGCTGGAGTACGGCCCAGCCAAACGCCGTGCGGTCAAGCAATTAGGAGTGACCGGTCGCGCCGAACTGCCCGACAACGACAGCGTGGAAGACGCGGTACGCGAGTACCTCAGCGTGTTCTGCTCTGACACCCAACCGGCCGAGCTAGCCGCCCTGCGTCGCCTGGCCGTGACCTGGATGAAGCGACTGGCTGAATTCCGCCCCCACCTCACCGGCGCGGTATGGCGGGGCACGGCCACCCGACTCAACGACATCCACCTGCAACTGTATTGCGATGACAGCAAATCAGCGGAAATTCAGCTGATCAATCTGAACCTGCCTTACGAGGTAGGCGCCGTGCCCGGCCCCCGTGGCACCGAGGTCGACCGCCTGAGCCTGACCATTCCCTGCCAGGAGCTAGGCGAGCCCATTGGCTTGCACCTGACCATTCTCGACCTGGACGATCTGCGGGGCGCCCTCAAAGCCAATAGCCGAGGCCAGACTGAGCGCGGCGACCTCGCTGCCGTCGAAGCCTTGCTCGCGGCCTGACCCCCATCCGTCGTCCATCCATTCCCCATTTGCCCCAGACCTGTCACACCATGCCCTCCACCCAAACGTCGAAAGTCATCCTGTTCACCGTGGTCGGGCTGGTCGCCACCGGCCTGGGCGTGTGGTGGTCTCTGTCAAGCCACCCCACCGGCCCCATCGTCTCGCAAAGCACGCAAGCCCCGCCCAGCACCCAGCCCAACGCTCAAGCTGCTGACGCTCTGCCCGCCGACTTCTGGACGCACACATTCGACACCCCCGACGGCAAGACCCTGGCGCTGAACCAGTACAAGGGGCAACCCATCTTGCTGAACTTCTGGGCCAGCTGGTGCCCACCTTGCGTCAAAGAGATGCCTGATCTCAACCGCTTTCAGCAGAACATGAAAGACAAAGGCTGGCGCGTCATCGGCTTAGCCGTGGATGGCCCGACACCCGTTCGAGAGTTCCTCGCCAAGGTGCCCGTGACCTTCGACATCGGCCTGGCCGGCTTTGGCGGCACAGAGTTGTCGCAAGCCCTGGGCAATGCGGCTGGCGGCCTTCCGTTTACTGTCTTGATCGATGCACAAGGCCGGATCGTGCACCGCAAGATGGGGGGAACCACCTACGACGATCTGATCAAGTGGTCGCAGACCAATTGACCGCAGCGGATTGACAAGACCGCCGTCTTTGCAGACACTGGCGCCCGACAGCACGGGCAGGACGCTCGTACCGTTTTTCCGAAAAACGGGTTTTTGCTGCCATTTGCGCGTAAAATGCACCTACGTTCACTTTCTTGGCCCAACGACTTCGGTCGCAAGCCAATGACGCATGCAGATCCTCGTCCTTCACGGCCCCAATCTGAACCTGCTGGGCACTCGAGAGCCCCAGGTCTACGGTGCCACCACCCTGGATCAGATCAACACCGGATTGACCGAACGCGCCAAACTGCAAGGCGCTTCGCTGTCGGCCTTTCAGAGCAATCATGAGGGCGCCCTGATTGACCGCGTGCACGCCGCTCGCACCGACGGCACCCAGTTCATCATCATCAACCCCGGCGCCTACACCCACACCAGCGTTGCCTTGCGCGATGCGTTGGCTGGCGTGGCCATTCCTTTCATTGAAGTGCACCTGTCTAACGTGCACAAGCGTGAACCTTTCCGCCACCACTCCTACTTCTCCGACATCGCCGAAGGCGTGATCGTGGGGCTGGGAGCGGCCGGCTACCGCCTGGCGCTGGACGCCGCCCTGGAGCGCCTGGGCGCCCCCTCTCGCAACTGAACCCCCTCCCCCACGGTTCGTTATCCTGTTTTACCCCGAGCTTTTGGGCTCGACCGCTTCGCTGGAGATCGCAAACATGGACTTGCGCAAACTGAAAACCTTGATCGACCTCGTCTCTGAATCCAACGTGTCCGAGTTGGAAATCACCGAGGCCGATGGCAAAGTGCGCATCGTCAAGGCTGGCGCCACCCCCGTGGCCGTGGCCATGCCTGTGATGCAGCAAGCCGCGCCCGCCCAAATGGCCGCCCCTGTTGCTGCTGCTGCCGCACCAGCCGTCGAGGCCCCAGCTGAAGAAACCGGTCACGTGGTGAAGTCCCCCATGGTGGGCACGTTCTACCGCGCGTCCAGCCCTGGCGCCAAGGCCTTTGCCGAAGTCGGCGACCAGGTCAAGGAAGGTCAGGCCGTCTGCATCATCGAAGCCATGAAGATCATGAACGAGATCGAAGCGGACAAGGACGGCACCATCACCAAGATCTTGGTGGAAAACGGTCAACCAGTCGAATACGGTCAGCCCCTGTTCATCATTGAATAAGGCGGAGGTTTCGCCATGTTCAAGAAGATTCTGATCGCCAACCGCGGCGAGATCGCCCTGCGGATTCAGCGCGCCTGCCGTGAGATGGGCATCCAGTCCGTGGTGGTCTATTCCGAGGCCGACCGCGACGCCAAGTACGTCAAGCTGGCCGACGAGGCCGTGTGCATTGGCCCCGCCCCGTCGGGCCAAAGCTATCTGCACATGCCTGCCATCATTTCGGCGGCAGAGGTGACCGACGCCGAAGCGATTCACCCGGGTTATGGCTTCCTGTCGGAAAACGCCGACTTCGCCGAGCGAGTCGAGCAGTCTGGCTTCACCTTCATTGGCCCCACCCCCGAGTCCATTCGCGTCATGGGCGACAAGGTTTCGGCCAAGCAAGCCATGATCAAGTCGGGCGTGCCCTGCGTACCTGGCTCCGAAGGCGCACTGCCTGACGACCCCAAAGAGATCATCAAGATCGCACGCTCGGTGGGCTATCCGGTCATCATCAAGGCCGCCGGCGGCGGTGGTGGCCGCGGCATGCGCGTGGTTCACACCGAAGCCGCTCTGATCCACGCTGTGCAGACCACCAAGGCCGAAGCCGGTGCCGCTTTCGGCAACCCCGAGGTCTACATGGAAAAGTTCCTGGAGCACCCACGCCACGTGGAAATCCAGGTGCTGGCCGACACGCACAAGAACGCCGTGTGGCTGGGCGAGCGCGACTGCTCCATGCAGCGCCGCCACCAGAAGATCATCGAAGAAGCGCCAGCCCCCGGCATCAACCGCCGCCTGATCGAGAAGGTTGGCGAGCGCTGTGCCGCCGCCTGTAAGAAGATCGGCTACCGTGGCGCGGGTACCTTCGAGTTCCTGTACGAAAACGGCGAGTTCTACTTCATTGAAATGAACACCCGTGTGCAGGTGGAGCACCCCGTCACCGAAATGACCAGCGGCATCGACATCGTGCAGATGCAGATTCGCGTGGCCGCAGGCGAGAAGCTCCCCTTCACGCAACGCCAGATCGAAATGCGTGGACACGCCATCGAGTGCCGCATCAACGCCGAAGACCCGGTCAAATTCATTCCTTCGCCCGGTCGAATCACCACCTGGCACGCCCCTGGCGGCCCCGGTGTGCGCGTGGACTCGCACGTCTACACGAACTACTTCGTGCCACCGAACTACGACTCGATGATCGGCAAGATCATCGTGCACGGCGACACCCGCGATCAGGCCCTGGCCCGCATGCGCACGGCCTTGTCTGAAACCGTGGTGGAAGGCATCCAGACCAACATCCCGCTGCATCGTGAGCTGATGGTCGACGCCAAGTTCATCGAAGGCGGCACCGACATCCACTACCTCGAAAGCTGGATGGCAGCGCGCAAGCGTTGAGGAAGCACCATGGCCCTGTATGAACTGACCTTGCTGACCAAGGAAGCTGAAGTCGAACTCCTCAGCGATGCACTGATGGAGATCGACGCCCTGTCCGTGTCGGTGGAAGACGCCGACGCCGACACCGAACACGAAGAAGCCCTGTGGGGCGAGCCCGGCATGCCCGTGGCCCGCGAAGCCTGGCAACGCTCCACTATCAAGAGCCTGTTCCCCAGCGAAGCAGAGGCCCTTGAAGCCGCCACACTGATCCTGGCGCAAGACTGGGCCGACGACATCCACATCCAAGGCATCCAGCCCGTGGATGAACAAGACTGGGTGCGCCTGACACAGTCGCAGTTCCAGCCTGTTCCCATCACCGACAGCTTCTACATCGTGCCAACCTGGCATGAGGTGCCCGCAGGGGCCACCACCGTGATGCGACTGGATCCCGGCTTAGCCTTTGGCACCGGCACCCACCCCACCACCCGCATGTGCCTGAAATGGATTGCGCAAAACGCCGCAGCCCTCCAAGGCCAACGCGTGCTGGACTACGGCTGCGGCTCGGGCATCCTGGCCATTGGTGCCGCGCTGTTCGGCTCGGGCCAGATTGATGCCGTTGACATCGACCCTGCGGCGGTCGACGCGACCGAGGCCAATGCCGAGGTCAACCTGGCGCACCTGAAGAATGCCGAGGGCAAAACCCCGATCCACGCCGGCTTGCCCGATCTGGTCGGCGAAGCCCAGGGAAGCTATCCCGTCGTGCTGGCCAATATTCTGGCCACACCGCTGAAAATGCTGTCGCCCTTGCTGGCAGGCCATGTGGCCCCGGGCGGCCATCTGGTTCTGGCTGGCATCCTGGCTCGCCAGGAAGATGAACTGAAAGAAGCCTACGCGGCGGTGGGCCTGCAGTTGCAAGTCGCCAACGCCGAAGACGGCTGGATTCTCATGACGGCGCAAAAACCTGCGCAATCGATGGCATAAACGCAGCTATGAGCCTGGCGACACGATGTACCCATTGCGGCACGATCTTCAAGATCGTGCAAGACCAATTGAAGGTCTCGGAAGGCTGGGTGCGTTGTGGGCGCTGCAACGAGATCTTCAACGCCCTGCCGGGCTTGTTCGACCTCGAACGCGAGCCTCCGCCCCCGCGGCCGAAGCCCCGAGTCCCAGCGCAAACGGCCTCAATGGAGTCGGCGGCGGAATCGGTCGTCAGCGCAGCAGCCCATTCAGCTGCCGTGGCGGCTACAACTCCGACTGCGCCGCCCCAGGCCGCGCCACCATCGTCGCCCCCCGCCTCAGCGTCTGTTTCAGCACCTTCGTCGCCCCCCGCCTCGGCACCAGTCCCTGAGCAGGAGTGGGAAAAAACGGCCCCGATTCGCCCCGGCATGATCGCGGCTGCACGTGAAGCCGTGGCGCCAGACGCGCCCGCTCCAACCGCCCCACCTGACACCGCCGTCGCAACCAGCTTGGCCGTTGACGCGCCCAAGAGCGAACCCATCGCCCCCACACCGGCGATGGAAGACGACCTGCCGGACGCCCCGCCTGCCGCGACCGAAGGCGCCACCGACTTCGACCTTGACACGTCTGTGAGCGGGTATGTGGACAAGCCCAGCACAGTCACGCAAGCGGTCGAATCACTCAACCTGAGCCACAACCCTCAGCCTTGGCTGGGCGCCCCGCCAGAAGAAGAGGTGCCCTCGACCGACGAGTCGGATGCGCTGGACTCGCGCTACCTGATGCCCTCAACGCGCGAGCGCAAGGCCACCCGCCGTCGCCAGCGCAATGCACCCGAGCCAGAGTTCGCCGACGCCGAGTTCCCGGACGACGCCTTCCTCGACGCGGCCGAAGACGAATGGGCTTCAGGTTTTGGTCCATCGGGGCTGCACGGCTCCTCGCCCGGTCAATCGGCTTACGCCGCCCCAGCCGTCGCCAGCCCGCCACCCGAGGCCGCCCCCATCGATGCCAGCAGCATGGCATCCACGGACTCGCCTGAGCCCAGCGAGCATGCGGCAACGTCCGAAGCGTTCGTTCCCGAGCAGGCCCTGGAGCCCCCCAGCAAACGCACCGGCAAGTCGGGCACCCGTGGCCGCGACCCCGCAGCCCAAACCCCTGAGTTCGTGCGCCGCGCGCAGCGCCAGGCCTTCTGGCGCCACCCAGCCACGCGTGTGGCGCTGTCATTTGTGACGCTGGGCCTGTTGGGTTCGCTTGCGCTGCAAGTGTCTTTGCAATTCCGCGACTTGATCGCCGCTCACCACCCTGGCCTGCGCTCGCCCTTGGTTCAACTGTGCGCGCACGCCGGCTGCACCATCAAGCCGCCCTTGCGCCTGGATGACCTGCAAGTGGAAAGCGCCACCTTGGTCCGCGCCAGTTCAGAAGGCCCAGACAACTATCGTCTGGCGGTGGTGGTGCACAACAAAGCCCGCATCGATCTGGCTTGGCCCCACATTGACCTGACCCTGACCGACGAATCCGGCACCGTCATTGCGCGCCGCGCCTTTGTTCCCGCTGAAGCAGAGTGGCTCGATACCGCTGACGCCAAGGCCGAAGCCGCACCGCGCTCTCCGGCCGCCCAAAATGCAGCCAAGGCTGGCGTCACCCCTGAAGCGGCTCCTGCTGACCGCAGCACCACACTGCTGTGGCACCTGCGCGCCCCCGACATCAAGCCAGCCGGCTACACCGCCGAGCTGTTCTACCCCTGAACCTCGATCGACAGCGATCGCCTCCCACCATGTCCGTTCTGATCTGCGGCTCTCTGGCCTTTGACACCATCACGACCTTCCCGGGCCGTTTCGCGCAACAGATCCTGCCCGATCAGGTTCACATCCTGAACGTATCCTTCCTGGTGCCCACCCTGCGCAAGGAATTCGGTGGCTGCGCCGGCAACATTGCCTACAGTCTCAAGCAACTGGGCGGCGAACCGCTGATCATGGCCACCCTGGGCAAAGATGGTGCGCTGTATCGCACCCACATGGAAAGCCTGGGCATCAGCCAGCAATACGTGCGCACCGTCGACAACGACTACACCGCGCAAGCCATCATCATCACGGATCAGGACAACAACCAGATCACGGCCTTCCACCCCGGCGCCATGGGCCAGGCCCACATTCAGCGCATCGAAGCCAACCCAGCCATCAAGCTGGCCATCGTGGCCCCTGATGGCCGCGATGCCATGATCCAGCACGCCGAGCAACTGAAAGCCGCTGGCATTCCCTTCATCTTCGATCCAGGCCAAGGCTTGCCCATGTTCGACGGCGAAGACCTCAAGCGCTTCGTCTCGCAAGCCAGCTGGGTGGCCGTCAACGACTACGAAGCCAAGATGCTGGCCGACCGCACCGGCACCTCGCTGGCCGACCTGTCCAAAGGACACCTCCATGGCCTGATCGAGACCCTGGGCGCCGACGGCTGCAACGTCTACATCCAAGGCGAAAAGACCCACGTTCCTGGCGTGAAGGCTGCCGCAGTGGTGGACCCCACCGGCTGCGGCGACGCCTTCCGTGGTGGCCTGCTCTACGGTCTGGTCAATGGCTGGGATCTGGTCAAGTCGGTGGCCCTGGCCAATCGCATTGGCGCCATCAAGATTGCTGCCGCCGGCCCCCAGAACTACACACTGGACCGCGCCGCGCTGGGCGTGTGAGACCGTTGCGCATGCACGCACACAGCACGTCAGGGGCTGCATCCAAGCTTCTGCCTTCAAAGGCTCGCCACCTGGCGGGCCTTTTTCTTGCCGCCAGCTTGGCTACCTTGTGCGGCACCGTGCCAACCATGACCCAAGCCGGCCTCTTCGAATGGGGAAGCTCGGGCTCGCACCACGCCAATGGCAGCCTGACCTTGGCGACCTGGAACATGGAGTGGCTGATGACCCCGGCCACCTACCGCGAACTGGCATCGCGTTGCACCAGCCAACAACCCGCCAGCCACGAGCGCGCCTTTCCCTGCTCGCCCAGCAAGCCCATGCCGCCCCAGCGCAGCACTGCCGATTTCGAGGCTCTAAGCCGCACAGCTGAAGAACTCCAGCGCATGCTGCGAGCCGATGTCGTGGCCCTGCAAGAAGTGGACGGCCCCGAAGCAGCCCACCAGGTGTTCCGACAAGGCTGGAAGCTCGACTGCTTCGTGCAACGCGCCCACCCACAGAAAGTGGGCTTTGCCATCCGCGACGGCATTCCCTACCGTTGCAATGGCGACCTCAGTGCCTTGGACATTGACGGCAGCACACGCGCTGGGGCCGACATCACCCTGTACCCAGGCACCTCACGGCAAATCCGCCTGCTCGCCGTGCATCTGAAAAGCGGTTGCTTCGACGGGCGCATGGACCGGCGCTTCTCCCCCTGCACCAAGCTACAGGAACAAGCCCCCATCGTGGAGCAGTGGATTGACACCCGCGTCAGAGAAGGCGTGGACTTTGCCGTGCTGGGCGACTTCAACCGCCAACTGGAACGCGACGCCCGCTACCCAGCAGGGCCCGATGAAGCCGCCCCGGTGAACCTGGTCCAAGGCTGGAGCGACGATGCGCCACGCGGGGCCATCTTGCTGCGCGCGACCGAGGGCCAGCGCTACGAGCCGTGCGATGCCCATGATCGCCACCGCTATTACATCGACGACATTCTCATCAGCCAAAGCCTGGCGCAAAAAAACAAGGGCAGACGCTTTACACGCCTGCCCTTTGCCCCCCAGGATCAGGATCGGCAACTGTCCGATCACTGTCCCGTGGTGTGGTCGCTGGAACCTTAAGTCATCAACCCATCAGGCCTTGCCTTGCGTTGCCACAGCAGCGGCTGCGGCAGCAGCAGCCTCGGCATCACCCAGGTAGTAGTGCTTGATCGGCTTGAGGTCGGCGTCGAGTTCATACACCAATGGAATGCCATTGGGGATGTTCAGGCCAACGATGTCGCTGTCGCTGATGTTGTCCAGGTACTTGATCAGCGCGCGGATCGAATTGCCGTGTGCAGCGATCACCACGCGCTTGCCCGACTTGATGGTCGGCGCGATCTCCTCGTTCCAGTAAGGCAGCACGCGGGCCACGGTGTCTTTCAGGCACTCGGTCAGCGGAATCTGATCAGCGGGCAGGCCGGCGTAGCGCAGATCCTGGCGTTGGCCCATGGGGTCGTTGGCATCCAGGGCGGGAGGCGGGGTGTCATAGCTGCGACGCCACACCAACACTTGCTCGTCGCCGTGCTTCTGCGCGGTTTCAGCCTTGTTCAGGCCTTGCAGACCGCCGTAGTGGCGCTCATTGAGGCGCCAGCTTTTGACCACGGGCAACCAAATGCGGTTCATCTCGTCGAGGCAGTAGTTCAGCGTATGGATAGCGCGCTTGAGCACCGAGGTGTAGGCGATATCGAACTCGTAGCCCTCAGCCTTGAGCAATTGACCGGCCGACATGGCCTGCGACACGCCGGTCGGGGTCAGGTCCACATCGACCCAGCCGGTGAAACGGTTTTCCAGGTTCCAGGTCGACTCACCGTGGCGAATCAGAACGAGCTTGTACATGGCATTGATCCAGAGTTTGAAAAAGGGGGACCGGCGCGCAGCCAGTGAACCAGCGATTTTATAATCGCCCCCTTGATCGGTGCCCACCTATTTGCTGGGACCGGCCCTGACGCATTGCACACAGAAAGCCTTTGAATGAACGCCATGAGCTACGTCGCTGACAACTGGTACTGGATCCTGGCCGCTGCGGCCTCGGGCGGCATGCTGCTTTGGCAGCAAGTCAAATCGGGCGGCGCAGGGGTGTCACCCACCGAAGCGGTTCAGCTCATCAACCGTGAAAAAGCCCAGGTCATCGACGTGTGCGAAGAAGCGGAGTTCAAGACCGGCCACCTGGTGGGAGCCAAAAACATCCCCCTGAGCCAACTGGGTTCAGCCAAGGGCCTGCCCGGCAACAAGACCACGCCCCTGGTCGTGGTGTGCGCCAGCGGCGTGCGCTCGGCCAAGGCCGTGTCGCAACTGAAGGCCCTGGGCTACGACAATGCGCAATCGTTGCGCGGGGGCCTGAGCGCCTGGCGCGCCGCCAACCTGCCCGTTGAAAAGGCCTGAGGCCAGCGGCCACAAGCCCCCACAAATCGGGCGGGCTTCCCGCCCGCCGGACAATACAGGGCAGCAACCGTTCTGCCCTGTTTTCATTTCAAGCCATGCAATCCGTCAAGATGTACACCACGCTGGTCTGCCCGTACTGCCAGCGCGCCAAGGCCCTGCTGCAACAGCGTGGGGTGAGCCAGATTGAAGAAGTCCGCGTCGACCTCGACCCTGTTCAACGGGCGCACATGATGGACATCACCGGGCGCCGTACCGTGCCTCAGATCTTCATTGGTGACACCCACGTAGGCGGCTGCGATGACCTCATCGCCCTGGATCAGCAAGGCGGACTGCTGCCGCTGCTGAACGCCTGACGCCTCACCCCCGATCCAGCCCCAGACGGGCGACCTGCAACAAGGTTGCCCCCCCGCTGCGCCCCATCTGCGTCAACTCAAGCGGCGTAGCCCCCGCTCGGGCCCGCAAGGCCAGGGTGTGCAGCAAAGCCGCCACCATGGCGGCCAGCCCGGGCACATCGGCGTTCGGCGCCACCTCCCCGTCGGCCTGAGCCTGCTGCAGGCGCGCCACCAACAAGGCGTCCTGCGCGGCCAGTGCTCTCTGTAGCACCCTGCGAATGTCGGCGTCGTCCATGGCCGCCACGGGCGCCGTGCTCACCATGAAGCACCCACGCCCCCCCTCATACAAGCTCACTGCCTGCTGCAGCAAAGCATCCAGCGCCTTTGCCAGCGACGGTTGACTCAAGGCCTGAGCCATGCCTTGCCCCACCCGCCCCACGTAAGCCTGCAAAGCCTGCGCATACCACTGCCGCTTGTCACCCCATGCGGCATACAGGCTGGGCTTATTCATGCCCGTGGCCAGACACAGGTCGTCCAGCGTGGTCGCCGCCACCCCTTGCCGCCAAAACAGGGCCGTGGCGTGCTCCAGCGCCAACGCAGGGTCATACGCCTTGGGGCGGCCGCGAGGCCTAGATTCCAATTTTTGTACCATTTCGTCAAAAACAAATTGACCAGGAATATTTTCTTACTATACAGTACACAAATCATTTCACGGAGCCCATTCATGCACCTCGCCCACCAGATCCTGACCGCACTGGTCGCCCTGCTGCACATCTACTTCCTGGTGCTGGAAATGTTCTTGTGGACCCGCCCCACCGGTCGTCGGGCCTTTGGCCTGACCGCCGAGTTCGCCCAGTCCACCCGCGCCCTGGCGGCCAACCAGGGGCTTTACAACGGCTTCCTGGCGGCGGGCTTGCTTTGGGGCCTGGCCCAGGGCGACGCAGGCGCGGCCTTCCGCACCTTTTTCCTGGGCTGCGTGGTGGTGGCTGGGGTGTTTGGCGCCGCCACGGTGCATCGCAAAATTCTGTTCGTTCAAGGCCTGCCAGCCGCCTTGGCCCTGGCGCTGTCGCTGGCCAGCCACTGACCTGGCTCAATGGGTGCGCAACAGCGCGCATCAAGGGGGGCACGGGGATGCAATGTGTGACAGTGACGTCATTTTGCTAGGCCATAATCCTTGTCCAACATCTACAACGACGCTGTCATACAAGGATTGACCATGAGCGAACAAGCACAACCCACATTCAGCATTCAGCGCATCTACCTGAAGGACATGTCGCTGGAGCAGCCGAATGCGCCCAAGATCCTGCTGGAGCAAGGTCAGCCCCAAGTTGACGTGCAACTGAACCTGCACGGCGAGCCCGTTCAAGAAGGCCTGTATGAAGTCAGCGTGACCGCTACCGTGACCACCAAGGTCAACGACAAGGTGCTGTTCCTGGTGGAAGCCAAGCAAGCTGGCCTGTTCGAGATCCGCAACATCCCTCAAGATCAGTTGCAACCCATCTTGGCCATTGCCTGCCCACAGATCGTGTACCCCTACCTGCGCTCGACCGTGGCCGACATCATCAACCGCACCGGCTTCCCACCCGTGCACCTGACCGAAGTGAACTTCCAGGCCATGTACGAAGCCCAGATGCAACAAGCTGGCAACGGCCAAGCTCAAGCCTGAGACGTTCACACTGATGGCCCAGGAAGTACAGCGCGCCACGCACATCACCGTTCTTGGCGCCGGGGCGTGGGGAACGGCACTGGCCATCAGTGCCGCCCGCCACAGCGAGAACGTGTTGCTGTGGGCGCGCGACGCGAGCCAGGCGGCCGAAATGAACTCGGCCCGCTGCAACGCCCGCTACCTGCCAAACGCACCGTTTCCTGATGCCCTGCGCGTCACCGACGACCTGCACCGGGCCATCGCTTACGCCCATCGCCCCGATGGGCTGATCATCATTGGCACCCCCATGGCGGCGCTGGGCAGCACACTGCAAAGCCTGCCAGAAGAAGCCGCCGTGTTCTGGCTGTGCAAAGGCTTTGAAAAAGGCACAGGCCGCTTAGGCCACGAAGTGGCACAGGCCCTGCGCCCGCATGCGCGCAGCGGCGTGCTGTCTGGCCCCAGCTTTGCGCACGAAGTGGCCCTGGGCCAACCCACGGCCCTGGTGGCCGCGAGCACAGACCAGGCGCTGGCCGAGCAGGCCGTAGCGGCCTTCCACAGCGACAGCTTGCGCGTGTACACCTCAACCGACCCGATCGGCGTCGAAGTGGGTGGAGCGGTCAAGAACGTGCTGGCCATTGCCACCGGCATTGTCGATGGCATGAACCTGGGCCTCAATGCCCGCGCCGCCTTGATCACCCGCGGCCTGGCCGAAATGACCCGCCTGGGCGTGGCCCTGGGCGCGCGCGCCGACACCTTCATGGGCTTGTCTGGCCTGGGCGACTTGGTGCTGACCGCCACCGGCAGCCTGTCGCGCAACCGCAGCGTGGGTCTGCAACTGGCCGAAGGCAAAACGCTGCAACAGATCCTGACCGACCTGGGCCATGTGGCCGAAGGCGTTTACAGCGCCCCCACAGTGTGGGAACGCGCCCGCAGCCTGGGCGTGGACATGCCCATCACCGAAGCCGTGGTGGCTGTGCTTGAAGGCCGCATTTCGCCTCGCGCTGCCGTGGTGGCCTTGATGAGCCGCGAAGCCAAGGCCGAGCACTGATTCGCACCGCCTCGGCGAAGCGCTTCTTCAAGCCCCGCCAACGTACCCGTTCTGCCGCCAAGCCTCGAACACCACCACCGCCACCGCATTGCTGAGGTTCAGGCTGCGCTGGTCTGGGCGCATGGGCAGCCGCACGCGTTGCGACAACGGAAACGTCTCACGCAAAGCCGGGTCTAGCCCACGGGTTTCACAACCAAACACCAACCAGTCACCCGGCTGCCAGGCCACGTCAGCAAAGGGCTGACTGCCTCGTGTCGTGAACGCGAACATGCGCTGAGGGTCGGGCTGCATGGCCTCGACAAACACTTGCCAGTTGGCATGCCGTCGCACGGGCGCGTACTCGTGATAGTCGAGCCCAGCCCGCCGCAGCAGCTTGTCGTCCATTGAAAAGCCCAGGGGCTCGATCAAATGCAACTCGCAGCCCGTGTTGGCCGCCAGGCGAATGACGTTGCCCGTGTTGGGCGGAATTTCGGGTTCAACAAGGACGATGCGAAACATGGGGCGGGATTATCCACCCGCCGATTGCTTGAACGCCATCACAGCTTGATTACGCAAGGTGCGCAACAAGGACAACTCGCGCTCATCGACCTTCAAGGCACCGGCCTGCCCCTTGTCAGCGTAGATCAGCCCCAACACGATGTCTTGCCCCCCACGCTTGACCACCATGGGCAACAGCAAGAAAGTGGGCGCCTGCACGTGGTCTTTGAACCACTCGGGCAAACGCGACACCACCGCCGGCTTGCTGGCATCGGCAATCAGGGTGTCGAGGTTTTTCAGGCACACCGCAGCGAACAGATCGGCTTGCGCCAACTGCACACGGTCCACTGGCACCTTGAACAGGGTTTTGACCACATCTGCCCCCTCCCCCATGCCAATGCGGCCCAGCAAGGCACCGGTCTTGGGGTCTTTGAGGCAAAACACCACACGGCGGCAATCCAGGGCCCGCAGCATGGTCTCCAGAATCATCTGCAGCACGTCGTTGAGGCGGTACTGCTCGACCAAGGTGTTGGTGATGTCTTGAATGCCCGCTGCCAGGATGTCGGCTGGCGTGAGTTCGGCCAACTCAGGCACGTGCTGGCTCAGCACACCGGTCTGGCTGTCCAAGCCCAAGTCGGCTGGATCGGGGCCGCTCTGGTCGGCATTGGGCGCATCGACATAGAACGTGTCCAGCAAACGCTCTGCAGGTGAATGGGCCGGCACCGTCAGGTTCAGCGCATCGGTCATTTCGGTCATGCGCTTGCGAGCCCGCCCTGCGGCATCTTGCAAGGTATGGGGCGCAAGATCCAGCGCGCGCGCATAGTGCGCAGTCAGCGTTTCGAGCTCCCCCCCCAAATCTGCTGGCGCGGTTTGCAGCATGGCTTGGGCCGCATCATTGGCCAGACTGGCCAGCCACACAGCCCGATCAGGCCGCGCTGCCAAGGAAACGGCTGGCACCGAGCCATCGGGTTCGGCCATGCAGGTCATCAATGCTTCAGGCAAGCCCCATTTGTTGCCCACCGCCTGACCCAATGCGTCGTACGACATGCCCAGCACCTGCTCAGAGGCCTGACGGGCGTCCAAGGGCTTGCCCGCCACGACCGAATCGTCGATCTGAACACGAATCTGCTCGGCATCTTCAGGCAGATAAAACGCCACCAGCAACCGCCCCAGATTACGAAACAAGGCCCCGATGTAGACCTGCTCAGCTTCTTTAGACGAGCGACTGAGTTCGCTGGCCAGAGTGCCCGCCATGACCGAGCGCAAAAATTCAACCTTCAGTTGATGGGCGTGCCCCTTGTCTGGCATGTGATCAAGCAACATCAGCGACAAGGCCATGTTGCGCACCCCCGCTACCCCAATGAGGGCCACGGCACGGGAAATGGTGCTGATTTGATCGGTAGTCCGCCCTGAACAATTGCCTCACGCAACAGCCAGTCCAACCTGACCGCAGTAA
>ERZ724505.956-NODE-956-length-16784-cov-5.425489_pt1 | contig 16784 bp, 20 predicted proteins | sample MGYA00376038_ERZ724505 | MGnify/ENA primary metagenome ERZ724505 (study PRJEB28724, sample SAMN07190884) | wastewater metagenome | isolation source: effluent of sewage treatment plant in Hong Hong | place: Hong Kong | collected 2016-03-17 ... | reverse complement strand
AAGCTGCGCCCCGCCAGCGGGAGGACCTCGATGCGCGAGCTGTCGAGCAGGAGCATGCTGTCGGCGGGGACCCAGCGGCTGAGGACGACGCGGGCGACGCCGAAGTCGCTCTCGTAGACGCTGACGACCTCGCCCAGGCGCGCGTCGTCGGGGGCGTAGGCGCGGGAGGCGCTGCTGATGAACTGGTTGATCCGCCGCTTCTGGAAGCCGTTGACGACGATGGTGTCGATGCGGCCCTGGGACTGCTCCCAGGTGAGGCGGAGGGCGGCGTTGAGGACGGCCTCGGAGAGGTCGGTGCCCGCGCCGCCGCCGGCGGGGAAGCCCCCGGCGCCGGGCACGTACTGGTTGGTGGCGATCTGGCGGATGATGCCGTTCATGCTGCGGCGGACGCCCACGCCGCCCTGGGGCGTGCTCGCGGGGGCGGTGCCGTTGATGACGCAGTTCTCGAGGTCGCGGAGCAGCTCGCGGAGGCGTTCCTGCTTCTGGAAGTCCAGCTCGTCGCGCACGCCGTAGTGCCGCACGGCCTGCATCGTGCCCGTGACCTCGGCGGTGGCGGCGAAGATCTGCGTGTAGTTCTGCTTGCGGACGCGGTTGGTGAAGCGGGCGGCGGCGGCGTCGGCGCCCTCGAGCGCGGCGTTGCCCAGGATCGTGAGCTTGGCGCCGTTGGTCAGCGTGAACGCGGCGGTCGACCCGTAGCGGCGCACGACCGTGAGCACGTTGCCCGCGACCGCCGTCACCTGGATCACTTCCGTCGAGTTGACGGGGCGCACCATGTCGCCCACCTGGAACCGCGACCCGTTCGCCACCGTCAGCGACGTCGCGTCCTGCCCGTTGGGCGTGAAGGTGGTCTGGTTGATGGTGTCGGTGTTGGGCAGGAGCGTGTCCACGCTGCTTTCCCGTCAGATCGCCATCCGGTTCAAATGGGGACAGAGCGGTATTTGTTTGGGCTGATGCGGCGGGTTCGGTATTCAGAGACACGGCGTGTACGCGCAGCGCCTTGCAAATCGACTACACGCTGTGTAAAGTACCCGTATGAGTACCGAACCATCAGACATCGCCGAGGTCGTACAACAACTCCTCTCCGGCGAAACCAGCGGGGTCACGGGTTTGGCCACCCGCATCGGTGTCAATCCTGCCACGATATCTCGCTGGCAAGCAGGCGAGGCCCGTCCACGTCCCGAACTTGAGGGCAAGATCCGCTCATTGGCTGCCAAGCGACTTGGCCGAGCGCGTGGTACAGAGGTCGGAGACGGAAAGGGCCTGTTTGCCGGCGCGAACGGAACATCGCTCGATCACGCATTCGTGGAAGCACTGCATGAGGTGCGCGAGGCGCTCCATCGGCATGGCAGGCTCTCTTCTCGGCACGAAGCGCTAGACGAGTTGGCGAAGTTGGTGTTCGCGCACTTTGCGTCCATCGAGACCAATGGCACCGGCGTGGCAGGACTCGATGCGGATGACCCGCGAGTCGCTGAATGCCTCCGAGATTTCGTCGAAGAGCAGTTCAGGCTGCATCTTCCAACCTCAGTGGCACACGAGTTCGCCGCAGGTGATTTCCGCCTACGAATCAAGCCGGGCGAAACACGCCTTGCCCAGGATCTCATCGCATGCTTCCGTCCGCTCACTTCGGATCGAGTAGGCGAGGCAATGCGTGGGGCGCGTGATGCAGATCTCCTGAATGACACGTTTGGGCGTTTCCTCGCCGACTCCTTTACAGACGAGAAGGAACTTGGTCAGTACCTCACGCCGCCAGAAGTCGTCCGCGCGATGACACGCTTGGGCCTGGCGAGTCTCGCCGACGCGGACCGAGCCTCGCTGATGAATCCTGAACAACATCACCAGAGCGGCCTGATCTTGGATCCATCTTGTGGCGTCGGCTCGTTTCTGGCTGAAGCGGTCCGTCAGTTGCTGGTTGACGTGGAAGCGCTCCACAGTCCTGACTATGCCCAAGCATGGCTCGCGTCGATGAATACTCGCGTTGTGGTGGGGATGGACAAGAGCGAGCGGATGCTGAAACTCGCACTCACGAGTCTGGCCTTGTTCGGTGCTGCGTCGGTGAATCTCCACCTGGTTAATTCCCTGAGTTTGGCTGGGCGCGACGGAGAGATAACGGGCTCGTTCGCAAATCGGGCCAAATTGATTCTCACGAACCCGCCATTCGGCGCCGAGTTCTCTGGCCAAGACTTGCGAGGCTACGCGCTTGGTCGAGTGCTCTCCGCAGCCGATCGAACAGTCGCTTCGGAACTGCTTTTCATCGAGCGCTACCTGCAGTGGCTAGCGCCGGGAGGTGTGCTTGTCGCCATTGTGCCCGACAGCGTTCTGACAAATCGCGGCATTTTTCGACAGATTCGAGACTGGGTTGCTCCACAGGTTGACTTGTGCTCGGTGATTTCGTTGCCGCCGGTCACATTCGGGGTGGCTGGCACGAATACGAAGACGTCCATCCTCCACCTGCGCAAACGGAGCAGCGAGTCCGCTCAGTCAGCCCCGGTCTATTTCGGAGTCTGCAACGATCTTGGCTTTGAAGTAGTGTCTCGCGGCTCGCAGCGCCGCAAGGTACGAAAAGGAGCGAATGAACTTCCCGGAATCACTGAGGAAGCCATCGCCCGTTCCGACGTCCGCGTCGGCCAGTTGATCGATCTTGGTCCCAAGGCCGCTCGCTGGGACGCCACATTTCATTCTGGTCTACCTATTTGGCTCCAGCGCGCGATGGTCGAACACCAAGGGAGCCTCCTACGTCTCTCGGATGTCGCCGATGTGGTCAACGATCGGTGTGACCCGCGCCGGCTCGGCGATGACTCATTCCGCTACATCGAGATCTCTGACGTAGTATCCAGGGATTGCACTGTCTTTGCCAAGGAGGTGGCGACGAGCGATGCCCCAAGCCGCGCGCGCAAACTCGTCCGGGCTGGCGACGTGCTGTTGTCGATGGTGCGCCCCGACCGCAAGACCGTAGGTGCCGTCCCGGCGCATCTGGATGGCGCGGTGTGTTCGACTGGCTTGGCAGTGATTCGCCCGCATTCGAGCATTGACGGCGCGTCGCTTGCCCGACTGTTTCAGACCGATTTCGTGAACCTGCAGCTACTTCGAAACAACATCGGCATCGCGTACCCGGCAATCGATGAAGACTGCCTGGCCGATGTGGTACTACCCCTGACATCCGCTCAAGCCAAGAAACTCAATGCGGATTCCAAGGAGGTTCAGCTGCTTCGACAGAAATTGAGTGAGGCGGAGGCTCGGCTCGTTGATGCGATTGGCCGGGAAGCACGGCGATGGGCCGTGGCTGCTTGATTGTGAGGAGATCAAGCCGTGCGTGTGGAACCACGAAACTCCGAGTGGCCGTTCCCCTACGCTTCCGGGCAAGCGTCCAACGGCCGCCAAGTGTGACGGCTGCGGGGCCGTCGGAGCCTTCGACTTCATGGGCGACTACCTGTGTGCGGAGTGCGCGAGAAAGGCAATCCCGTCGGAGAAGGAACCCATGACCACCCAGCCGACCAGCCCGACGCCGGACACCGCTGCGATAGACAAAGAGATTTCGTTTCTGTACGACTTGGCCATCGAGGCGGAAAAGTACGGCGGCCACTTCGGCAAGGGCCGTGCGTCTGGGATTCGGGACGCGATCGGAACCCTGCGACTCGCCGCCGCCATCCGCGAGGCGGAGGAACGAGGCCGCATCTCCGCGTCCATCGACTCCTCGCGTGGCCCCAAGGCGCCTCGCGGGCTCCGCTACGTCAACGGGAAATGCTGCGCACCCGACGGCCACATCCTCACCGACACGGGCGAAGTCCTCGCCCTGCCCGAAGGCCACGTCGCCGTGCGCGAGGGCGGGAAGGTGGTGGTGCGGAAGGTTCCGGGCGAGTTGCCGGTGACGGCGGACGGCGTGGTGGTTTCGCACGGTGACTCCGTGTTCTACCCCGGAGAGGACGCGGCACTTGATGTTCTCAGAGGTCTTCACGACTGGCGAGACACGGTGAGAGCGCTCAATGAAAGTGGTCACGAGACAAGGGACGACGGCGATCTGCCCGAGTGGATCGGATACAGGTCGTACTACGAGCACGACACCGGGTACGGAGAAGAGGCGGCCCACCCGCTCTCCATGTGCTACTCCACCCGCGAAGCCGCCGAGGCGGCAAGGAAGGGGACGCCCGATGCCCGGTGATCCGTACAGGTACGAAAGACGAATCCAGCACGCCACGACCTGCGAGGTGTGCGGACGCGAGATCGTCAAGAACGCCGAGGCAATGACGTGGCGGGAAGAAATCAACTGGTTTAGGGGCGACGATGTGATGCACGCCCGGCATGTGAAGTGCCACAGAAAGGCGACCGCCGATGCCCAGTGACACATTGATTCATTTTTACGAGGAGGGGGCACCAAAAATCGAGTGTGGGTACCCCCTGTTTGTCCGCCGCGGCTGGATGAGATACACCGTGGATGGAGCCGTCAGCGTTGACGACGTGACCCACTGGCTCCGACCCGAGCCACCCAACCTCACGCCCGAAACCACCATCCAAGCCGAAAAAGACTGGGAACTCATCCAGTAGGAGGCGAGGCGTGCCGAGATGCCCAGTCTGCCAGTCGCCAAGCGTCCGGCTGTGGCAGGCATTTCAGAAGCCGATCGGCACCCGCCTCGTCACCTTCTACTGCTACGCCTGCGAATCGTGCCCCCGAACACCCACAACCGGCTCCGAAGGACAACGTCTGATCGTGCCCCCACTCTGGATCGAACGAAAGGACCGCCCGTGATCGAAAGCCAGCACACTGCCCTCGTCGGGATCTCGTCCCTTTCCCGAGAGAACCACCGCGTCGATGGCGTCGACGCCGATCAGCACCTGCACCTGAACGTCCAGGACGTCAGCCTGCCCACGGGGATCGGCAAGAGCGTCGGACCAATATCCCTGCTGGCGTCCCCCGCCGCCTTCAACCGCGGGTTCGACAAGTGGGCCAATGACATCGTCAATACTCCGTACTTGAAAGCCGCCATGGCCCGCAAGCCCGGCGCCAGGTACATCAGCATCGAGGGCGAGCTGGTGGCCCCGGTGCCCCACAATCGGCTCTCGATCCAAGCCTGGGGCCAAAGCGAGGCCACCCGGCCGAAGAACTACCTGGCGGCGCTCGAGAAGATTGACGGCGCCATCAAGGCCGCCGCGGGCGTGTGTCCCGTCTGGTACGGGGCAACGCAGATCATCCCGCAGTATGTGCGTCCGGCGGTATCCGAGCACGAGAACATGCGGGCGAGCCTGGGGGGCTGGTACGCCGGCCGGAGCGTCATGCGGTGCCAGTCGTTCTACCGGCACAAGGACGGTCCGGACGGGGCCGACCGCCGGGAGTGGATCGCGTGCGCCCTGTCCATGCACCACGCCGCGATCGGGTGCGGCGAATATCTGACGGTCTTCCTGTCCCCCGTGATCGAAAGAGCGAACGGGGACTCCGGGGACGACTTCCCCACGATGACCCCAGAGGAGTACGCGACCGACCTGGCGATCATCAGGGACCACCCGTGCCGGTGCCGAGTGGTGCACTGGCTGTACTCAGCGACCCAGCCGCGGGTGGCGAAATGGGCCATCGTCCTGAAAACGGCCGTTCAGATCAGCGATACTGCGATAGTGACGCCCGCCAGATGAGGCGGGGAACTGAAAGGAACCCATGAACGCCGAGGAACTTCACGACCTGTACGCGCCTCTCTGGGATAAGGTGCCTGAGACTCGGCCGAAAGCGTTGTACGTCGAGGCCGCGCCGGTGTTTGGCCTTGATTGCGTCGATCTCTGGAAACTCGTCGAACTTCCACACGACAGTTACGTCGTAGGGCATTGGGACGTCGAGACCAACGCCACCCTCTGCCGCGTGGCGGTGGAGGACTGGTTGATCTCTCAGATCAACGCGAAGCAGCGGCTCGCCGGGACAGGACCAGACGCCCTAGTCCTGAAACCCAACACCGCCCTCCTGATGACGGACGGAGGCTGGGACAAAATATCGCTCAACAACACCACGCACGGCGGTACCGGCCCCACCATCCACCACGCCCTAGTCGCCACCGCGATGGACGTGGCCGACGCCTAGGGCAAGTAGGGGGGAGACACCAACGCACACGGGGAGGTCCGGGCCCGGGATGGGCACAGAGAGAGGCGACGATGCTGGACCAGCACAGGACAGAGACGATCGCGCAGTCGCACGCCCGCAAGCAGGAGGCAAGGGGAATCACCGTCGGCCAGCCCGTCGTGGTCGACAGGGGCCTGCCCGCGGGGGCAGACCCGTACATGGCCGTGGTCGTGCGGGCCGTGCCCGGGATCGTGGACACGCTCCTGGTGATCCCATCAGGGATGGGAGCGAAGGACACCCGCAAGGTCTGTGCGGACCAGTGCCGGCCACTGACCCGCGCCGAGGCATCATCCGGCAGGTCAAAGCGGGCCTAGACCAACTCCCCGAGTTATGGACCCGTTCGGGATAGGATGACTGCGTCTCGACACTCACGCCCCGGGTCGTCACTGGACGAACGGGGCTTGGGGCGCGCGCAGGGGATACAGTGCGGCGGTTGCACGGGCGCCGAGAGGTGCCCCGGCAATGCTCACATACGACCAGGTCGGCGACGTCTACCCGCCCCGCGGCGATCAGCGCTGGGTTGAGGCGAGCAAGGTGTGCTATCGGGCCACCTACGAGCAGGTGCACGTCGCCCTTGTCGACGACTCCCAGGGCACGGTGGGCGGCGCCTACGGCGGCGGGCCCTGCGCGCTGATGATGCTGCTGAACCAGGCGACGGGGACGAAGATCCCGGGGACGCCGTGGATGCCGGTGAGGGCGAGGGGGTCGACGGGCGGGTTCTTCCCGTGCTCGCAGACCGCGAGGAGCCCGGACAACGTCGGGACGATCGACCAGAGCAAGTACCCGCCCGGGTTCGCCGGCCCCGTCAGCCCCGCAACGCCATACCCCCGCGACTTCAGCAGCGCGGACGCCGGCATGGGGTGCGCGATGATGCCCGACTCGATCCGGGTCGAGGGCAACCTGGACATGATCTGCCAGGGCGGGACCGACCTTCTGACCAAGAACGACACGGACTGGTACGCGCAGGCGATCCTGTGCGGCGCCTCCAACGCGATCATCCACGGGGGCTCCGCCGGCGACAACGCGTCCATGAACGCATGGCGGGGCAGCCAGACCAGCCTGTACTTCGGGGGCGGTTCTCCCTCGCCCACGCTCACGGTGAGCAACACCGCCAGCGGGATGGGCCTGTCGACCTACGGCAACGACAACCCGGCGCCGATCTACACCGTCGGCCCGATCCCCTGGTCAAGCAGCTCCTACATCGGGGCCCGCGTCACCGGCGCCACGGCCGGCAAGGTGCGCGTTGGCGCCTACCGCATCTACAACCGCACGGAGCCGGGGTGGTTCGTGCACGTCTTCTGCGAGGGCGGGTACCGGATCATCGCCTCGTCGAGCTGGTACACCGACCACGCCAACAGCGGCCCGTTCTTCCGCCGCATGTTCGAGGTGGCCAAGAACGGCATCCCCGACATGAGCATCTTCGGCCTGGGCACCAACGACATCTTCGGCGCCTCGCCCCGGTCGGCGGTGCAGTACAAGGCCGAGGTCAAGACGTTCTTCGACTGGTACTACGGCATGTGCGGGGGTCGCCACGTCACGATCATCAAGGGCGAGCCGTTCCGCGGGGACTCCAGCACGGCCAACTACTCGACCTACGTCGCGCAGTACAACCTCATGGCCGGGGCGATCAGGGAGCTCATCGACGAGGGCTACCCCATCCTGTTCTACAACGGCCTGCTGATGTCCACCCGCTACTTCGGGACGCTTACGGAGGCATACCTGAGCGGCAAGACCTACCTGGGCGACTTCGCCACGCTGGTGCAGGCGGCCGGGTCCGTCGCCATCACGCAGAACGTCCACTACGTCTCGCAGATGAGGGGCGGGCACTACCAGTTCTTCCTGTGGACCGGGCCGACCACCACGATCGGCGCGGCCGGCGTCATCAGCTCGCTCCGCCACGGACCCGGCGCCGACTTCGACATCGGGGCTCCAGTCAGCGGCCCCCCAATCGAGAACTGGATGCCGTTCATGCGGCTCTTCGGACGCCAGGGCAACGTGGGGCCGGGTGCCCCCAACGACTTCGTCCACCTCTGCACGTCGGGCCAGCAGCGGGAGATGGACATGTTCGTCCGGTCGTTCATCGGGGCCTGCGCCGCCACGCGGGCGACGCCCCAGCGGACCTACCGCCGATAACTGTCGGGCGGGGTATAGTTTGGCGGTTGCACGGGCGCTCCTCGGAGCCCCGACATGGCCGCCACCCTCAACTCGCCTGTCCAGCTCAACAAGACCACCGTCGTCACCATGCAGGACCGTTGGGTCCCGGTGTCGATCGCCACGTCCGACCAGAACGGCACCTGGACCACCAACAGCGGTGCCCTGACCGCAGCCAGCGGCTACATCCACTCGACGTCGCTGATCGACGGCTCGAGCGCCGCCACCAACGGACGGTTCGTCGAGCTCAACATCGAGCCCTGCAACCGCCTGGAGTTCAAGTTCGCCGTCAACCACGCCAGCGACCCCAACGACATGGCGGTCGTGGCCCGCCTGTGGCTCATCGACGAGGCCGGCGTCGCCAGCGATGCGACCGAGCTCCTGGGCGAGTACGCGGGCGACATGACCATCACGTCGGGCAATACCACCCTGGCGACCGGGTCCAAGATGGCCCGCTCCACGGGCGTCAGCAAGTGGGCGGACATCATCTCGATGTCGCCCGACCGCACCTACGGCGGCGCCCAGATCCTCGGCAGCGTGTCCGACAACGCCGCCGCGGTCGTCAGCGTGGATTTCCGCGGCTATCGCGGGTACGTTCTCGAACTCAGCACCACCGGCGGCAGCGCTGCGGCAATCCTGCCGCTGCGGCGCCGGGTCTGATGAACTCTCGCACGGATTGCGAACAAGGAGGCCCCAAGCATGGTTTGGTTTGACCCATCCCCCACGATCAGCTACCCCGCCCTGTCCTGGGAGCAGGCGATGGTCCTGCTGTACCACTTCGAGCAGGGCAAGGACACGGCGGATCGGATGGTCCGCTGGCAGCCCATGGTGTCGGCGATGTACGACCGGCACGGGTTTGTCGCGTACGACGCGGCCAGCTCGCTGCGGAGCATGGAGAGCCCCCTGCTTCTCTTCGAGCCCAACAAGCCGCACTCGGAGACGCACCGCCTGCCCGAGGCGTGTTTCCGGGACCAGGCCGCGTTCTTCCGTGCGATCAACGAGGCCGAGCACGCCCACAACGCCATGGTGGCCGAGAAGAAGGCCAAGCACGCCGACGACGAGCAGAAGGGCAAGAAGCTCGACCCGTTCGCGCTCAAGACCGTGCCCATCACCCCCATGGTGCTCCAGGCGGTGAAGCCGACCGGCCACGACTACGCCGCGGCCCAGGCCCCGGCCACGCTCCGCATCGGCGACGTGATCTCCGGGCCCGGGGGCGTCCCGTGCGAGATCGTCGCCGACAAGGACGGCCGTCCGGCCATGCGTCCACTCGGGATGGCCATGGATGAGATCCCCAAGTCCGACGAGCACAAGCACACGGTGGTGGTCATGCAGCAGGACGGCTTGCGGACCAGCGAGGAGTTCGCCCAGAAGCCCAGTCGGACCAGGGTCGCCAAGGGCACCAGGGGCAGCGCCGGCAAGGGCGCCAAGGGCTCCAAGGCCGCCAGCCGCGGTGGTGGCGGGAAGGGCGGGGCGAAAGGGCATCGGGTGGCCTGAATGAAGCTCGCCACCCAGACCCCGAGACTGCCGACGCTGGAAGACCTGTCGTCGCTGTCGAAGATGGAGAGGACGGTCGTCGGCATGATCGGCCGGTGCCTGTCCGACGATCAGATCGCCGCCAGCCTGTGCCGATCCAAGGGCACCATCCGCTTCCACATCTACCACGCGAGGAAGAAGCTGGGCGGCATCAGGGGCCGGCGGGAACATCTCGCCCTGATCGCAATGCACTACGGCCTGTGTCCCCAGCTTGCCAGTCGTTGAGGGGGTCATGCAGGACGATCACCCTCGCCAACCTGTGCACGAAGGTGAGCATGACCTGGTGGCGCTCGGGCCCGCGGGACGCGACGAACACGCGTCCGGGGTAGACGTCGTCCGATTCGGTCACAAACCAGTACACGCCGGCGTCTGTGGGCTTAGGTCCACCATCCCGGAGCACGTCGATCAGCCACGGGTCATCGGTGGTCCGCTCGATGAGATCGAGGCACATTGATGGGGACAGCAGGCCGAGCCGGTGCCTGACTTCCTCCGCGTCCGGGTGATCTGGTCGCATGTCGGAGCGTAGATCCATGGGACACACCCGAGCCAAGAAGCGCCCCACCAAGGGCCCCAAGCCCGTGGCATACGAGAAGCCGGGCGAGGAGCCACCCAAGGACGAGCCGAAGTCGCAGGGCATCGGCCTGAGCCTCGCCCTCCGGCACCTGTCAAAGCGGCTCACCAATGGGGAGATGGCCAACGAGGAGCTGGCCAACTCGATCAAGTTCTGCAAGAAGGTCCTGGCCGACGCCAAATCCTCGAACTCCGAGAAGATCAACGCCGCGAACCTGGTGGCCCGCATCAACGCCGACCTGGACCGGGCGGCCGGCGACCTGATCCGAGCCGAAGTGCAGGCGACCATGGGCCAGGGCGGTTCCGACGAGCAGGGCGGCGAGGGCGGATCGACCGTCGTCATCGTGGGGAGTCAGAAGCTCGCGGCCCGCGTCGCGGAGGTGGCCGGTGGGAACCTCCGTCCGGTTTGAACTCCAGCCCAAGCAGATGGACTTCCTCGCGGCCGACGAAGAGGAGGTCATGTACTCGGGCGGGTTCGGCGGCGGCAAGACCCTCATGGTCTGCCTCAAGGCGTTCATCCGGGCGCAGCACCCCCGCGCGGTCGAGGTTCTGGCCCGTGCCAAGGACAAGGACGTCCAGGACACCATCCTGCCCACGCTCTTCGAGGGGTCGGGCAAGACGCCGGCCATCCTCCAGCCCGGCACCTACGTCTGGAACAAGGCCCAGAAGTGGATTCGCCTGCTCGGCCGAAACCAAGTGCCGCTCGGGCTCATCCGATACCGCGGTCTGGGCGCATCCCGCCAGAACAGCCTGGAGAAGATGGGGTTCCGCGGCCAGAACGTGACCGGGGTCGGCATCGACCAGGCGGAAGAGATCACCCTGCTCCAGTACAACAACGTGCTCGGCCGCACGCGAGTCAGCGGCGACGGACTGTCGCGGCAGGTCTACGGGTCGGCTAACCCGTCGGCGCCGTCGCACTGGATCGCCCAGCGGTTCGGCATCAAGACGTCGCACGAGCCCCAGACCACTCCGCACATCCGCTCGGAGATCGTGCTGCAAGGGCTGCGGAACAAGCTGCTGGCCATCCTGACGTGCCCGGCCGAGAACCCGCACCTGCCCCCCGACTACATGGCGAGGCTGGCGACCTACACCGGGGTCGAGCGGCTGAGGTACGTCCTGGGGCGATGGGTGGCGTCCGAGGGCGCGGTGTACAACAACTTCCTGCGGGAGATCCACGCCAAGGAGCGGTCGGGGCCGTGGTGCCGGGCCCTGGTGGCGGTCGACGATGGGACGTCGGTGCCGGCCGCCTTGCTGCTTCTGCTCGTCGACGCCAAGGGGAGGAGGCACTACGCCGAGGAGTGCCATCGGGCGGGCATGACCGATGCCGAGAAGGTGGCCCGGGTGGTGGACTGGAACCACAAGTACGGCCCGCTGGAGGCGGTGGTGGTCGATCCGGCCGCGGCGAGCCTCAAGCTGTCACTGTCCCGGGTTGGTCTCCCGGTATTCGACGGCCGGAACGATCGCAAGCCAGGGATCAGCGTCGTCCGGTCGGGCCTCGAGCGCGGCGTCGACGGGGCGCCGGGCTGGACCATCTCGCCAAAGTGCGAAAGGACCATCTCCGAGATCGAGGGGTATATGTGGGACCCCGACGCCACCGACGAGAAGCCGATCAAGCGGGACGACCACGGCCCCGACGCCATCCGGTACGGCGAGATGCACCTGTACTCGCCCCCGGCGCTGGTGTTCTCCGTGAAGCGCGAGCTGGATGAGCACGCATCGAGGATCAAGCCCGTGTGGGCCGGGCACCTGTCGCACGCCCATCCGCCCGGGCGCATGCAGGACGCATCGCTGGCCATGGGGAAGTTCCAGGACGTCATGCTCGAGCGCGATTCGGCGGGCCCCCTGGTCATGTGGAAGTCGCCCAAGAGGAGCCACCGGGCATCCATCATCATCTTCGGCAGCGTCGGGCACGGGGAGCGGAAGAGCCATCTGGTGATCGGGGACCACCGGACCAAGGAGATCGTGGGCGAGTTCTCGGCCGTCATGCCCCCGGAGACCCTGGCCCGCGTGGCGGCCATGCTCGCCCTGCACTTCGCGTCGGACGAGGCCGCGGCGGGCATCGGCTTCTATGGCAACTCCCCGGGGCGGGTGTTCGAGCAGCACCTGCAAAGGCTCACCTACGGGGGCACGCGCTGGCAGCCCAACAACAAGGACTTCGCCGAGGCCATCGGCGTGCTCCGGTCGGCCTGGGAGACGGGCCAGATCGTCGAGCCAAGCGCCGAGGTCCTGGTCACAGCCCGCCAGTACGTCTACGCCGGCGAGTCGGTCATGCACGCGAGCCTTGTGGGCGACACCGAGCAGCGGGGCGGGTACTCCGACGGCGTCATCGCCCGCGCCGGGCTGTGGTGGATGATCTCCGGGCAGGAGTTCGAGGACATCGACCCGCCTGAGCCGCCGCCGGGGTCGATGGCGTACCTGCGGAAGCGTGAAGAAGAGCGGGCACGCGGACGCCTTATGTGACGTCTACCCTTGTTCGGTTGCACGGGCGCCCAGGCGGGCGAACCGATGGACACCACACAAGGCGGCGTGATGGCACGGGCGGCGTTCCCCGACGCGGCGAGGCTCCTGCGGTTCATTCGGGCCGCCAACGACGCCCCCGACTCGCCCGTGCGGGCCCTTGCCGACTTCCACGAGGTCGCCAACCGCGAGTTCGCTGGCCCGTGGTGGGGCAAGAACCACAACCTGAACAGGGAGCCCAAGGACATCCGCCCCTACTCGATGCTGGGCGAGATGCTGAGGACCTACCACCCGCACCTGATGGGCGAGGCCCTGATGCCGGTGGTCGAGCCGATCGCCCTGGGCAACCGCGTCGAGTCCAAGATGTTGCAGATGCGGCTGCGGCGCTGGGTCGACGACACCGCGTATGCCGCGATCGACGAGCAGACCGTCATGGACTGCCTCCTGGGTGTCGGCGTCCAGTACGTCACCAGCAACGCCGGCGGGGCCATGTTCTCCGACGGGGCCGAGGACTTCGACACCGGCACGCCCGTGGCGATCCGGGTTCCCATCGGGAACATGGTGGTGGCACCGGGTGCCCTGGATTGGGACACCGCCGAGGCGATCGGGCACCGATACATGGTGGACCGACAGGCCATGCTCGCGCACGGGATTGGAAACCCCGACGTGCTTGTGAGGCTCAGGAACGTCTGGGAGTCGGATACGTCGCTCAACCAGCCCCAGAACAACCGAGACCCGGGCCGATCCAACGCCGACGATCAGCACCTCCAGGACAAGGTGTGGCTGTACGACCTGTGCTTCACCTACGCGGGCAGGCGGTTCTGCTGCACGCTCCCGTCCACGGGCGGCATCGACGAGTTCGTCATCAAGCCCTACGAGATGACGGACGAGCCCGAGGGGAGCCGGTACGTCGTGACGTGCCTCAACCGGGTCAACGACAGCCTGGTCCCGCTCTCGCCGGCGATGTGCCTGATGGACGCGCACCTCTCGATGAACACGATCAACTCGAAGCTGATGGAGCAGATCAAGACCCTGCGGAGGAAGATCATCTACAAGGCAGGGTCGGCTCGGCAGGTCAAGCTGCTCCTGAACCCCGATGGTGATGAGATGGTGCCCGGAGATCCCGGCAACCAGGAACAGGTGGTCCTCGGCGGCATGGTGAAGGAGCTGGTGGAGGGCCACGCCTTCCTGGAGGCCCTGGGTCGAAAGGTGGGCCCGAACGTCGACCTGGCGGGCGGCATGCAGGACCCGTCCGACACGGCGACGGGATCCAGCATCCTCGCTGGCAACGCGGCGGTGGTGATGGGGTACTGGAAACGCAAGATCGCCGACGGGCGTACCCGGGTCATGCGCCGGGTGGCGTCGATGCTCACCAGGTCGTTCGAGGAGATGCAGTTTGACTTCCCGCTCGCCAACGGCATGACGGTGCCTGTGGTGTGGCGCCCGCAGTCGATGAGCGTGTCGTACGACCAGTTCAAGTACCAGATCAAGCCGACGTCGAACATGGCGGGCATGGACGCTCGGGCCCGAATCCGAAGCCTCGCGGAGCTCTTCCAGACCATCCCTGGCATGGTGCAGGTGGCGGTGGGCATGGGCGGAGATCCCTCGAAGGTGGTCCGGATTCTGAGCGACCTGGCCGAGTCCCCGGAACTGGACGAGATCCTGCCGTCCGGCGACACCCGTTCGATCCAGATGCTGCTGCTCCAGCAGCTTGGGAAGAACGGTCAGGTTGGTGCTGGAGGCATGGGGATGGGCATGGGGGGCGGCATGGCACCTCCCCAAGGGGGCGGCATGCTGCCATCCCCAGGGCCCATGACACCGAAAGCCCAGCGGGCGAGTGATGTGTCCCGTGCCGTGCCCGCCTGACGTGGCTACGCTGCGGCCGACGTCGAGGCGAGATTTTCTCGCTGGACGTACCCACAACAACCCGGAACGCAAGGCCGCACGCGGACGCGACGCGGCAGGAGCAGAACATGCGCGAGCTCACGTCCCACAAGGTCAACGGCTGCAACAAGGCCATCACGATCACGCCAGTCGGAGAGCCCGGACCGGGCGGCGCCCACACCAGATACGACGTCAGAGGTCCGTCCAAGCAGATGCTCGGCGTCGGCATGGTCCCGTCGTTCGCAGAGCACATCAAGTTCCAGCGCGGCGACCCTGCCGTCTCCGTCAACGGCGTGACAAATGAGGCGCTGCTGGCGATCGTCGCGGACCGCCTCGAAGGGTTCCAGAGGGGCCCGTTCGCCTGCGAGGAGAACGCGGCGGCGCTGACGGCGGTGCAGGGCGCCATGGCGATCCTGGCGGTCCGCGCGGCCAAGCGTGAGTCATGGCTCGTTGATGGGCTAAAGACGGTCTGACCACACCATGCGAGTCCACTGTCCAACGTGCGGGCGGTTCTACGACGACGAGTTCCGGTGGACGATCTGCCCGCATCGCCACCTGGACGAGAACCCGCGGCCGAGCGCCGCAGAAAGCAGCAGCATGAGCGAAGAGAACAAGGACGTGAAGATCGGGATCCCCGCCGACGCCGAGACCGCCAAGGCGTTCGATGAGAACGGCGTCAAGCCCGGCGACATCATCGAGACCGACGCGGGCGACAAGATCCGCATCGGCGCCGACACGCCCCCGGACGTGTTCAGCAAGCCGCACAGCAAGACGCCGGCGAGCTGCGGACGGATCGTGCATGTCTACTCGAACCGCTGGACTGGCCCGCGCCCCGGGCTCGTCACGCAGGCGTGGGGCGTCTCCGACACCCACCAGCTCGTCAACGTCACGGTCGCGCCCGACGGCTGCAACGACTCGAAGTGGTTGTCCGAGATGGCCAAGACCGGCCAGGGCACGTCGCTCGGGAGCGTGGGCCTCTACGACCCGCTGACGCCCGAGGAACGGTCGGCGCTGATCGGCGTCCGCGTCCGCGACTACTTCCAACCTCCCCGCTACCACTGCGAGTGGATGCCGTTCCAGGCCGGGCAGGCGACTCGCACGCAGGCAGCCGAGGGCGATCTGGCCAAGCGGCTCGCGGCGGCCGAGGCCCAGCTCGCCAAGGCGACGGTGGCGCTGGCCATGCTGGCGAAGTCGTCGGCGTTCAACCTCAAGGCGACGGACCCGAGCCTGCACCAGCACCTGACGAACTGCTAGGCCACCTTTCCCGTCCGCGGGCCTTCACCGGCCCCGGGCGGCTTGCTTGATCGTGAGTGCGTCGGGCCGGGTGAGTAGCCCGGCAAGACGCTTATGCACAGTGGTGTCCTATTGAACGTAACTCCAGTCGAACCGCGAGCGCCTCGACCCAAGGGCAACTCGTGGGCAATGGTGAAGTCGTGGAGCCATGAAGGCGACATCATTCACGCATGGAGGAACGGCACCATACTCGCGCTGTCATCGAGGCACGCCGCAGTGGAATCCCACAAGTCGAAACTGGTGGTGCCGTCATTCCAACTGTCGATCTCGGACCGTGGACGACGTCCGAGCGATGAGGTGATTCGTGGCGTGTTGGCCGACTTCGACCTTGAAGGCGCTGAAGAAGACAATCACTCGCCCGGAGTGGCCCGCCATTTCTGGCTTGATGAGGGTCGCTCCGTGCAGCCGGAATGCGAGTGTAAGAAGACCGAAGAGATCGTTGTCGAGCCCGACGGCTACCAGTGGCAACGAGACAGGGGAGACCGCTGATGTGCCACCACCTTCGTGCATCGCCCGGAACCGTGCGACGGGAGCGGAGAAGGTCCACCGTGAGCATGAGCGTCGCGGCCCCAAAGAAGGGCACCGTCGAAACACCAGAATGGATCGTCGTCGACTTCGACAACCGAGGATTCCGGTGCAATCGGTGTGGACGCGCCGAGAAGCACTCAACGCCGTGCGGAGTCTCACGATTGGAGTCGTTCACACTTCGCGGTCAAGCGTTCGCCATCGACCATGCCGAGGGTGAGGGCGTGAAAGGTAAAGACTGATGCCGAAGTTCCGCAAGAAGCCCGTGGTGGTTGAC
>ERZ724505.955-NODE-955-length-16819-cov-7.450131_pt1 | contig 16819 bp, 13 predicted proteins | sample MGYA00376038_ERZ724505 | MGnify/ENA primary metagenome ERZ724505 (study PRJEB28724, sample SAMN07190884) | wastewater metagenome | isolation source: effluent of sewage treatment plant in Hong Hong | place: Hong Kong | collected 2016-03-17 ... | reverse complement strand
GCCAATAAAAATAAGCAAAAAGAAAAGAAACTAAAAATAAAAAAGAAATCGCGATATGAAAAGACACGGAAAAATGAGTCATGATAATTTCTCTGTAGAAACTCACGCAAACAATTCCAGCCACCACAATAAACACGAAGAGAAAAGACAAAAAATTCTTCATAAATCTAGTATAGCAGAAAACAGACTAACTCTTATTACATAACGACACTCGCGTTTTATTTTTTCAACAATCCATCTTTTCTTTTGCTCCTTACGACATAGACAATACTTGAAATCACAATGAGGAGTCCGAGCCCTTGAGCACCAGGACTGTCGTCATATCCACCGTACACAAATACAAACACACCAAAGAGCATGAGAAGGATTGCGCCTGCTATTTTAAGTTTATTCATAGAGTTTATAGAAGTGTACCAAATGGAACTGAGTTTTGTATACAATAAAACCCACCATCTTGCGACGGTGGGTTTCCAAAGTAGTTTGGTATCTTTAAACTTAAGTATTATAAACTCAAATCGTGTGATGTATCTTAAATTCGAATTCTCTAAGCAATCGAGAAATCATCATTTTCATCGTTACTCCTTGACGCTTTCCCGTAGGATACTCATACCATACGTTGTGTTGACCATGAAACTTTGCTAACTTCGTTTTCAACCCGAACAGTCGACCAAAAAAACCTGGTATTTTTTCGACGGTGAGCTCAATAACAGTTGGTTCAACATAGACCACTGAAACTAATTTGTACGTCATAATATATTTCTTGTGTTTGTAGTTAACTTTGCTTTCAAGAAACAAAACTTGCATCCTGGAAGCAAAGTTAATTAGGAGCCACATAAAAGAACTATTTATTAAAATGAAAGCATAAAATCTAATATATGTCAACTAGTTCCGAGGAGAAGGTACTCTCCCTCACCTCTCAATCGCCCGAGACTCACGATAGAGCTATTGCGTTCGATCCGTTACAAAAGCATAGATCGAATCTTACAGATTCAGTAACCACGATTGGATTTCTCCGTCGCAAAAGAATGCTCGGATAAATCTCAATCGGGCTTCGATCCCTTACGAAATCAATCCCTATTGATTTCGTAAGGGATATCTCGCCTTACAGGCGCAGTACAGGTTTCCTATTTTCTCGCATGAAAATACTCGAAAATATAGGAGAACCTTTTCGATCCCTTCACGTCGGTCTAACAGACCGACTTCCCGGAGTCACAAAAAGTAAAAGCGCCTCGAAAGGCGCTTAAACTTTATGGGCTCCGGGAGAAGGGATCGAACCTTCGACCAATCGCTTACGCTTACCCTCTCATTACTGAAAGGAGCGGACTATATCATTCTCGTGATCCACCTCTGGACCTTACGAGACGAGGGGCTTCCCATCTGCCCCGTGGCAGACAGTACTCCTAAAAAGGATAGTCTCTACACCCTCCCTTCAACCTCACTCAAGATTTACTTTGAGTTTTCGTCAAAGGGCTCGGCTCGGGATTGCCCACACATGTGGGGTTCCCCGAATTCACCTCGTTTTCGACCAAGCTTTCACTTGGAAGCTGCATGATGCCCGCACCAACCTCTCTGTGGCAATTCGCGCACAAAAGAATACATTTATCGAGCTCTGCTTTTACCTTATCCCATGAACGCGTATAACCCTTATCACCAATCCCGAATCCTTTTTCTTCTTTTTTGATATGGTGAAGTTCTAACGCGCCTTGATATTTATTGTATCCACAGATCTGACATTTGCCTCCTTTGTACTCAATAGCCAAAGATTTGATTTTTTTGCGTCTTTTAGAAACCGCACGAATCAAAGCTTCGCGTCGATCGGCATATTTTCTTCTATCTGGCATTACTTTAATAATACCACCAGAAAATCGTTTACAGGCGACTGCTCTACCGCTGAGCTATCCCGGAATGTTTTATGTGCTCTATCTGGCTATCAGTTTACTCATAGCCAGAACAAAACCTTAAAACACAGAGTACTAAACTTATGAATTCTACACCTTCTTCCGAGCTTCTACCTATACATAACCGGAATGTTCTGTATCATAGCAAATTATAGACATGAAGCAATAAAGCCACCACCCTACCCTCACCCTACATTTTTTTCAACTCAAGTGATGATAAAATCTTGTAAAAATCAGTACGAATCATATCGCTCTTTGCTTTATACGAAACAGTAAAAACATAGACCCGAGAACCAACTTCTACTGCAAAAGCATCGCCGTTAAATGCTCCCGCCCACTCATACGTGAGTGCAGGAAATCCGGACAGAGTTGTCCTTTTAAAAGAACCCTTTGATGCTACCCACGAATCTTCTCGCCTGAGAGTAAGCCACTGATCGAGCGTACTCGCATCGCTTTTTTCATACACCCGCACAGCAATTGAAGGCACATTGTCTCGATTGAGTGTCTGTCCTTGCTTAATAGCACTCTCAGTGAGTGTTACGGTATGTCCCGATTTATCTATAGTAAAACTATCATCAAGAAAATACTTTGATGGATAGGTGAAAAAGATAGAATTGTCTTCTGTTCGATACTCTTTTGCAATAGTTTGAGAAAAATATTTTCCTGCAAAAATACCAATACCGAGCACAAACAAAATAACAATAAAAGTTTTCATAAAAATGATTCTAATTTATTTTCTATAAGTATAACATTTACCCACAGATACTTTGACTCAAAGGGTGCCACATGGTATAATTGACTTTATATGAGAACAGTGTTGAAACACTATTTTGTTCCCCACGCGGATAATGAGTACGCACCCCATTTTTTCCGCGACACCTGTCTAACTTTTTTTGCGATCATAACTATCGCTCTCCTCTCCCTCTCTGTTGCAGGATCATTTGCTGCAAAGGAGACAGGACTTTTGGGCGCTATTTATTCATCTGTACTTGTAGATCTCGCAAACCAAAATCGAGAAGAAACCAATCTTAAAACCCTCACCATAAACCCTGTACTCGAGAGAGCCGCTTCGCTCAAAGTCGATGACATGATTCAAAAAGGTTATTTTGCACATCAGAGCCCTGACGGTATCACTCCGTGGTACTGGCTCAGCAAAGCTGGCTATTCATTTATATACGCGGGTGAAAATCTCGCGATTCACTTTACCGAGTCAGAAGCAGTAAATCAGGCATGGATGGCATCCCCCGGACACCGTGCAAATATTTTAAATAAAAACTTCAGTGAAATCGGAATCGCGGTCCGTGACGGTTTTTATAACGGAAGAAACACAACATTTGTTGTTCAAATGTTTGGTAAGCCTACCTATCTCAGCGAGAAACATACCCAAAAAACTCTCTCCTACGAAGACAACACTGTTCCCAACGTCAAAGGTGAGTCTATAGAGATCCTTGAACAAACACAAAATGACACACAAACAGAATCCTTTATTTTTGCAAAAAACACAGCTCTCGAACAAAATATCGAACTCGTTGGAGAAATGACTGCACCTCAAGAGAAAAAAACATACTCATCATGGTTTGAGCGCCTCGTTATGCGTTTTCCTAAAATAATTGAAAATACCTATATTGCCCTCGGCACTCTCGTTGCCCTTGCAGTACTTATGCTTGTTTCAATCGAAATCAAACACCAACATCCAAAACATCTCGCCTACGGCCTCCTCATACTCGTACTCATCGGAGGTTCACTCTACGTACACAACACAACAGAGCTCGCGCAACTCGCTCGGCTCCTCTAAAACATTGCAGAAAACATCGATCGCCCTTTGTCTACTTCCCCAAAAGTTGATGTAAGCGTTATACTCCTAAGTGTTAGCTATCACGCACGATGCGTGACATTCAAAGAAAAAAGATTTGGATGTGGAAATGAGGTGAGAAACAAATACATAGTTTCAATTCCTCTACTGTGCCGCAACGGTAATGCCTAACATCTCACGATGTACAGGACAAGTCCGGTCGTTAGCTATACATTTTACAATTCCGAGCAGAAGCGCATACACCGTGGTGAGACACCTAAACTCTCCATACCTATCCTTCTCTCGCGAGAAGCTTTTTTATTATCTTATTATGCGTACACATATACAAAAAATAGTAGTAGGCGTTCTGGGTTTGGTTATCCTGACTTTTTTACTCCTTGGATCACAAAAGACAAATCAAATACCCAAAAGCGAAACCTCACCTACAACCACACAGAGCGTCACGACAACCATCGAGGTACACAATACCACTCAGGAATACCCGACTAAAAAAATAACTCCAGAAGTTGCAGAAAATACTCTCAGGGATCCAATAACAGTAACATTTACCATCCCTCGCAAAACATATGAGGCTACCGTGGAGAACACGTCATCGGTTTATGAGCTGATGGAACATCTCCGAAATACACAAGGACTACTCTTTGAATCTGAATACTACACAGGCATGGGTTTTTTCATTACGTCACTATCAGGCACCAAACAAAACCAGAAAAATAGCGAATACTGGACTCTCTACATAAACGGCAAGGAATCACAAACCGGAGTGTCCTCTGCCTTTTTGAAAAACGGAGACTCAGTGGAGTGGAAATTAGAAAACAGAAATAACCTATAAACATCATGAAAAAATTACTTTTTGTAACATTATTTTTTGTTGCGCCACTCATTACACTCGCTGATGAAGCAACATCAACTGCAACCACGACACCAGAAACTCCCGTAGAAGAAACTATTGTGGTAAACCTCAACATCAGACACACCAACACGGTTATTTTTTCAGGACCAATCACCGTACCGAAGAATAAAACAATAGGAACACTGGATAATACCGGCGCGAGCCATACCGTACTCAGTGATAGTGTTCTCGGAGCGCTCGTACGTGCAGATGGCGACAGTGATTCATTCCGTATTTCAGACCTCGCCCACTACAGCTCTTTTGATTCGTTCCTCATAAACTGTATCGAAGCAAACACCTCGAACTTCTGCTACAACTGGCAATATGTAGTAAACAATACCTATCCCTATGTCGGTATAGACGATTACATTCTTTCTCAGGGCGACACGATATATCTCTACTTTGGATCGCCTCGAAAATTTTCCTTTACCGCTACGACCACAGACACACAAACACCTTTTGATGTTCTTGTAGAAACATATGATTACGAAAACGACGCGTGGAATCCTCTAGAAAATGCTCGCGTAGGTGCAACACAACCAAATCCAAGCGACCCCTACTCACCTCTCGTACCGTTTTCATCGGTGAGCAATACACTCGGTATCGCATCTCTGCTCGTATCAACTCCTGGAACATTTGATATTGGGCTAGAACTTGATTATTACTACCCTACGCAACCTATTGTCGTTATCGAGGCTCTTTCTACCACAACAAGTACAAGTACTCCTCCTGAAAATACTCAATCAAATAATTCATCTTCACGCAGAGAAGAATCACAGACAACAGAACCTCAGAAAAACTTTGATTTGGAAAAAGCCCTCTCGTTCATACTCTCATACCAAAATGAACAAGGCGTATTTGCCAACGACCTCTACACCGACTGGGCACTTCTCGCGCTCATAGCGGGAGACGCATCTGGAAATGCCCTCAGTAAAACCAAAAAATACATCACCGAAAATCCAACAACAGGATCATATCTCCTTGATTATGAGAGACGCGCTCTTTCCCTCATGAGCGCAGGTATAAACCCCTACACAGGTAGTTCTCAAAACTATATAGACTACATACTAAAAACATTTGACGGTACTCAGTTTGGTAACAGCGACCTCTTTAATGACGATATCTTTGCCCTCATACCACTCGTCAAAGCGGGCTACGGGACACAAGATCCAGAGATACAAAAAGCTACTGCATTTATCATCTCCAAACAAGACAGTAACGGATCATGGCTCGGTGTAGATCTCACGAGTGCAAGTATTCAAGCTCTCGTACCTGTGCGATCCCTCAGTGGAGTCGAAGAAGCACTTCAAAAGGCAAAGGGCTACCTCAAAAACACACAAGGATCTGACGGCGGATTTGGAAATAGTTTTGCTACAAGCTGGGCAATTCAAGCAATACATGCTCTCGGAGAAGATCCAAAAACATGGACAAAAAACAACAAGAGTCCTCTCGATTATCTTGCGAACACACAAGACACTGACGGGGGTCTCGACAAAAGCCTCGATACTAATTCTCGTCTATGGGCAACAAGCTACGCCATCACAGCCCAGAGCGGTAAAACATGGAATGCACTCATGGCGACATTCTCAAAAAATACCTCTCGAGACGCTGTCTCTTCTCCAGTCGTTTCAGCGGGAACAACCGGTACCACGACAGGGTTTGTGCTTGGTACAAGCACCAGTGCACTTATTCAAACAGATCGAGACATAACTCGAAAACTTGTTCTCGATTATATCTATGAACTCACAGGACTCACCGGAGACACGCTCATTCTGCTCTACGAACCACAGACGATCATTCCTGTACAAAAAAAACAGACCGTATCTACTACAACAGAACAAGAAATGACAGATGAACCGCTACCCGCACGAGCCTTTGAAGTGCCAACACCTCCGCGCAATATAAAAGGCGCGCTCAAAGACTTCCTCGATTCGATATTCAAATAAAAATAAGTTACAATAAACCCCACCATGAAAACACGTACCAAAATACTTCTCGCACTACTCCTCATTGCATTTGGCTTTGCAGGAAGAATGCTTCCTCATGCATGGAACTTTACACCACTCATTGCTATTTCACTCTTTGCGGGAGCATATCTCGGACGGCGTTATGTGATAGCAATACCCATCATTACCATGCTCCTCTCGGATATATTCCTCGGCTTTTATAATGTCGGAGTTATGCTCACGGTATACACGAGCATAATTCTAGCGGGCCTCATAGGGACATATCTCTCCTCACAAAAAAATCTCGGCCGTCTCACCCTCGCAACACTCTCCTCGTCAACACTTTTCTTCCTTACAACTAACACAGCGGTGTGGGCTTTTGGAACTATGTATGAAAAAAGCCTCACTGGCCTCCTCGCATCATATACCGCAGGCATACCTTTTTTTAGAAATATGATTGTGGGAGATATATGGTTTACTCTCGTCCTCTTTGGATCGTATGAATTGGCAGTACTTTTGTATAAAAGAATAAACACAAAGGAAACACCAGAAACTGTTAACTTGTAACGCGTAGAAATCAGAATTTAGAACACAAAACCTAAAAGCCTCCCAATCAACTACCTTCCGAGTCGATAAAGCTGTTTTGCTTCCTCAGCAGACAAGATCCTGTTGTATAAACGAACCTCATCGATAGCTCCATCAAATGTTCGTGCGGTATCGGGACGATTACCAATAGTCACGTCCAAAGAAGCATCAGAGGCAGCAGGGTCAGTGGTTCCAGAGTTTGAACTATAAGAAATTTCAACACCGTTACGGTAAATAATTACACCCGTAGTACCAATCCCCACCGAACCATCCCAAGTTATAGTAATATGTTGCCACTCACCCACCGTAAAACTATTATCTGCGCCACAACGCATGGCTCTTCCGGCCCCTGTTGAACCCAATTTAACAAAATACATTGAATTAGTGAGAGTTGGCCCCCCTGTAATACAAGGCGATCCTGTTAACAAGGTAACCATCCAAGCTCCTGCGGAGAAACTTCCATCTTTTGAAATGACACGGCTACTGAAATTTGACCCGGATATAAACTCACCTGCAGAGTTTGGTTTAATCCAAAAACTAACACTCATGGGTATGAGATCGTCGAGAGAACTCGCTGAACCAGCATTCACAATATCGTCCACCGCATCAAAACTTAAAGCTTGGCCTGATTTTCCTGGAACAGGAGATGTTGTGGTACTCATACTTGTAATCACCGCGTTATTATTACGACCAGAACGATCGTATGCGATATTATTTGCCCAACTGATGTCAGAACCATTAAATGACCAGTAGCCCACGAGACCGTCAGTGAATCTGTTTTGTTGTGATGAGTTAATAGCCGTTTGATTTTGATTATAAAGCGCCAAAATCTCTGCGTCAGAAAGCGCCCTATTGTACACACGAACATCATCTATTTTCCCTGGGAAAAATCTCGCTGGACTACCACTGATGTATGCCCCTCCAATTGAAGCATTTGCAGTACTACTAAGAGCACCATCATTATCATTAGTCGTCGCCACATTAACACCGTCAACATAAATTTTCCACTGTGTACCATTGTGCAAACCCACGACATGATGCCACGTATTTACAGGAAAAGTAATTGACGCAAAAGTATTATTCGTTGTTACTCCAGAATAAGAAAGCATTTCTAAACGAGAACCCCCTTGCGAACTATAACGGAGGGAGTACCCTTCCACACTACCGTCATAACCTTTTTCAAAAATCACCCCACAATAGAAACCGCCACCACAATTATTTGATGTCGGAAAAGAATTAAAATTAACCCACGCAGAAACAGTCACTTGTCCCACAATATCAAGCGCTGAAGAATTACCGAGAGCTATAAAATCATCAGTGCCGTCAAAATCCAAGGCCTTGCCTTTTTTTCCACTTATCCAATCGGTGTGCGGAGCCATGTTGGTGAGAGTTCCATGAAGGCTATTACCAGAAAAATCATGAGCGATAGTAGAGGTACCTTCATCGAGTGACCAGTGGCCAACAAGACCTCTGTTTGAAACGACCTTGCGAGTTACCTGACCACTTGAGTAGAGCGACTGAATTTCGTTAAGAGTCAATGCTCTATTGTAAATACGCACATCATCTATTTGAGCACTCACATAACCATCGTCACCGGTACCCACTCCGGCTCCAATGGCAACCGCTCCTCCATTGTTTAAAGTACCCATACTCGCGCCTGATGTTGCGACAAGAACTCCATCATAGTAAAGGAGTGCATTAGAGCCGTTTGAAACGCCTACAATATGTACCCATTTTCCTGTTTGAGGAAAAGGTCCGGTAGCCCACTGATTTTCAGAGCCTCCCTGTCTACCAAAACGCATACCGGTACCAACATGAGACCAAAAAGCATATGAACCTGCGGCTTTCGACAGCAGATCGCCATCATCCCACACAGAATCTTTGACCCACATAGAGACAGTCACCGTGCTCGAAATATTAAGCCGACCTTGAGAGTCCGTAATAGAAACGTACTCGTTTACACCATCAAAATCAAGAGCCCTTCCTCTCTTACCACTTATCCAATCAGTTGACTCCATGTTGTTGAGGTTTCCGTTTTGACCAAAGCCAGAAAAATCGTGAGCAATGGTTCCTGCATTTTCATCAAAAGACCAATAACCAACGAGACCGAGGTTTGTTGGGGGTTTAGAAAAAGTTCCAGCATGAAGAGGTAAAACCGTGAACAAATAACTTGCCACAACAAAACCAGACACAAGGACAAGTCGGATATTTTTACTATGTAGTAGTGAGGAAAACATTTTTTAAAAAATAACTCTTTTCATTTTAACATGCCAACCTTTCAATCTACTTTCTACCCATTCCGTACAACTGTTTCATTTCTGAATCAGACAGAGCTCGATTATAAATACGCACCTCATCAATAATTCCATCGAAACCACGAAGAGAATCAGCTGGCCGAATGCCAATCCCCAAAGATGCAGTAGAAGCGGTAAGTGCAGGCTGTGCTTGAGTACTCACAGCAATACCGTTTACATACAAAGTTACCGTTGAACCATTAAAAACAGAAGCGACGTGTTGCCACCTATTTAAAGTTATAACGTTTGAGGTTGATGCATTAACACCACCAGAATAAAATAATAATCCATTTGTGATACTATTATTGTTGAGGGAAAATATATATCCATTTACTCCATCCTTATGCACAATACGACCAAAGTTGTTTTGCCCAAATGAATTTGGTTTAATCCAGGCAGATATGGTTATTGAACTCGTGATATTTAGACTCGTAGAGTTAGGGACAAGAATATGGTCATTGATGGAATCAAAATTGAGAGCCTGTCCTGAAGCGCCCGATACAGGCGAAGATGATGTGCTCATGTTCAAAATAGAACCATTATTTCCTCTACCAGAGCGGTCATATGCCACATTTGTAGGCCAATGCATATCAGGGGCATTGAATGACCAGTACCCTACGAGACCATTTGTGAGCTGATCTTTTTGTGGAGCATTAATTAATGTTTTGTTTTGTTGGTAAAGCGCCCTTATTTCTGTCGGTGACAAAACACGACTATACAGATGCACGTTGTCTATCTGACCATTAAAAAATTGAGTTGCATTTGCTTCAGCAATGTACAGCGGAGCATTCTGGTTTGAAACCGTCATTGTTGTTGTTAGTATCAATACACCATCCGCATAACAAAGTGTCCCATTTGAAACCCCACTTTGAAAAGAACATGCGACATGATGCCACTGATTATCATTAAGTATTTTTCCACTTGATCGTTCGGCATTAGCCCCCCAATCATAAATCGAAAAGGAATTATTATTCAAAAACATTCCATAAGCCATTTGTTTGGCGATTATTCCTCTATAACTAGAGCCCGCATTTGAAGTTTTTATCCAAGCCGACATGGTACCAACAGTCAATTGAACGCTTGGTGAATTACCGACTGAAATCCTTTCGTCCCCTGCATTATCAAAACTTAAAGCTTTTCCTCTTTTTCCGTTTATCCAGTCACCACTTTCCATGTTTTCAAGGGCCCCATCATTTCCATTTCCAGAAAAATCATGAGCGATAGTTGACGTACCCTCATCAAAAGACCAATAACCGACAATACCTCTATCAGACACTCCGGTGCGGATAGTCTGTCCTGTAGAAGAAAAAGCATTTATCTCATCTTGAGACAATTTTCTATTATATATGCGAATATCATCAAGATATCCAAGCCAGTACTGGCCGGTGCCAGCATCGCTTCTTCCTATGTTTGATATAGCAAAAATTCCTGATTGAGCCGCATTGGAAAACAACCTCGTTGGCACACCACCGTCAACAAATAAGTCGACCTTATTGCTCGAATCTCTTGTAAGAGTAATATGGTGCCACACATTAGAGGAAGGCAAATCGACCGTATTGTCACTTGAACCGCTCGTCAAGACTCGAAAGAAAAACTTGTTAGTAGTCACGCCTTTACAAATTTTTATAGATCCAGCACTATGTCCAAAAACACACCTAACATCTGAATTTGAGCTACTCGTATTCCACCAAAAAGAAACGGTAAACTCACCCAAAAGACTAGCGTCTGTGTTTGCAAGGTAATCGTTTGAACCATCGAAATCAAGTGCCTTGCCTCTCTTACCTGCTACCCAATCGGTATTTGCGTCCATATTAGTAAGGGTTCCGTTTTCATCGAAACCGGAAAAATCATGAGCGATAGTTGACGTACCCTCATCGAATGACCAATGAGCAACCAGACCCAAATTTGAATGAGGTTTTGAAAAAGTGGCAGCATGAACGGGTAAAACCATTAACGAGAAACCTGCCACGACAAAACCGAACAAAAGGTCAATTCGGATATTTTTAATGTTGGACGAAAAAGACATCATATTTTGTTATTTCCACTTTATTGTTGCAAGTGCTTTGTCTAAACCCTCTACGCCTTCATGGGTCGACGAAAACTGATACGCATATCCATCTTTTACAAACCACACTTCAAACGTGTCTCCGAGCGACTCATGGCGAGAAACAAAAGAGAGCGCTTTAATCCCACTAGGTAACGCTATTGTTTCTGGACTCTTCATAACAATGTCTGGTATATCATTTTGAATGCGGTTTGGAGTAAGTTCAATATTCGGCTCGTCAAAAGGAGTGACAAAAATCTGAAAACCTGCAAGAGAATCCCCTCCTCTACTCACTACAATAGAATCCCCTGTTTCCTCTTGAATAAAACTCGGCGCATATCCTTCTGGATACTCAAAAGAAAAAACAGGATCGGCGTGGGTATACTTTGAATCTTTGTTGGTTTGTGCTGTTGAAGCATTTTCTACTGCTGGAGTTTTTACAGTAGTAGTATCAAAAACAACACTTCTGTCTACCTTGAAAAAGAAGAGGTACGCACAAAAACCAACAATGAGCAAAAAAAGTATGAAGATGATATTTTTCTTATGCATGTTTTTTTAATTTGAGTTAATGATTAAGGAGTTTCAGGTGCGGGTTCTGGAGCTGGCTCTGGGTCTGGTGTAGGCGCTGGATCAGGTGTTGACTCCGGTATCGGCTCTGGATCTGGAGTAGGTGTTGGTTCAGGGGTCGGAGCAGGTTCAGGATCTGGGGTTGGGGCTGGCTCTGGATCAGGTGTTGACTCCGGTATCGGCTCTGGATCTGGAGTAGGTGTTGGTTCAGGGGTCGGAGTAGGCTCAGGATCTGGGGTTGGAATTATTGGACTTGTTATTGTCGCACCACACTCTCCTGCCTCAGACTGCATCACGCCGTTTGCAATGAACATACAGACCGCTTCACCAGTAACACGATCGGTTACAGTGATACCCGCTGTGCTCCTATCATCAGGAACAATCTTGAGAGACTTTGCCGTAACTGCATTTGCTACGAGGTTGTCGACTGTTATTGTTTCTGCAAACACATCGGTAAAGCGAGCAATTGCGTTTTCAAACACTACACCAATCTGAGTGAACCACTCTGAAACTATTGAGATGGTCGTTGATGCTGTTGTGGATGCAGTTGTTGTACCTGACAAAGCGGCAAGGGTTGTTGAAGCTGTGGTTGAAGACATGATAGAAGCGAGGAGGTTTGCTGTGGCGTCGAGACGAGCTTCGAGTGTTGTTACGCGATCAGACAAAGCATCGATAACGCGAACTTGCTCCTGAACACCAGCAAGGATGTAAGTAGAAAGTTTATAAATATCTACACCCTTACCTCCAGGTGCGAGAACTTCGAGAGGGGCCTCCTCCGCTATGAGACCGAGGCGAAGAGGTTCTGAACCTGACTCAGAATTATAGTGATACGTTGCAACTCCAATATTTCTAATTGTATCCAAAACAGATGCTTTATCTTCTTGTGACAAGTATGTAATGTCTTTCTTTGCATCTCGTGTTGAAACGTTTACAAACGATGTCGCGGCAACATCACCGTCTACATAGAGTTTATATACTGCCGAAGTAGTACCGAATCCTGCATGACCATTCGCGTCAATCACAAAGACCTCGTCACCTTCATTGTCTTTGAGAATGAGTTTCTGGAGAACAGAAGGATTGAGATCGCCTTCGGTAAACGCAAAGCTGTTTGCGAACACCAAGTCGCCCGTATAGGTATTTCCTGTTGTGCGGAGATTTCCCTTGACCCAGAGGTTTGAAGAGTACGTTGATGTTGAGTTTGCACCAGTACCCAAGACATCGAGATAACCAAAGATTGTCGATGTAGCGCTTGTTGATGTTGCGGTGAACTTTTCCGCAACAACAGCGCCTGCAACTGACAATTTTGCGTACGGAGATGATGTTCCAATACCCACCGCAGTATTCTTTGTACCTCCTGCACCGTTTGACTCAGCGTACACAGTGAGAAGCGGATCACCGTTGATAGCTGCGGTATAGCTCTGCTTTGTGCCATCTGCTGATGCTGAGGTTACAGGCATATCTGTCCATGTCACAATACCCGCATCAGAATCAAATGTTGTAATGCCCAACTGAAGGTTATCAATATTTGTTACTCCTGATGAGAAGTCATAACGGAGAGCTCCGTTGCCAACATTGAATCCTCCAGCAAATGTTGAGGTAGCTGTTGTTGATGTTGCGGTGAACTTTTCTGCCACCACCTCACCTACAACTGACAATTTTGCGTATGGAGATGTGGTACCGATACCAATATTTCCATTTCCTGAAACGATAAAGAGTGTTGATGTCGCAAGGTTGGTTGATGATGTTGCAATGACAAAGAGAGGAGTAGCTACCGCTCCATTATGTGAACCAACAGAAAGCTTTGCGTATGGTGATGTGGTACCTACGCCAACTGTTCCAGCGACAAGTGTTCCAACAGAACTTCCTTTTGTACCGGCACCAACAAATAATTTGCCAGCCTCTCCTCGAGAAATACCTATATCTTTTGTTGACCACCACTGATCATTACCCCAACCAACAATTGCCTGATATCCCAAATTGACTCCTCGAGGATAGTTAGCGGACTCAGTACTACTATCAACGAGCATCGCTGTCTGATCATCTAGCGTACCCAAGTTAGAAGAACCAATAAGACCATCCTCACGAATAAAGGCAACTTGTACTCCTGATGAATTATTAATACGGAGGACAGGATTAGCAGTACCTCCTCCCACGTTACCTGCTGCTCCCTGAATAGTCACACGAGTATTTGTTGTACCTCTAAAGAAAGCAGTAGCCGCAGTAGCAGAACTCAACACTGAGAACGTATTAAACGGAGTTGTAGTTCCTACTCCCACATTTCCAAAACGATCAACGATAAACACTGTGCTTGTAGCTGTACCCGCTGTTGAAGATGCGATAACAAAGAAAGGAGAAACAGGATTTGTTGTAGTAGAAACAGAGAGTATTCCCCATGGAGATGTCGTGCCGAGGCCCATTCTGTATGCCGAGTTGGTGTAGATAGAGAGAGCGTCTGAAGTAGATGTTGCCCACTTTGAGTTTGCACTACCCCCACCTCCCGCACCGCCGTCATCATCAGAACAAACAACTTGTCCTAAAGCGTTTGTAGTGAGAGCCCCACCGTTGGTGTTTCCTGAACAGTTGAGACCGGTTATAACAAGGTTAGTTGTAGTTGCGGTACCCGTAGCGGTGAGGTTTGCAAGAGTTACATTCCCCGAAAACAATCCATTACCTTGTACTGAAAGCTTTGTTGCTGGGGTTGTTGTACCGATAGCCATATTTCCTGCAAAGTAACCATCTCCGTTGTCGAGGTCCACAAACGCAACGTTTGTGTTGTTTCCCATCCACTGGAACTTATTCTCAGGATTATTCCAATACAAACCGTATGTATCATAATTAGTAGATCCAATAAAGAAGGACATTACATATCGACTTGAGCTTGCGTCAAATCTCCAGCGGCCAGTTGAACTAATGTCTCCTACAATTTCGAGAGCATCACGAGGAGCGGGTGCATTTATACCGACCCTTCCGTTATTAAGCACTGTGAAAAGAGTTGTGGTTGAGTTTGCTGTAGAAGACGCTATAGAGAAGAGAGCGGTGTTGGTTTCTCCATTGTATGCATGTACAGAAAGTTTTGAGAAAGGAGTTGAGGTACCGATACCAATGTTTCCAGTTGATGATATTCTCATTCTTTCAGTATTGTTTGTACCAAAGAGAATGCTGTTTGCACTGTTGTTACCGATAAGCAAGTTTGTAGAAGAAATAAGAGATGAAACTGCAAATGAGCTTACTCCCCACACTGAACCAGTAGCACCTGCTCCATACATTCTCAACGTAAGGTTCGATGCCGCTCCGAGACTCTGGAGAACAAGGTTCGCGGAACCGCTCGCGCCGTTTGAGGTTTCCTGAACTTCGATACCTGAAGGCGCATTAGCGGTGCTCTTTATTTTCAAAAGTGCGTTAGAAAGTGATCCGGTATATGTACCACCGATAGCCATTACACCCGTAGTGGTTGAGTTTCCAGAAACAGTGAGTCCTCCCTGTCCTGTGCCGTTTCCAATCGTAGAAGAAGCTGAGATGAGAACACCGAGTGTTGTTGTTGGACGGAGAGAACCAGCGACTATAGACCAGTCACGGAATTGTGAAGCGTAATAGTCCTGTGATGTTGTAGCCCAAGATGAAGATCCTGCTCCACAGGCTGAACCTGTACCTGATACCTGACCGAGAGAGTTCACTTGGAGACACTGAGTAGAGCCGGTGATTGAAGTAATAGCAAGGTTGGTGGTTGATGCGGTACCTGTAGCAGTGAGGTTTCCTCCGATGTATGTATCTCCTGATACAGAAAGGCGGGTGAATGGTGTAGATGTACCAATTCCGACCTTACCACCTTGAACGATCCTCATTACTTCACCTTGTGCGGGAGAGAACGCAATAAAGTTTGATGTTCCACTTGTATAATTAGTAACAACATTAAGATAATTATCTCCACTGTTGTTAAATAATATCTGAGCATTTTGACTCGTTGCGCCACTACCGAGCTGCAAGAGACCGTTTGTAGAATAGATACCTGTGTCCACACCAAGTGAGCCAGAGACACTAAGATTCCCCGTCGTTGTCGCACCTCCAGAGATAGTAAGTCCTCCAGTTTGTGTTCCAGAGCCGATTGTTGAAGAAGCAGAAACGAGTATGCCAAGTGTGGTTGTTGGAGCGAGGTAACCGTTGGTGATTTCCCATGCCTTGCCGAATGATAGACCGCTACCACCTACAGATCCTGTGATACAGGTTCCATTAATAGCGAAACATCCTCCGGTGAGATTGAATCCAACATTTGATGTTGATGTAGCAGAGCCTGAGATGTTGAGGCCTGAGAGTGTTGTAGTACCGAAGCCTGTAGCTGATACAGAGAGGAGTGTTGTTGAGGCGCTTGAAGTAACTTCAAAGGCACGACCAGTTGTTGTTGCCCATACAGAGAGACGAGCGTATGGAGTAGTTGTTCCGATACCTACAGCACCTTTTTGTATACCTCCTACACCATTTGATTCTGCGTACACAGTAAGGAGAGGATTTCCGTTAATTTCTGCGGTGTAGCTATGTTTTGTACCAAGAGGAGAAGCAGCAGTCACTGGCATATCGGTCCATGTCACAATACCTGAATCTGTATCAAATGTAGTAAGACCAAGCTGGAGATTATCGATATTTGTTATACCTGATGAGAAGTCATAACGGAGAGATCCATTGCCAACATCGAGACCTCCAGCAAATGTTGATGTTGCTGTCGTTGATGTTGCTGTGAAATTACGTGCAACCACTTCCCCAACTACTGAAAGCTTTGCGTATGGAG
>ERZ724505.954-NODE-954-length-16823-cov-8.137285_pt1 | contig 16823 bp, 22 predicted proteins | sample MGYA00376038_ERZ724505 | MGnify/ENA primary metagenome ERZ724505 (study PRJEB28724, sample SAMN07190884) | wastewater metagenome | isolation source: effluent of sewage treatment plant in Hong Hong | place: Hong Kong | collected 2016-03-17 ... | reverse complement strand
AAGCGACGCAGCGCGCCGCCGATAAACAGGGTGATGAATGGCATGGTTATTCCTTGTCAGCCTGATCGCTGATCTCCACGCCGTCTTTTCCCGCCTTGATTGTCCGTTTCACAAACAGCGCAGAAAACGCAGTCAGCCCGACGATGATCTGCACATGGGCTGCAATCGCCAGCCAGAACGAATAGCGCGCGTTGCCGGAGACGAGATAGACGCCTGCCGCCGCAAACAGGGTCATGACGACGCAACCGCCAAGGATCGCAGCGAACGCAGCCGCGCGGCGTCCGTCAGGGGTCTTTAGGTCAAGATGCATAGAGCGCCGCCTCCTCTGCCCGCCTCTTAATGAGGCCGGGAAGAACAACGCCTTCCGACTTATTCCAGCGTGGAAACTGGTTAGCCGCTGCGGGGTAATCGCCCGCCTTGTGCTTTTTCAGCAGCGTTGACGAAGCCAGATTGCCCAGCCCAAGGTTGAACGCGAACGACACAAGCGCATCAAACTGGCCTTGCGTCTTGCACGATGCCAGCGCGTTAACGCCCGTTTCAAAGCGCGATACGTCAAGCATCAGCAGCGCATTGGCCTGCGCTTCCGTGATCTCCATGCCAGACTTGACGTGCGGGCCTGTAGAGCCATAGCCCACCGTCCAGATTCCAGCGGGGCATTTGTATGCCTTGAGGCGAAGGCCCTCATATTTCTTGATGAGCGCAAGGCCCTTGTCAGAGATTTTCACCAGCGCCTCCAATCCGCGCAATCTCGCGCTCGATATACCATTTTGCCTTGTTCAAATCCTCGACCGCATCGCCCTTGAGGCCAGCCCGCCACAGATATTTCACAGCGTTACCGCGCCATGCTCAGTAACCGCGTTGACCGCGATCTGGCAGGCATCATCCGTAAGTGACGGTTGTGGCACAGGCCACCTATATGCAGTTAACAGGATGGGTGTTTATTTGCTCTCCAAGTCCCTGCGCAAAAACCGCTGAAATGTGCGCGTTTCGTATATACGAATGAGCGTCCATATAATAGAGAAAAACGCCGCAACAGCAGGTAAAACATTGATAATAGTTCCCAAAGTCACCACGATTGCAAGATAGTCCACAAGGTGCTTGATCATTTCCGTGCCCCTTAGAACAGAGCAACAATGCCGCTGGCGGTCGTGCCAGTCGCGCGAACGTGCGATGCGCGGATTGGCAGAACTGTGCCATTCGCAACATTCGTAAACGTGGCGTCCGCAGCGCCATTTACGCCGCGCAGAATAACCGTTCCGCCCGTGCCGATGAACAGCGCCTTGGGGATATTTGCAAGCGGATTTGTATCGTGCGGCGTAACAGCGACAGCATCGGTTGCAGGCGCGAAAACGGAATCCGCAGAGCGGGCAAAAGCATCAGCCATTTTTATTCTCCTTGGTTGAAATTAAGCGATTTTCATTCGCAGCCACGGCACCTCGCCTGCTGTCAGCGTCGTGGCAGGGGCATTTGCGGGCAGCGCGCCAAAGGTCGATGTGGCAAGGCGGCTGGTATATTGGGCGTTGAGCGTCGATGTCAGGCCAATCACCGCAAGCGCACCCTGCGCTACTGAGCGGAAGGTCGCCGCCGAGCTAGTCCACACAACAAGCCAATAGATCGTTCCAGCCGTCAGCGTCGTGTTGCTGATCGATACCGCCTTCACGCCTGTCGTGCCGGTGTCCACCGCAGTCGTGCTGCCGATGATCTTGGCACCCGGCGCGCCTGCATTATCGGCATAGATACCCAGATGCACAGAGCCTGCCGCCAGCGTCGTCACTTCGACGGCCATCTCGTTCACCGTCACATTCTGAGCGGGGATGAACGGGAAGGCATAAAATCGGTTGGCGGCACTCTCCGCCGTTGAAAGCACAAGGCCGTTGACCGCCTGCGAGATGTAAGCGCCGGTTGAGAGAATGACCTCCTTGGCGTGCACGCCCTTGGCCGCTGCCGCCCCGCCACCTGCCCCGCGCAGATAGCTTTCAGGCCAGTCTGTAAGATCGCCCGTCGCATTGGTGATGACGGCATCCCAATCAATGCTGATCGCCGCATCAAGCTCGGCAATCGTCGTGGCAGCATCGATGTCCGTGCGGGCCTTGCGCCAGCGCGCCCAAATTGCCCCCATCGCCGCCTGCCAGAACAGAAACTGGTCGCGCGCTTCGGCAACGGCTTCCGCTTCGGTCAGGCCGTTGACCGTTTTTAACTGCGAAATCATCGGATAATTGGCGAGGATCGGCGCAGCATCGCCTGCGTAAGCCCGCGCCTCAAGCCCCAGCCGCTCTGTCAGCGCCACCGTGGCGGCATTAGGATAGGCCCGCGCGACAGCATCTGCGCGCGCCTGGTCGATGCGCTCGTAATAAGCGAGCTGGCGATTGCCAAACGCATAGGTAAAGCCCGGCAGGTTCGCATCCCAGCGATAGCCACCATCGCCATCAGCCCATGCTTTTGCGGTCGCATCCCAATAGCAGAGTGGCGGGTCTTGCATGGCACTTGCCGGAATGGCTGACCATGCACCAGATTGAGGCTGCTCTTCCTGAAAACTGATGGGCGAGCCATCGCCGGAATCATAAACCATGAACATCGGTCAAATCCTTAGGAACGACAGCGCAGATGTCAGCGCGCCGGAATTTGTATTGCTGCGCACGATGGTGCCGCGCACCTCATAGGTATGCGCCTCGGTGCCGCTGTTGGAAACAGTGATCGCATGGTTCAAATCCATGGCGGGCACCGGATCAGCATTGGCATAAGTCCATGTGGTGCCGTTGCTCGCCGTCCAGCTTCCGCCCGCCTCGCGATATTCAATCTGCGGATACACATTGCCGCTGCCGGTCGGGCTCGGCACATCGCCTTGGATGTACACATTGCGGCTCTGCCCCGGATTGAGCACGAAACTCAGCGTGGCGGATGTGGTGTAAAAAGCGCCGGTCGATTCCCCCGTCTGGTTGGCGCTGATCGCCTCCACCCGCACAGCCGCGCCCCATGTGAAATTGCCGCCACCCAGGGGGGTTGATCCCGTGGTCGACCACATGGGATTGGAACCCGCAGGCACTGCCGTGGTCGTGTCATACCAGCCCGAAGGCGTACCGGCAGAAGGTGAAGGCGTGGCAGGTGCCGTTGCCGCGCGCTGGAAAACGATGCGCGAGCTGATGCCCTCTGCCCCCGGATCACCGGGATCGCCGGGATCACCCGGCGCGCCTGCAGCCGCTTTCAGCGTCCACAGTGCCCCCGGCGGACCATTCGCCCCGCTGCTCGTGTGCGCCGTTACGCAGGCATAACTGCTGCCCGCCGCGCTCACCTCATCGCCTACCGCATAAACAACAGATGCAGCGGACCATGCCCCCCGGTTCACATTTCGTGTGGCACCGCTTTCAATCGCCGCCAGCTCGGCTGTCGTCGGCGCTTTCGTCCAGTCGTACAGCGTTGGTGCAGCTGCCGTCACGGGCGCGCTATCTTCTGCCGCCCAGGCATAAAGCGCCGCTGATTCCTCGACCAGCACCAGCCGCACCCGGCCATTCATCGGGTTGGATCGCTCCACCACGCGCATCAGCTTATTGTCAAAGGCCGTTCCGAGTGGCGCAAAGCTCGCCCATTTCACCGGATCGCCAATTCGCAGACCCCACGCCCGCGCCTTGAATTCCGCCGTGAACTTGCCCGAATAGGCCAGCCGCTGCAGCCACTGCTTTGCCAACCGCTGCGCCTGCGAGGCCGATTGAACGCCCGCGAAATCAAGCGTTTCTGTGCGCTCAATGCCGTCTGGTGATGAAATCGAGATAGCCGGATAATCGACCGTCTGATACAGGCTGTTCGAGGAGGCATCGACATATTTGCCGCGCACGATGTTGCGATGTTCGTTGAGCGCGAGCTTGGGCTGCCATTCAAAGCCGCCCACCACGTCATCCGCCGTCAGATCGGCAATCACCGGGCTGGCCAGATCATTGACGCGGCAGCGCAGCGACAACTGCCCGCCATCATCAGTCAACTCGGCATTCATCGAGGCGAGCAATTCCGAAATCACCCCATCGCCTGCATCGCCTTCCGAAATCACTCCATCCCAGCGATAGCGCCGCTCGCTGCCGCCTGCCGCCAGCGTCACAAGCTCATCACACACATTCGCCGCCGTGATGAAGCTCACCATGTTGAGCCGCGCCACGGGATAGCCCTTGCCCACCGCAAGCCGCCCCGCGATTTTCCAGCCGATGAGATAATTGAGCAGCACCAGCGCGCAATTATTGCCCAGCACCGTCGCGCCGTTAGCATATTGCCACGTCGCCTGATTGGCCGCGCGGTGCGCGCCGCTGCCGCCTGCCGTGCTGTCAAGGCGCGGATCGTAAACCTTGCGGCCCTTGCCCACCACCGTCACGCGCGAGGGGATTGAACTGGCAAAGGGAGATTGCGTTTTCTTGCTGTTGCCCGTTGTCTTGAAGCGCAGATCGAGGTGCGCGATGCCCGTCAGCCGCCGGTTGGAGGCTGGCCCCCATGTTGAGGAAATCGCGGTGATGTTGGCCGCACTTCCCTCGGCCACGGCCCACACCGTCAGATAGCCGGAAAAATCACCCGTCACGCCGCTGCCCGCCGTCCAGGCGAGCTTTTCATCAAACCACAGCTCTTCAATTGCCTCAACCGCATGACTGGCGAGCGCGATCACCTGCCAATAATATTCCTGATCGGTTCCCGTATATTCATGATAGCGCACATCGGTGGCCATGGCCGTGCGGCCAAACACCTGCTTGCGCGCCGTATCCGGGTTGATTGTCGCATACAGCCGCTCGCGGTTGCTGTTCGCCAGCCCGCCGGGCTTTTTGGCAAACATCGCCCCCACCGCGCTCGACACGGCGGCAATCGTCATCAGCGAGCCGATGGACAGGCCGAAGGCCGTCACACCTGCTGTCGTGCCGAAAATGGCAAGCCCGGCTGCCGCGCCGCCGGTTGCGACGACGAGCGCCGCCACCGCCGCGATCTTGGCGACTGTGCGAACAACCTTGCCCATCAGCTAAACCACTTTCTCACCGCCACGCGCCACGCGGCAGACCATTCACCACGCCCCACGCGCACCAGCCCGTCATCCCCCACGAAGAGCGCCTCTCCACCGATGCACAGGCCAATTGCCGCCGTGCGGCCCCGGCCTTTCAGAACAATGTCGCCGCGCTGCGCAAAGGCGCACGGGCAGCGGCGCAGATGACGGTCAAATGTTTTAACCAGCGTGCCCGCACCCTGCGTGCGCAGCGCCTCGGCAGCGCCTGCCGCGTCAGAATATGTGCCGCGAAATCCGGCGGCAAAATCAATGCCCGTCTGCGCTTCCACAGCATCCGCGCCCCACAGCCCGCAATCGTGCGTGCCCCAGCGGAACGGCTCGGCCATCCGCGCTTCGATGAGCGCCGCCAGCCGCGCTTCCCAATCAAGCCGCTTCACAACAGCCTCATATTTTCGCGGAAAGAAATGTCGCGCATCCCTGTGGCAAAGCTCGCATATCCCAGCCCGCCCGCCACGCCATGCGCGCCGTTCATCGCGGCAATCGAGGCTTCGGCGCTCGCGTCCGCCGCGTCGTACATCACCTGATCGAGATACGTCCGATTGCTGGCGGGCGCGACGCCTGCCAGATAGCCCTCGATGTCGAGCGCCACGGTCTGCCCGCTGCCATCGCCCGCAATCGACATGGTGTTCATCCAGCCAGAATAATAAGACCAGACGACGCCTTGCTGCGCGCCGCTATCATCCACCACAAACTGCCACAGCCGCGCCGCGCGCCCGCGCCATTTGCTTTCATCGCCCATGATGTTGAGCAGGTCGGAATTCGGCCCCACCAGCCCGGAGAGCGAAATCGGCAGCGTCTCCGATCCTGAAAGCGAGAATTGCGGCGTTCCGACGCTCACCAGATCGCCGTTCACCGCTTCAAAGGTGAAGCCATCCAGATCAACATCGCCCGTGCCGGTAAAGGCCACATCGGCCACCCAAGTGGTTGCGCGTACCGGATCGCCAAAAAAGTCGAGATAGACAAACCAGCGCGGGCGGATCACCGCCTCCCCCAGCGCCGCCATCGCGGTTGCATCAGGACGGTTGGCCATCAGAACGCCTCCACTGCGTCAACAGCAAAGCCGTAAATCTGCCCGGCATCCACATCGAGGCTCGCCTGCGGATCAGCCAGGCGCATCAGGCCGAACGGATCGTCGGCAATGAAGCCAATCGCCGCACCGCGCAATTCGGGCAGGAATTTGACCGTGCGCGCCGTGGAACTTCCGCCGCCCGCATTTGATACATCCTCGGTGATGACAACGAGCTGCGCGCCGCCACGCTGCAAAATGGCGGTGGCATACCAGCCCTCTTTCAGCGCCTGCGCTGTCGCTGCCAGCCCGGTGAGCGTGGCAGAGGTGCTGCCCGCCGCAATCGTGCTGCCATTCTGGAACACGAGATCAGTGATCGCCGCGCCGAGAAAATTGATCGAGCTGTCAAAATAGAAGGACAGCCCGGCAGACACCGCCACGCTGCGCACGATCTGGCCATTGACCATGTAACGCACTGTCGTGCCTGAATAATGGATCGTGAGCAGATCGCTGGTCGAGTATTGGCCAACCGTGGCAATCAGCGAGCCGCTCTCGTAAATCATCAGCGTGCCATCATAATCGCAGCGAAAAGCATAATCGATTGAGCCAAAACTATCATCCGTCATCGGGTCTGTATTAAGCCCGGCAAAGAATCCAATGGCAGTGCTTGCGGCACGGAAGCTCAACGTCGCCGCGCCTGTCCAGCTCGCGCTCGTAACTGCCGAGGCATCATAAGCCCCGTTTGTTCCACCGGATTTTGTCACCGTGCGGCCAGAAACGCTTGTATTTGCCCGGTTTATGATCGCGTGCCACTGGTTGGAGATGATCGGATAATCAACTGCCTGCGCGCCTTCTGACGCATAGAACGGGAAGACGTTCTCACCGCCGCGCATCTTGGCCATGAAACTGCGCCACAACCGGGCAGAATCCTCACCAATCAACGGGATGTGTTCCGCAGAAAGCGCCCAGCGCGAAGCACCGGAAAGGCGCACCATCTGCTCGGATGCCGAAAATTCAGACGCATTGCGCTGCATGGGCGTCAAGATCGACCAGCGCGCGCGACGAAACGCGCGATCCGGCATCTGGTGCACGTCAACCATTTAACCGATCCTCGGGCGCGTCAGCGCCTTGACTGTTGATTGCGAGGCCGCCGCCACGATCTGCGGCGCAGCGGCGGCCAGTTCGCGCCGGATCATCGCCACCGTCTCGGCGGTCGCCCCCGGCGCGTTGACGGTAAGGCTCACGGACTGGCCGCCACCCCATCCGCCATTGGGAATGATGGTGCCCGGAACGCGCGGCACGAACAGTTCAGGCCCGCGCTCGCCAACAACAGACACCTTGCCCATTGGAGGCTTGCCGCCATTGGCGAAAAACCCGCCGAACGATGAGGCTAGCCCAAGAACGGAACCGATTGTTGAATTTCCTGCGGCCACCTTAAACGCATTTGACAGCGATTGACCGGAGACAAGCCGCGCGACCATTTCAGCGATGATGCGGATGCCCTCGGATTCCAGCGTGCGAAGGAAGCCCTTCGTCCCGTTCATCATCAATTCTTCATAGAGATAGGCTTGGTCGCGGATGGATACTTCGCGCCGGGCAGCCTCTTCCTCTGCTCCACGGAATGAGATTTCAGACGCCTGATTAATGCTGTCGATGATGCGGCCATATTCATCACCCGCCGATGCGACATCCGAATTGATGACCTGTGAGAAGTTGCTGATGCGCTCATCAAGCGCCTTCATCACATCGTCCACATTCTCGCGGATTGGGTCCGTTACTTCCTTGGCCGCTGCTGAAATGCCGCCGCGCGAGCGACCACCGCCGCCGCCCGATGCGCCACCGCCCGCAATGTCTGACAGCTTGAGTGGCTTGGGGTTGGCAATTTCTCTTTCCGCGCTCTTGCTGAACTGCCCTGTCGGGTCAAAACGCCCGCCGCCTCGACCGCCTTTAGTCCTTGGCTTTCCTGATCGCAGAACAATAGCACCGCCAAGATAACTCTGCGGATCGCCGCCGGGATTCGCCGCCCTGATAGACATATCCCGGCCAAGCTGCTGGGTCCGCATGATAAGCGCGCCAGCGGCGTTGACCGTTGCCAGAATAGCGTTGGCAAAGGCAAGAATAGCCTGCGCATTATTCGCAACGGCAGACGAGATTTCCGTTTTTAGAACCTCGTTCAGCGTGGAGAGCTTGTCCGCCGCCGTGTCCGCATTTTGAATGGCGCTTTCTGACAGAACAAGGCCGAAACGCTGCGCCTCTTGCGCGAGCGCGTTAAAACCCTCCTTGCCTTGTTTGAGAAGCGGGAGGATGCTTGAGAAACCCTTGCCGAAAATGGCCTGCGCGGCTGCGGCCTGTCGCGCCGGATCGGGAATAGCCGCAATACCCGCCGCAACGTCCGCAAATACCTGATCGGCAGAACGCGCCTTGCCGGTTGCATCGTAAATCGAAACGCCAATGCCCTTGAACGCTTCAACCGCAGCCTTGTTGCCAGACTGCGCCTTGCCGAGCGTGAGATTGAGCTTTGTCAGCCCCGCATCGGCCTCTTCTGTCGATGCGCCCGCCTGCGTGGCAGCATAGCGAAATTCCTGCAAGAAGGACGTTGTGACGCCCATCTTGTCGGAGATTTCACCAAGCGACCCGGCATAATCGAGCGCGCCCTTTGCCGCTTGGATAAGCGACCCTCCAAGCGTTGCAACAAGGCCGGTGACAGCGCCAACCGCAAAGCCACCAAGGATGTTTTTGACGCTGGAAACCGACTTACCAAGGCCAGCGAAACCAGCATCAACCTTGGCAAGCCGCCCGTCAGTGGATTTCTGAAAGCGGGCAATTTCGGCATCTGCCCGCGTCAACTGCGAACGCAGAAGTTCAGTGGTCGCGCTGATCTGGACAAGCAATTGTGCGTCAATCTCAGCCATCAGCGTTCCTTGCCTCTCTCTTGTGCCAGTTCGATTGCGGCCCAGAACTCATGCGGGGTTGACCGCCAAAAGGCGTCAGGCAGCCATTTCAGATCGAGAATGGCAACCGCCATTAACTGGCGACGGGGGTCTTTCCATTGCTTCCCGCCGCCTTCGGCTCCCCCGACGCGGTGAACCCACCCGTTGCCGCCATGACAAGCAACAGCCTAACTCGGATGATTGCCCCAAGCATCCCGCCATCGCTGCCCATAATCAGGGCCGCAATCTTGGGCTTATTGACGCTTTTTAGCATCTGGTCGCCGGTCGCATCACCATGCGCGCGGATGCAATGCGTCACGATTGAGGCCATCGTGTCCAGCGTCATTGTAGCCTCTTCAGCCTGCCCCGTGAGAGCAAGCAGGCCGAAGCCGGTTTCCGCCTCAAACGCCGAAATCGCCTCAAACGAAGGACGCAGAATATAATCCACACCTTCAAGGGATAGGCTGATCTCCCCGCGCGTTTCGTTTGCCGGTGCCATTACGGGACGAACAGCGTGTCAGTTGCGGGCGAGGCCGCAAGGCCGAGGCGGATCGAATAGGAGCCGCCAGAATCCTTGCCGAGGTTGATCGACAGATCGAGGATGTTGCAGCTCGCCTCGAACTTCACATCCGCGCCCGTGCCGAGCGCACCGTTGCGGATCTGGAACTTGGTTGCCGTGCGGGCCTTGAACTGCGTGTCAACGCGCGCCAGGCCATTCGCATCGGGCAGGTCCGGAATGCCATCAAGGCTGATTTCAACCGCGAAATTGCCCGCCGCGACCAGCCCGTAAGGCGCGCTGTTCTTGTCGGAAATGTCAATCGAGCCAGCCTTGCGGTCAACGGAAAGATCGCCCTGCCCGCCAATCTGGTTGTACGTGCCCGGCGTGGAGCTTTCCACGAACAGCCGGTAATCATTGCCGAGAATTTTTGCCATTGTTCATCCCTCACGTTCAAAGGTCATGCGGAAGGCTGCGCGAACGTCAGAAAACGTAGCGTTCCGAAATAGTGATCGTCCTCATCGATCCTGAAACTGTCATCGCCCTGAAAGGCGAACGTGCCGCACAAAACGCCAAGCGTTGCGGCTGGCTTCCACTGGTCAAGGGCAGTGCGCGCCTGAGCCATCAAGGCGTTCAATGCCTTGCGACCCGGCTTCTTTTCCTCGCACTGGATCGTGACAATGAGCCGATCCAGCCCGCCAGATTTTCCGCCTCTGCTTTCTGACGTGACGTCAGAAAGCATCACGAACGGCGGCGCTGCGTCTTGCGGCGAGTGCTGATAGACACCCGCCCCCACAATCTGCGCTGTCAGGCGGTCAAAGACAGCCTTTTCAACGCCCGCGCGAATATCGGTCATTCCCCACCCCTCGAAACGCGCGACAGGGCCTTTTCAAGCGCCCTGCGGATATGTGGCAATTCATTGGTGCGGAAGTCCCGCATCCGGCCAAAAACGAAGTCATAACGATTGCGGGGAATGGCCTTCACCCGCATGGCGTAAGACGTGACGCCAGACTTGGTGCGGCGCTTGACCTGAACCGTCTTTGCTTTTCGCCCTTGGTCCAGAATATACCCGTAAAAAAACTTTCGGCGCATGGCCTTGGTCACAAGCCCGATGCGCATATTCAGCGTTTTCGGCGCAACCTTGAACGATAGCGCGCCGGATAGCCCGCCCGTGCGCTTAGGGGCCTCTGCCTTGGCCCTTGCAAGCATACGCTGGCCAGACGCCCTCAATTCCTCTGCAATGTCGCTGCGGACAAAATCAGGCATCTGGCGAAGGCGTTTGCGCAACTGAGCCACACCCTTGACCTTTGACGCCATCAAGCTGTCTCACAGAACAGCACAAGGCTTTCGCGGCGTCCGTCAGGATCGGATGCCGACTGAATTTCAAGATGCTTTCCAGATGGCAGCCACGAAGCTGTAATGCGGTCGTCAACCTTCACATCGCGCCAGCGGATTTCGACCCGCCACGGCTGCGATGATCGCAGCGTTCCGGCGACAAGGGCCTCTTTGCCAGCAACCGGCGTTGCTTTTGCCCATACAGTCGTCAAATCAGCCCATGCGCGGTCGTAACCGCCTGAGCCGTCAGGAACGTCCGTCTTGCGCTGTATCGTGATGCGCCGGTTAAGCGCGCCTGCCGCAAGCATCAGCCATAAATCCGATATTGCTGGAGCAGGTCACGCGCGGCCTGCGGAATATCCGTCGCCTCGCGGTTGGCGTAAAGCTGCCCGATCAGCAAAAGAATTGCGTGTTTGATGGATGGCTGAGCCGTTGCCTCGCCGCATCCATACTCAATCACAATGCCGTTTTCGCGGCAATCTGTTGACGGATAGCTGTAACCCGGCTTGCGCAGAACGCGCGCGGGCAAACTCGCGTCGTCAAGATAATATGAGGCAGCATCAACAGCAGTCTGGACGCCAAGCCCATTGTAATATTTGATGCTCACAATCGACGCGACAGGCCCAACCGTGAGCGCCATCACATCCGAAAATTCTGTGAAATAATCGAGCCAGACTTGCGACAGGATCGCACGGCCCGTGTATTTCTCAACATGGTCAGTTGCCGACGCAATCAAGCCATTGAGAAGCGCGTCTTCATCGCTGCCATCAACGCGGCATTGCGCCTTAGCTTCCGCAAGCGTGACTGGATAGCCGACAGCCGCAGTCTTGATCTTTGCTGCCATGCGCGCCCTCACTGAAAAGAAAGGGGCTGGCCACAATGACCAGCCCCGATTTGCGACCTTACGAGGCAGCTGCCTTCAGGAGCTTGATGGCTTCCGAGTTCTGGACGATGCCGCCAACGCGCTTCGTGGTATAGAAGCCAACATAAGGCTTGTTGCTGTATGGATCGCGCAGAGTGCGAACGCCCATGCGGTCAACGATCAGATAGCCAACGCCGAAGTTGCCGAACGCCAGCGGGAAGGCGTTTGCAGCCACCGCAGGCATATCTTCGGCCTCGACAACGCCATAACCAAGGAAGGTCGAAGGCGAACCAGCCTGGACAGACGGCTGCCAAAGATACTGGTTAGTCGTGTCCTTATACTGACGCAGAGCGCCAACAACGGCCTTGTTGGTCATCCACATCGCGCCCTGCCGATAACCGGCCTTGAGCGAATGAACGATGTCGATGAACTTGTCAGCCGAAGTAGGAAGAGCGCCAGCGCCGCCCGACGCGACATACTGGAGAACGCCCCAAGCGCGGCTGCTATCCGCAGTCGAAACCGGCGTTCCAGCAAGGAAACCAGTCGGCTTGTTCGTGCCATCTCCAGTGATGAAGGCAGCGCCTTCCGCACGCGCAAATTCTTCCGCAACACTGTCAGCAAGCCACTGCTCTGCGTTGAAGAACACATCGTCAAGCATGACCTGCGTGGCCTGCGGATTAGCGTAAAGCTCGCCCATCGTCGGCGTGATCTGCGCAAGCTGCGGCGTATTGGTCGCGGTGCGGGCAGCGGTTTCACCAACCCAGCCCGAAGCCGCGCCGCCGATGTCAGCCAGTTTGCGATAATCGCTCGTGCCGATCTGGACGACCTGCGCAACCGAGCGGACAGGTGAAATATCAACCAGCTTCTTGACGATAGCCGTGTCAATTTCCTTCGGAACGGCAAAGCCACCATCCGCGTTGACGCCGATCTGGAACGCCTTTGCTTCGAGATCGGAAAGACCGGCCTCGTTACCCTTGCGCATCCAGTCGGCATAAGCCGCCTTGTGCTCAGCCTCGACTTCCGAGAGTTCGCCAGCGCCAGCGCCGGGGCGATTACCCTTGGCTTCCAGAGCCTTCAACTGCGCGCCGAGATCATCGAGCGCGGTGTTGATCGCCTTGGACTTTTCCTCGAACAGAACGTCAGCCGCGCCCTTGGCTTCCGCCTTGATGCGCTCGTCATTGGCCGTCTTGAACTCTTCCCAAGCGCGGCCCTGAGCCTCAATAAGGCCCTTCACTTCAACAATGTCAGTCATTTTGATACCTCAATTTTTCAGGATGGAGGCGTTGCGCTTGAGCGCGTCCGCCAGTTCAGACAGGTCGCCATCATCCCGATGGGCAGCCTTGAAGCCGGTCGAAGCAATCCGCTTCGCCTCGGCAGCAGAGAACCCCGCATCCCGCAGGAAATTCTCAAATTCTCGAATGGTGTTGATTTCCGATTTCACCTCGGAAATGCGCGCCTTGCCGTTCGCAGGCATCCCGACAAGGGACACTTCCACAAGGTCCACAGACTTCAACGTCCGGCGCGGATCGTCGGGATTCTTCCGGAGCTCAAATTCAATCGGGCGATAGCCAATCGACAGGCCGGTGATCGCGCCAGCCTTCGCGGCCTTCCAAGCGTCGATGCCAAGTGACGTATCAAGGAACCTGCCCTTGACCTGCAAGCCGTGGCCATCCTCTGCCATGCCTTCCCAAACGCCAATGGGCAGTGGCGCGTCACCATGCTCAAGCAGCATGAGGGGCGAAGTTCCTGCCTCTTTGTGGGCCGCAAGCGACTTGGCAAATGCCCCCGGTGTAATCACATCTCCGTAAGCATCGACATTGCCAAAAACCGCGCCATAGCCAGAGATGGTCATGGCTTCACCGTCCTGCGCGAACTTAATCTCGCGCATGTCAAAACTCATCTTTTCCATTTGTTTACCCCGGTTGGTTGCCAAACAGATTGGCCGCAGGCTCAAGCTGATCGGCGCGCGGATCGGTCGAACGGTCCATTTCTTCGTAATCGCGCCACTCGTTCGCGGTGATGACCCCATTCTGGCGCATGATCTGCATATATTCGGCGCGTTCCTTCGCAGTCCCGCGCATCAGGCCCTTGGCTTCCAGCTTGGTGTAAAATCCGGCCTTGCGTTCGGCTTCGGTCAAAAGCCCGATTTCCGCAGATTGTTCAATTCTTTCATACCAAGGCATCAGCGTGTGGACGAGGTGAGCAAGGAACATCTGCTCAACGCTTGCATAAGCCGCAGAGCCTTCCGTCTGTTGCACCATGATCGGGTTGACGCGAAACGCTGCGCACAAATTCAAGATGACGCGCTTCTGCGCTTCGATAAACTGCGCCTCGTCCGCGTTCCAAGAAAGCGGCTGATACTTCAAACCTGAGTGCAGCAGCGCGGTTTTCATCGCGTTGCCAGAACCCGCCTGAGCCGAAGCCCATTGATCCTTGATCGCCTTGACCTGCTCTGCCTTCAACGGCTGCTCGGTCGAAATCAGTCCACCAGGGCGCGCGCCATTTGCGAACAGCGCAGAGCCAAACTCTTCCATCGCCATCGACATACCGATGGCGTTGCGCGCCTGCTTGACAGCATCAAGGCCAAGATAGCCATTCCAGCTAGGCCCGCGAACGTGCCACATATTCTGGCGCGTGATCACAACATCAGAACCGTTCGCCAGCCGGATGCGATATTCCATCGACATATCATCGCGGCGCTTCACGGTGACGCTGCCCGGCTCGTAAGGCAGCAACTCGATGATCGAGCCATTGCTTGAGCGGTTCACAAAAACGAACGCATTGCCCGACAGAACAAGGTGTAAGACGATCTGTTCACGAAACTCGAAGCTCGTCTGCCATTCGTTAGGACGGCGATGGAGCAAGTAGAATAGCGGATGATCCCGCGCTTCAGTGCGTCCATCACCAACGCGCTGATAGATTTTCCACGGAACCTGCGCCACACCTTCCGCGATGACGCGCGCGATGCCGAGAACAACCGGAACTTCAAGCGCGCTCGTCAGAGTGACGCTCTGCCCGCTCTTTGAGTTGCTGCCCGCCAGCAAATCGCGCAGCACATCGTCAGCCGATTTTGTCTCAGTGCTGCCGATAAAATAATCATACCACGCCATCAGTCGAGCGCCACGATTTCAGGGATCAATTCATCCTCAACCCCGCTGCCATGCGCAGCGCCCATCGCCATTGCCAGCGCGACCATGCCGTCGATCCTTCCAGTCGATTTCGACTTATCCAGCTTCCGGTTTCCTGCGGGATCGGAGATCATGACCGCAGTTGCCGCGCACATCGTCAAAACAGGGTGGCCCGCGTGGCGCACCCTCTCATGTAGAAACTCAATTTCCGTCGCATCAATCGCGGGGGCCATCGAAACATAGCCCTGCCCGCAAGCCTCAAACGGCAGCGATACGTCCGCGCGGTCAAGCTCACGCTGCAATGTCGCCATCCGATAACGGTCGAACGCAATCTTGCGAACGTCCATGCCTGCCGTCATTTCCGCAATGTCGCGCGCCACGAAGTCATATTCGACAGCAGACCCCGGCGTTGCCTTCAAAAACCCTGCTCGCGCCCAATCCTGATACGGCGCGCGGTCACGGTGCGCGCGATCTGCAAGAGTCGCCTTTGGCGTCCAGAATGTCGGCTTGACGTGCCAAATACCATCCTTGCGCGCGATCAGGACTAGGGCCGTCAAGTCAGTCGTGACAGAAAGGTCAAGCCCGCCGTAGACATCGCCTTCGTAAAAGGCGCTGTCATCCACATCACCGCCGCAAGCCTTCCAAACACCCGGCGATATGAACGGCGTAAAGCGCGTTACCCGTTGGTTGAGCGTCAGGTTCCTGAACCCGTTTTCAGCGGACGGCATCCGGGCCGCCTTTGCCGCTTGTGCCTCGACATCCTCAAGCGAACGGAAAACGCCAAGCGCGGGGTTGGCAGCCTTCCACGCCTCACGGTCATCAAGGTCACAGTCTTTCGGAGCCGCATAAACATGGCTTACAATCGTCGGATCGCTTGCCCGCTCTGCGTCGTCAAGCCATATCGAAAACAAGTCAGCATCGCTTGCCGCCTGCGTCGAAATGGCAATCAGGATCGGCGCGTCATAAGCCCCCTGCGCCGTCTCAATCGCTTCGATGAAATCATCTTGAGGCCCGCGAACCTGCCCAACCTCATCAAGAATTGCGAACAGCGGCGAAAGCCCGTGCGCCGTTCCAGCCTCTGCTGAAATCGCCCTGTATTCGGTATTCGCCACAATCCCGATAATCGTCTTTGACGATGGAATGATCTTAACCCTGCCCGCCAAGGCAGGATTCAACATACACATTTTCGACGCCAGTTTGAAAACAAGCGCCGCCTGATCCCTCGACCGCCCGCCCGAAATAACCTGAGCGTTCAGTTTCTTCTCTGGCCCGACAACAAAGGCCAGGACAATCGCCGCCAGCAATGCCGACTTGCCGTTCTTTCTGGCAATCGACAGGTAAGCCCGCCTTGTGCCAGCCGGATTGTCAAACGTCTCAATGATGAACCGGCGCTGGAACGATTCCAGCTTCAAAGGCTTCCCTACAAACTTCCCTTCGGGCACCCGACAAAACGTCTCGATGAACCTGATAACCCGCTCGCCGCGCGTCTCCATCAGTGCGCCGTTGGCATCCCAAGCAAATCGTCGTCCAGAGACGCGCCAGCCTCGATACCCTTTGCCATTGAAGCGCGCTTCGCAACGTCGCGCGCCTCACCTCGCGCGCGAGCGTGAAGAGATAATGACCTGCGCAAATTCAGAACCTGCCCAGCCAAATTCTGCACAACGCGGCTGCGTGGATTTTCAACACTCGTGCCGTTTTCACGAACCGAGATGAAACCCTCATCCCGAAGCGTCCGCTGCTCAACTTCAAGGTTGCTCATCGTCCGCGCCAGCATCGCCGCAAGCTCAAGCTGGTGCTCCGTCCAGTCAGAACGCGCGAACTCATCAACAACCGTCTCCCAAAACGGCCAGTCGCAGTCTTGCAAGGGAACGTGTGAAGGCGGCGACAATTCACGCAACGCAGCGCGAATCACGTCAACCGCAGCCGCAGCACTGTCAATCCTCTGCTTTCGGCTCGACATGGCATCTCCTGCGCTCACATCGCAATGTGGCGGTCCATCAGTGTTTGAGGACAAAAACTGCGTTAGCGATAAAATTAGGG
>ERZ724505.953-NODE-953-length-16841-cov-6.099488_pt1 | contig 16841 bp, 13 predicted proteins | sample MGYA00376038_ERZ724505 | MGnify/ENA primary metagenome ERZ724505 (study PRJEB28724, sample SAMN07190884) | wastewater metagenome | isolation source: effluent of sewage treatment plant in Hong Hong | place: Hong Kong | collected 2016-03-17 ... | reverse complement strand
TCCTGCGCATCAGCCGCATCTTCCACGGCAACACCAAGTACAGCATCATCAATGCTGACTTCGTGCATGGTGCCGATTACGAAGCCCTGGCTCAGGCGGGTTCTACCTTCAAGGGCCTGCTGAGCGAAGACGCCGTGGTGCGCCGTGGTGAAGGCGAAAAGGCCAAGGAACAGAAGGTCAGCGACTTCCGCGCTGCCATGGCCTGGTTGATGACCCAAGCTGAAAACAGCGTGGGCCGCCAACGCTATAAGGGTCTGGGTGAAATGAATCCTTCCCAGCTGTGGGAAACTACCATGGACCCCACCGTGCGTCGTTTGCTGCGTGTGCAGATTGAAGACGCCATCGAAGCCGACCGCGTGTTCACCATGCTCATGGGTGATGAAGTGGAGCCGCGTCGCGACTTCATTGAGACGAATGCGCTGCGGGCGGCGAATATTGACGCTTGATGTTGTAGGTTCTCATTGATCTTGCAAATATTCTCATTACTTGCAAATTCCTGAACCTGAGACGCCCGGCATGTCCGGGCGTTTTATTTGACAAAGCACATTGGCTTCTAATCGCACCTGTCGGGTGACACGGAAAGTGAAAACCGTGCCAAGTTAGTGAAGAATTGGTGACGTAGATAGTGAAAAAACCGATGCATTCTTGACGTAATAACGCCCGGTTTTACCGGGCGTTTGTCATTGAATGCACGGACTTGCTACCAAGATATGTCGCCCAAGGCATCCTCTCCTGAGAAGTGTATGCAAGAGACTTTATCGATGTATGCAAGCTTTGGGCTTGGGTTAACGGTAAATCGATTGCCGTCGTATTCCAGATACTGGCTTGGGGCAAGATCTGGATGCCATGGTGTCAACAAGCTGATCAGGTGACCCACAGCTGTGGAAGCCAACACACCATTGGGCCAAACAACTTGCGGTTTACCACCTGCCGCGCCGTAGGCCTGAGCTTCTTTGGCAAGAACCTCCTCTGTTAGGAATCCCATACATCTCATGCACGCATGACCAGGTAGAGACAAAATGACTTGGCCAGTTACATGATGCTCTCCGTTGCTGCCGTGTACATCCATCCCTACGTCGATGTACGGAATCATGTTTCGTCGGGCAAACCGTTCAAGCTGGTCTCGTTCTCCGTATGAGTCAACGCACCCAATGATGGCTGTGCAATGCTTTAAGGCATCTGTGCAGAGCTGCCACTTCATTGGAAATGGTTGAACATCAGCATCTGGGTTGATTGACTTGATCAGTCGGTTAAGTACGTCTGTCTTGAGTGCTTTGTTTTCGATGTCCTTAGCTGTGAGCCCTACCATTCGATTGTGGTTAGTGTCATCAGCAGTGTCATGATCGACCAACAGCACAGATCCAATGCCTACATGGCCAAGTTGCTGGGCAACATGAGAGCCCCCGCCGCAAAGACCAACAATAGCCACGGTGGCCGACTTCAGTACTGATTCGCTGTTCCGACCCAAGAAGCTTTGTCTGGAGAGATTCATTCTCATCGGCGGCTCCAGAATGTCATTAAAGGGCGGCCGATGATGCAGACCTCGTCCACATACTGGGGCGCCTTGGTAGCCGGATCCCAGACTGCAGCCGTAGCTGCGTTCTTGCTAAGAACCATTAGTCCATGAGGTACATCTGCCCTCACGTTCCAAAAGTTCGGGACGAACTTGGCGGCTTCCGTGATGTCAACTTTGCTAAATTCAGGTCGACCACGATGCTCATGTCTGTGAACGTGAATCATTGATACCGAATGGTTGTATGCGTACTCTAGAGCCTTTCGGATAGCGGCTGCGCCCATCATGGCACCTACATTGGGCGCGTAGTCGTAGTCCTCATCTGCAACCGGCAAGTAGGCGTTGGCCAGCAAAATTTGCCCATGCTTGGCTTTGCTCAACGAACAGGCGATGAAGCCAACCCGCTCGTGTGCAAACGCATGTGGTCTACTGAGGTCAACATGAATGTCATCCAAGAAGGCCTTGGGAATCTTGAGTGAGGTTTTCATTTCAAGGCCCTTAGATGACAGTGGAGGATTTGGATCCAGGGAAGACTTTCTGGTACATCTCGCCATGACCATGTCCACCAGTTCCTTCCAAAGATATGGTGCATCGTCCAATTTGCAGCCATGGAGCCGATCATTGGACGCTCGGTGATCTGTTCGCTCAGGAATAACCTGGTTACATAGCCGCTGTGAGAGGTAACGGCAAGCAGGGCATCGAGCACTTTGGTGTTGGCCCCAACCTCTACCTTAAGGTTTGGGAGTGAAACGAAGCGGGTACCCGCCTCATTTCGCTCACATGCCTCAGGGCAGATGGTCAGCAAAGATGGCAGCTGACCATTGCTTGTCATGACGATGCTCCTTGGCGGACATGGCCGACAAAAACTTCACCACCGCAGATTGAAACGACCACCTCGTTGCTGAGGCTGTTGAACTTGCCGTCAGTGACTTGAATGAACTCATAGTCCTGTGGGATGTTGAAAAGATGCTTCAGATCGATGACTGAATATTTGCCAGCAAGAATAGTTTGCTCAACGGTGTTTACCGATACGTGAACAGTCTTGCTCCCTTGTTGGGAGCATTCGCAGTCTTCGTTGGGGTCCAGCGCCTTGGTGAAGAACGTATAGCCCTCCCTTAAGATCAAGCGATGAGCATCGTCGATGCGTTCATCGGCAAGTCCTTTGAGGTCAAGCCAAAGCGCCTCACCTGGTGGGGTTCCTGCACGCCCCTTGATCTCAGCCCCCGTCAGCTTTGCATGCTGAGGGTGGTGTTCATGATCGAACAAGCGTTCGTTGACAACCAAAGGCACGGGCTTACGGACGGACGGGTTGTCGGAGATCCGAGGGCAACCATCACCGATGGAGAACGTCTCGCCACCTTTCAAGACAATCAAGTCTGTTGGCGAAACGGGGATGTCAATGTCGCCGTCAACTTCGAAGAGAAGTTGATCTGATGGAGCCAACGGCGTGAGAGCGAGGAGAGTATTGCCCTGCACGAGGCCGGGCACGATGTTGTGGGTGATCCCATCAACGGAAATTGGTACTTGGTGGGCAGGCACGGCTGCTCCTTTCATAAAACGAAATCAGTCAAATTTCGTGACGGGATCGCCACGAAAGACCATGGACATCGCTTGAAAGCCTTGACTTAAGGCACCAGCCTGAACACACTCTCAATCGCCAAACCGAGTCCTGTGTAAAAGCTGGATTCACCCCTAAGGGCAAGCTCACAAGCTTGCCCTTTCCTATTTATACGGCATCATTGATAGCTCCTTTCTATTTACTGGCAAGTCAGTTGGTTGATGAACAAGTCGGAAACCTTACCGGCTGAGCTAATCAAGTTAGACAGCAAACGCCAGTTATCGGTTTGTTTGCGAACACGTCCTGCAACGATGGCAGGATGAATCTGCAGTTGCCTGGCCAGAGCAATGGCATCGTCGGCCGCATAGCTCGTGCTGACAGCGGCGTTTGCCCAAACCTCGTCAGGTATCAACGCCTCTCCAGCTTCGCGGTCTGCCTCTTGCTCCTGATCGCTGGTCCGAGTCTTGTCGTCCAGGTTGTCTGCGAAACATGGTGCTTCTGGGCTGAGGTGTCGTTGCACGTGGATCAACTCGTGCAGCAGCGCAAACCAGAAGTTGTCGAGCCGGTCATGGCGGAGGGTGAGCCCAACAATGGGCATTTCTCCATCCAACATGGCTGCGCCGTCAAGATAGGTCTTGTCAAAGTGCCGTTCAAACACCAGGGCAATGCCGTAGTTAGAAAGGTACTCTTGAGCAAGCACGGGACCTGATTCGAATGAAGACAAACGAACGAGATCACGCAGCCATTGCTGTGTGATCGAACCCTTCTGATACTTGCCTTTGAGTGTGCGACTACGAGCTTTACGCAGAACGCATGCTTGCCAGACCATGAGGGCGTTTTCATCCATCGTGCGAGCACCGCTCTGATGTAGAGTTGCGCGCAACATGATGGGCTGGCCCCCCAGGCCAGACATGCCTCTAAAGAAGCTGGTCACCAACTCTTCGGCGTAATCCTTCAGATAGGTAGCATTACGCTTCACTTCGCCAAACAGCCCACGTTCCTGCATCTCCACAAGGGGGAACTTGGTGTAATCAACGTTAGGCTGAGTAGAAAGATCGTAGCTCTCTCCAATCAGCACCTCGGCGGGAATCCCAAGTCCAGCGTGCAAACGTCTAATCATCGACAGGCTCAGCGGACGCTTGCGCCCCAGCACCTCTGACACTTTAGAAAGCGAGCCAAAGTAAGGCACCAGGTCCTTCTGGCCCAAGCGCTGCTGATCCATGCGAAACAAAATGGCCTCAATGGGATCCGGAGGCGTAGGCGGGAACCGATTCTTTTCGTACGTCTGGATGACCAGTGCGAGCAGTTCCAATTCAGCTTCTTCAGCAGAACCTGGCGCGGGATCAGCGTCCATCAGTGCAGACAGGCGAGCCACGGCAGCGGCGTAGTCGCTTTCCGTTTTCAGTACTCGAATCTGTGTGCTCATGTTGATCTCCTGGTCTCGAAACTCTTGAGGCGCTTACTTGCTGAAGTCCTTCTTGTCGTACTCCGCATGAGTGCCACCCCATTCGATCAAGACTATGCCGTTACTGAAGCGAACCTTCACGACAAGTCGGTACGAATTGCCTTTGATGTTGAAAATGATTCTGTCGCCCACGAAGCTGGCTGTGGAAAACCGATCTTTGACGTCCTGTGGGGTTGCCCATTGCGCCTTTTCGACTTCAGTACGCCATGCATCTAGTTGACCACGCGCATCGGCATGAGCTTGCTTTAGCTCTTCAAGGACGTGAAGGTTGACTAGTAGCATAGGTGCCGCTTCGGCTTCCCAACTTGATCAAAAGTGTACATTCCCAAAATGGGAAATGTCAATAATCCCGGTTTCATTTTATTCTACCTCCTTCTTTGTATCTCCTTTGAGGATCATGTATTTAGTGCATCATCGTTAATGATGCTATGAAAATTCATGGTGACATCGTATCACGAACAAGATAAAATGTGCAACATGAACAATGCTGCACAAAAAATTCAACTAAAAGACGTTGCACATTTGCGCGCAGGGCATCCATTTCGTGGGGCCGTAGAAGTCGTCGAAGGCGGCTCTGTCGCCGTCGTGCAGATGAAAGACATCCTTCCAAATGGCCAGATTGATTGGTCGTCTACCGTCTGGACTGAACTCGCCGGGCGGAAGGATCCGGATTGGCTCAAACAAGGTGATTTGCTGTTCGTTTCACGTGGCAGCCGTTATCACGCAGCGTGCGTGGATGAGCTACCGCCTCCGGCTGTATGCGGAGCGCACCTATTTCACCTCTCTGTTCGCGAACCATCAGAGATCCTCCCTGCCTTTCTGGCTTGGCAAATTGGACAACCACCCGTTCAACGACAACTTCAGCAAGCGGCCTCGGGATCCCTCCAACTCAGCGTGACCAAGCAGTCGCTGGAGGCCTTGGAGATCACCTTGCCGTCCTTGAAGGTGCAGCAACTCTTGGTGGGGCTGGCGAGCATGGCCCAACGAGAAAAGGATCTGCTGACGGCCCTAATCCACAACCGTGAACAAGAACTCGAAGCTCTGGCCTGCGCATTGGCCAGTGGTCAACCCCTGAATCTTTCTTGAGTAACTCCATGACCGAAGCAACATCCATTAGCCAGGACGACATCAATGCCGCCGTTTGGGCCGCCTGCGACACCTTCCGCGGCACCGTGGACCCCGGCATCTACAAGGACTACGTCCTGACCATGCTCTTCCTCAAGTATGTGTCGGATGTCTGGCAAGACCACTACGATGCCTACAAGAAGCAGTACGGCGACCACCCCGAGTTGATTGAGGAAATGCTCAAGAACGAGCGTTTCGTGCTGCCTGCCAGTGCCAGTTTCTATGCCCTGCACGCCCTGCGACACAGCCCCGGCAATGGCGAACGCATCGACAAGGCGCTGCATGCCATCGAAGAGGCCAACATCACCAAACTGCGCGATGTGTTCCAGGACATTAGCTTCAACTCCAACAAGCTGGGCGACGAGCAGCAGAAGAACGACATCCTGCGCCACTTGCTGGAAGATTTCGCCAAGCCCGAGTTGGACTTGCGCCCCAGCCGCGTCGGCCAGTTGGACGTGATCGGCAACGCCTACGAATTCCTCATCAAGAACTTTGCCTCCACCAGTGGCAAGAAGGCTGGCGAGTTCTATACACCGCCCGAGGTCTCCGCGCTCATGGCACGCCTGATGGTGCCGCAAGAGGGCGACGAAATCTGTGACCCCACCTGTGGCTCCGGGTCGCTGTTGATGAAGTGCGGTCGCCTGATCCGTGAGAACACCGGTTCACGTAAGTACGCGCTTTATGGGCAAGAAGCCATCGGCAGCACGTGGGCGCTGGCCAAAATGAACATGTTCCTGCATGGGGAGGACAACCACCGCATCGAGTGGGGCGACACCATCCGCAACCCCAAGCTGCTCGACGGCGCGGCCAGCCTCAAACACTTCGACATCGTGGTGGCCAACCCGCCGTTCAGCCTGGAAAAGTGGGGCTTTGAAGGTGCCGACGCCGACAAGTTCAGCCGCTTCCGCCGGGGCGTGCCGCCGCGCACCAAGGGCGACTACGCCTTCATCCTGCACATGATCGAGACCATGAAGCCCGGCACCGGTCGCATGGCGGTGGTGGTGCCGCATGGCGTGCTGTTCCGTGGCGCCGCCGAGGGCCGCATTCGCCAGAAGCTGATCGAAGAAAACCTGCTCGACGTGGTGATTGGTCTGCCCGAAAAGCTGTTCTACGGCACCGGCATCCCCGCCGCGGTGCTGGTGTTCCGCAAGAACAAGGCTGACGACAAGGTGCTGTTCATCGACGCCAGCCGCGACTTCGAGGCCGGCAAGAACCAGAACCTGCTGCGCGAAGCCGACCTGCAGCGCATCCTGACCACCGCTGCCACGCGGCAGAGCGTGGACAAGTACGCCTACCTCGCCTCGCCTGCCGAGATCGCCGAGAACGACTTCAACCTCAACATTCCGCGCTATGTGGACACCTTTGAGGAAGAAGCCGAAATTGACCTGATGGCCGTACGCAAGGAGCGTGAGCAGCTCAAAGCTGAGTTGGCCAGCCTGGAAACCCAGATGGCCGTCTACCTGAAGGAGCTGGGTTATGAGTAAGCCACGCAAAACCAGCTCGGCGCAAACTACTCCTGCCCTCAACGTAGCTGGTCAGGCAGCGGGGACAGAGTTCCTGCTCTACGAAACCGAAGATGGCCGCACGCGGGTGGAATGCCGCTTCGTGGACGACTCGCTGTGGCTCCCTCAGGCCTTGATGGCCGATTTGTTCCAGACCAGCAAGCAGAACATCAGTCTTCACGTCAAAAACGTGCTGGCCGAGGGCGAATTGCAGGCAGCGGCAACCGTCAAGGATTACTTGACAGTTCAAAACGAGGGCACCCGGCAGGTGCGCCGCAAGGTTCAGCTCTACAACCTCGACATGATTCTGGCCGTGGGCTACCGGGTGAAGTCACCCCGTGGCACACAGTTCCGCCGCTGGGCTACCGAGCGCCTGGGTGAATACCTGCTCAAAGGTTTCACGATGGACGACGAGCGGCTGAAGAACCCACCCGTGGGGGACTCGGCGTTGCCAGACCGCTTCGGCGAGTTGCTGGAACGCATCCGCGACATCCGCGCCAGCGAGCGCCGCATGTACCTGCGGGTGCGCGAAATCTTCGCCCTGGCGGCCGACTACGCCCCCACACTGCCCGAGACCACGGCCTTCTTCCGCATCATCCAGAACAAGCTGCACTACGCTGTGTCCGGCCAGACGGCCGCCGAGATCATCCGCCGCCGTGCTGACCACAGCCAGCCCAACATGGGCCTAACCACCACCCGCAAGGGCCAGGTGCAGAAGGCCGACGTGGGCGTGGCCAAGAACTATCTGAACGAGCAGGAAATTTCCGAGTTGAACCGCATCGTCACCATGTGGCTGGACTTTGCCGAAGACCAGGCCACGCGCCGCAAAGAGGTGTTCCTGAAAGACTGGGCCGAAAAGCTCGACGCCTTCCTCAGCTTCAACGACCGGCAGGTGCTTGTCGGTGCTGGCAAGGTGTCGCACAAGCAGGCCGTGGCCCATGCACAGAGTGAGTACGAGCAGTATTCGACGCAGCGACGTGCCGCTCTAGAGGCGGAAGGCGAGGCTTATGCCGTCCGCATGCTCGGTACGGCATCGGCAGATGTTGGTGCCTTGGAAGAGTTGGGCAAGGTCGCTAAGCGGCTTACAAAAAAGAAGGGGGGCCGTGATGCTGCCTAAAGGATGGAATCTGTGCCAGTTCGGTGAAGTTGCAGAGGTTGGGTCCGGACAGGTGGACCCGAAAGTGGAACCATACGCCTCGATGATTCACATCGGTCCAGAGAACATCGAGTCGGGAACAGGTCGTATCTTGTCCCCCAGAAAGTGCTCTGAGCTTGGCCTTATCTCAGGGAAGTATGAGTTCGACGAAGATGCCGTGATCTATTCAAAAATCCGGCCGCACCTGAATAAGGTGTGCTTTCCAGGCTTCAAGGGCGTTTGTAGTGCAGACGCTTATCCGATCTGGCCCGACAAGACCAAGCTGCTGCCGGAGTACTTAAAGCACTACATGCTTGGTCGAACCTTCGAGAAGCGTGCCGTCGCCTGCTCGATGCGAACAGGGATGCCGAAGATAAATCGAGAGGACTTGGACGGAATTCCGATAGTTGTTCCCCCGCTCAGCGAGCAGCGCCGCATTACCAAAATTCTTTCCACCTGGGACCAGGCCATCTCCGCCACGGAGCGGCTGCTAGCCAACAGTGAGGAGCAAAAGTTGGGGCTTATGCAGGTACTGCTTGATGGCAAGCATCGGTTGGATGGGCATACCGCAGGTTGGCAAGAGCACCTTTTAGGCAAACTATTCGCCGAAAGAGTTGAGCCAAACCGGGATGACCTTCAACTGCTGTCCATCACAAGGGAACAAGGCGTCATTTTGCGAGACGATGTCGGGCGCAAAGATACATCAAACGAAGACAAGTCGAAGTACTTGAGAATATGTCCTGGCGATATTGGCTACAACACCATGCGCATGTGGCAGGGTGTCTCGGCTCTTTCCCAATACGAAGGCATCATTAGCCCTGCATACACAGTCATCACGCCAGGGGTACTCATTGACGGCAAGTTCGCGTCATATCTTTTCAAGTCGCAATCGGTCGTCTTTCTGTTCTACCGACATTCCCAAGGGCTGGTATCCGATACGTGGAACTTGAAGTTCTCCCATTTTGCGAAGATCAAAATCAAGATTCCTTGCATTCAGGAACAACGCAGCATCGCAGAAGTCCTTGAAAAAGCAGATCAGCAGATTGAGGTAATTCAGCGGCAGCTGTCGGCGCTCCGCGAGGAAAAAGCTGCCCTCATGTCCCAGCTCCTGACCGGCAAACGCCGCGTCAAGCTGCTGGACGCAGAAACAGAGGCGCACGCATGAACACCACGCCCAACTCCCGGGAGCAGTACAGTGCCCATCTGCCCGCGCTGCACATGCTGTGCAACCTGGGCTGGAACTTTCTGACCACCGCGCAGGCCCTGACCTTGCGTGGCAGCACGCGCGAGGTGCTCCTCAAGCCCCGGCTGATCGAGGTGCTGCAAACCCGGCGCTACGAATACAAGGGCCAGTGGTACCCGCTGTCACCCAGTGGCATCGACCAGATCGTGCGGGAGTTGTCTGCACTTAGCTTGGCCGAAGGGCTGATGCCCGCCAATGAACGGCTGTACGGCAAGCTGGCGCTGGGCATCACGGTGACGGAGTTCATGCCCGATGGCAAAAAGCACCAGCCCACTATTGCGGTGATCGACTGGGCCGACGCCACGGCCAACCGTTGGGATGTGACCGAAGAACTGGAGGTGCTGGCTGCGCAGGGTACACACCACCGTACGCCGGATGTGGTGGCGTATGTGAACGGCATCCCGCTGGTGGTGATCGAGGCCAAGCGGCCCGAGTCGGGCGGCGGTAGCCACCCCGCCAAGGCGATGGTGACGGAGGGCATCAGCCAACACCTGCGCAACCAGCGGCCAGACGAGATTCCCAACCTGTTTGCCTATGCCCAACTGCTGCTGTCCATCAGCCAGACCGAGGGGCGTTACGGCACCACGCACACGGCTGCCAAGTTCTGGGCCAAGTGGCGGGAAGAGGAGTTCGACGAGGCCCACATGCAGGCGCTCAAGAACAAGGCACTCAAGCTGGATGTGCGCGCGGCGTTGTTCGAGGGCAAGCCGGCCGCGCTGGCGGCGTACTTCGACACGCTATGGAGCGCCCCGATGCAAGCCACCGAGCAGGACCGCTTGCTGGTGAGCCTGTTGACCCCGGCGCGGCTTCTTGAATTCCTGCGCGGCTATGTGCTGTTCGACCGCAAGGTGGGCAAGATCGTGGCCCGCTACCAGCAGTTCTTCGGCATCCGTGCGCTGCTGGCGCGCATCAGCCAGAAGAAGCCCGAATCGCAAGGCGGTGGTCGCGAGGGTGGCGTGGTGTGGCACACCACGGGGTCGGGCAAGAGTTTCACCATGGTGTTCCTGACCAAGGCGCTGCTGTTGGTGGATGCATTGAAGGAATGCCGTGTGGTGGTGGTGACCGACCGCATTGACCTGGAAACCCAGCTCGCCCGCAACTTCATGACAGGTGGAGCTTTCGGCTCCAGCATCGCCACGCAGAAAGATGGCGAGAAGAGTCGCACTCTGTCTGGGCGTGACCTGGCCCAGCGCATCGGCAAGGGCACGGAGCGCATCACCTTCACGCTCGTGCACAAGTTCAACACAGCCTCCAAGCTGCCGGAGTGCCGCAACGACTCAGCCGACATGATCGTGCTGGTGGACGAGGGCCACCGCAGCCACGGCGGCGAGACCCATGAACGCATGAAGAAGGCACTGCCCAAGGCGGCTTACATCGCCTTCACCGGCACGCCTTTGCTCAAGGACGAAAAGACGGCGAACAAGTTCGGCCCCATCGTGCACGCCTACACCATGCAGCGCGCGGTGGAAGATGAAACCGTGGCCCCGCTGCTGTACGAAGAGCGTGTGCCCGAGCTGGACATCAACGAAGAGGCCGTGAACCGCTGGTTCGAGAAGATCACCAGCAACCTCAGCGATGCCCAGCGCACCGACCTGAAAAAGAAGTTCGCCAAGAAGGGCGCCATCTACGGCGCAGCCAACCGTATCGAGCTGATTGCCTGGGACATCGCGACCCACTTCAACGAAAACATCAAGAAGCTGGGGCTCGGCCTGAAAGGGCAGGTGGCCACCGACAGCAAGCTCGACGCCATTCGCTACAAGAAGGCGCTGGACGATACCGGTTTGGTGACCAGTGCGGTGGTGATCTCGGCCCCAGACACGCGTGAAGGCAACTCCGATGTGGACGAGGACACGCTGCCTGAGGTGCAGAAATGGTGGAAGCAGGCCATGGCTACCTGCGGCAACGATGCCGAGACTTATGAGAAGCAGGTAGTCAATGACTTTGGCACGGACGGCGCACCCGACTTGCTGATCGTCGTGGACAAGCTGCTGACGGGTTTCGACGAACCGCGTAACACGGTGCTGTACATCGACAAGCCCCTGAAGGGGCACAACCTGATTCAGGCCGTGGCGCGCGTCAACCGCCTGCATGACGCCAAGCGGTACGGCGTGCTGGTGGACTACCGAGGCATCTTGAAGGAACTCGACACCGCCATCCGCGCCTACCAAGATCTGGAAGCCCGAACGCAAGGAGGCTTTGACATCAGTGACCTGGAGGGCCTGTATCACCAGTTCAGCACGGAATACAAGCGCCTGCCTGCTTTGCACGATGAACTGTGGTCGTTCTTCAAGTCGGTCACCAACAAGCTCGACCGAGAGCAGTACCGGCAAGTGCTGGCGCCGAAGTTCGTGAAGGGCAGTGACGGCGAGGAGTACGACGAGCGGCAGAAGCTGCGAGACGACTTCTACGAGGCACTGACAGCATTCGGCTTGTGCTTGCAGACCGCACTTTCATCACGCAGCTTCTTTGAGGACAAGAGCTTTTCTGAAGCGCAGATTGCCCGGTACAAGGCCGATCTTCGTTTCTTCACCGAGCTACGCCAGACCGCCCGCCGCGATGCCATGGAGACGGTGGATTACAGCGTCTACGAAGAGCAAATCCGCAAGCTGGTGGACAAGCAGGTCATCGGCACCGAAGTGCGTGAGCCAGAAGGCGTCTACTTGGTCCACGAACTGGGCAAAGCTGAAGAGCCCGAAACCTGGACCGAGGAAAAGACCCGCAACGAGACGGACATGATCAAGACCCGTCTGCGCAAGACCATTGAGCATGACCTGGCGGATGACCCATATGCTCAAAAGGTGTTCGCCGAATTGCTAAAACAGGCCATCGAAGAAGCGGAAGCCATGTTCGATCATCCGCTCAAACAGTACGCTCTATTCAAAGACTTTGAGCAGGCAGTGCAGAACCGCTCTACACCAGGTGTACCCGATGCTTTTGGCGACAACGCCCACGCCAAGGCTTACTTCGGTGCTATCAAGATGGTTGTGTCTGATGCTTCAGATGTACTGGTGCCATTGGCTTTCGAGATTGATCAAGTGGTGCGAGATGCAGTGGCTGAGAACTCATTGAACCCGCAGAACATCGAGGCAGCTGTCCGTAAAGGTTTGTTGCCAAAGCTTTTCTCAGTCATGGGGCTGGACAATGCCAAGCAGATCATTGAGCAGGTCATTCATATCACCCGCGTGGGGCTGAACCGCCATGCAGGGTAAGGTGCATTACGGCGAGCATGTGATTCCATACGAGGTGCGTATTCAGCCCGGACGTGCTGTTCGCAAGGTATCGATCCATGTGGAACCTGATGGCCGTGTGGTAGTTGACGCACCCGAAGGCGCTTCGAAGGAGCAACTCCGCCAGGCCATTAATGCTCGGGTAAGGTGGGTTCACGGCCACGTCACTGCGGCCAAAGAGCGATTGCGCCATGTACTGCCAAGGGAGTACGTCAGTGGAGAAACGCTGCTCTATTTGGGGCGTCGATATAGGCTGAAAGTTTCATTGGATGTTGCTCATCCCATGAGAGTTCGCATGCGTGGTGCATTTATCGAAGTCTCAACTCCAGAATCGAACCCATTTTTGGTACGCGAAAGTTTGCAAGCTTGGTACCGGAATAGGGCTAAAGAGGTGCTGAAAGAACGTGTATGCGTGATGGCGGCTAACCTGAGATGGATAAACATGGAGCCGGCCCTACGTTTGTTATCAATGCGTAGTCAGTGGGGGAGCTGTTCTCCGGCAGGTCGGCTTACCCTAAATCCTCAACTGATAAAAGCACCAAGGGAATGCATTGACTATGTAGTGCTTCATGAGCTTTGCCACCTTAAGGAGCATAACCACAGCAAGCGCTTTTACTCTTTGCTCGATAAGCACATGCCTGGCTGGACTGCAACCAAACTTCGACTGGACTCATTGGCAGATGTGTTGCTTAACGAATGACGGCAAGTGTTTGGTCGATCGCTCAAATCGTTATAAATCCAGTAGATCAAGCTGACAGGGGATGCTCCAATACTGATCTCCTCACGGCCATATGAATTATGAGGGCGCGGAAAAATTTACCAATATAATATTTGCAACGGGCACATTTATAATGTATTTGCGCGGCGCGTTGAAAATTTGGGCAAATATTTTATATTGAATAAATGTCTTGTTGTGAGTGCTTGGTAAAATATTTGAGCCAATTTTTTCAGGCGGGTGATTGCCATTTATTAGGTGTTTATGGAAAATACGGGTGAATCTGAACGGCAGATTACAACCGATGTCCACAGAGCACAGCCCTGCCCCTCAAAACACCTCGACGAACCTATGCAGACTGGAGCATCAGTACGGTTCGCTGATGACTGCTGCAGAGGTGATGCGTGAGTTGAAGTTCTCCTCGCTGGCTGCCATGCGTATGGCACGCAGAAGAGGGTCTCTGGCACTGCAGGCTGTCAAGCTTCCAGGCAGGCGAGAGCACCTATTCCGGACAGAAGACGTTGCATCCCTGCTGAATGATTGGCTACAACGCAGCGAAGAGGAGTCCCCGATGTAGAAGCAAAAACGCCGTACAACCCTCTGGACTGTACGGCGCCTTGCTGCCAGTAGATCTACTGACCGTTAGCACATTCAGTATCTGCTGCAACAAGCGCCCCGTCAAGTCCTTTATCCCGAGATTTTTGATCTTGGGTGGATCACTGTTGCCTTGTGAAATTGGTGCTGAGCGTGTTCAGGTATCCGCTATCGCCTATTCGTCATCTTCGTGAGCGCGAATATGTTGCTTGACCCTGCGGGAACAGACTGTAACTGCGAAGCACCACATCAAACAGGGCGCTACCTCAGAATAGAGAAGCAGATTATGTCTATTGAGACCTTGATGTCGCTTGGCTGCATTTGTCCGAGCAATGCCCCCTTTTCCTCGACAGCGATGAATACGTCATCGCGTTGTATCAATTTCACACAGTTGATGCATGCGCTTTGGGCGCGAAAACCGAGCCAGCAATTCCCGCAGTGATGCATTCAGTTAGTACTGCCACGCATCAGAGGTGCCTTTGATACTTTGCCCAAATCAGCAAATACGCTGATTTGGGCTGCTGCGCACCGGTTATCCATCCACATGCCTGTGCTCGTTGGGCACATCGCGCATGGCCAAAGTTCATCTATCGGCTGTATCGGTCGAGGGCTGTCCCATGCCAAATGTGTGCACGCGAGGAGGGCTAACCATCTCAAAGCCATGAGAGTCAGAAAAGTTGTAACCCGCAGTGGGCGGGGTATTCGCGGCAAGTTTCCGAGCCGCAAGCTGGGCCAGCAGGTCTACTGGGAGTCGCTCCTGGAGCGCGATGCCATCCTGATGTTCGAGTTGCACCCCTTGGTGCTTTCATACCAGGAGCAGCCATTGGTCGACACCTATTACGACGAGGCCGGTGGGGTCTACCAGTGCTACCCGGACTTCCTCCTGCAGACGGTGGGCGGTACCGAGATCCTAGTCGAGGTCAAACGCAATGCAGATTTGGCTAGACCTTCGGTTAAGCGCAAGCTCGGCCTGATCGCTGCGCACTTTGCCGATCAAGGGCGTGACTATCGTGTGATCACCGAATCGACCATACACCGTGAGCCATTGCATTCAAATCTGCAGCGGCTTTGGGAGTCAGCCCGCGCATTTGTCATCTCATCAATTGTTCATTCGGGCATAGATGATCTGAGCGCCCATCATGTTTACAGCGTGGCCACGTTGGCACGGATATTCGGGAGTGAGCAAGCTGCATTCGCCTTGATCGCCATGGGCCGCCTCCGTGCCAATTTGGAAGAGCCATTGACCTCGGCTACGAGTGTCTGGATCCCCACCAACAGGGAGGCCGGTGATGGTTCGTTTTCAATTTAAGAAGGGTTTGCGCTTCCTGAAAGGGAATAGCGTTTGGACCATGATCCGGCGCACCGTCACAGGCAAGTTGCAGTTCGAGAGCGAGGGTGAAGACGAACAGATCGTCTTGACGGATCAGGAGGTCTACCAACGATGGGCAAGCAGGGATTGGCTGGTTGATGAAACCTCGCTGGGCTATGGCCGTGACCTGATGTACTTGGCAACACCCAAGGACATACGGGCATTGCCCGAGGACGAACAACGCGAGGTCGAGAGAAAGCTCAAATACGTGCAAGGCATTGAGCGCGCCTTCGCTGATGCGTACCAGCGTGTCCGATGCTCGCCAAAGCGTCTGACTGAATTTATCGCTCAGCTCGCTGAGAGTTTGTCAGATCGAGACGTGCCCCATTGGTCGTCTGTTTGGCGGTGGTGGAGGGCCTACGAGCGCACTAAATGTTTCAGCAAGATTCAAGATGGTCGTCTAAACAACCGGCGCAAAACAGATCCAGTTGCCTTCAGCATCTTTGAAGAGGTGGTCAATGAGGTCTTTCTGACCCCTCAGCGGATGCCAGGCAAGGCGGTGGTGGATGGAATAAGGGATCGCACTTTCCGGATCAATCAAGGACTTCTGCCGGAGCAGCGACTCAAACCGCCAGCTCCAGCCACCATCTACAGATGGTTGGACAGGCTGTATCGGGTTGTTGTCGATCAAGCTCGATTAGGCAAAGCGCATACCGAGCGAGAGTTGCGCTCAGTGACAGGCTCCGTCAAAGTCACTCGATTGCTTGAGCGGGTGGAGATTGACCACACCCCGGTTGACTTATTGGTTGTGTGCCGTTTGACCCGCATGGTTCTAGGACGGCCATGGTTAACTTTAGTGATCGATCGTATGAGCCGGATGATCCTTGGCTTTTACATCAGTTTCCACGCACCGTCAGCCTACTCCGTCCTCTATGCGCTACGCATGTCCATCTTGCCCAAGCATGACCTACTTAAGGACATTGACGATCTTAAGAATCCATGGCCCGCGCGTGGGCTACCCAGAACCATCGCTATGGATAACGGCATGGACCTACATGCTGATGCGGTCGAAGCGTTTGCGCTAGAGGCGGCGGCTGAGCTGCTCTATTGTGGGGCCGCGCAACCGGAGCTCAAGGCTGCGATCGAGAGAATGATGAGAACGATCAACGAGGACTTGTTTCATCAGATGCCAGGCACGGTCTTCAACTGTGTCGACGCCCGAGGCGATTACCCATCTGAGGCCACAGCGGCAATCGATATCGACCAACTCACGCGCGTCTTGATCAAATGGATCGTAGATGTGTATCACTGCACACCGCATCGTGGATTGAATGGCGAGACGCCCCTACAGGTGTGGAACGCACAAGAAGCGAAAGCCGAATTCGAATTACCCGCCTACCCTCATCAACTCGATTTGATCGTTGGACAGATTGCTACACGAACGGTCTTTCATTA
>ERZ724505.950-NODE-950-length-16895-cov-89.832067_pt1 | contig 16895 bp, 12 predicted proteins | sample MGYA00376038_ERZ724505 | MGnify/ENA primary metagenome ERZ724505 (study PRJEB28724, sample SAMN07190884) | wastewater metagenome | isolation source: effluent of sewage treatment plant in Hong Hong | place: Hong Kong | collected 2016-03-17 ... | reverse complement strand
AAAGTAACACCCTTTTTTATTCCTTAAATATTAGAAAAAAGCCTTATATTTGCGTATTAAAAACGTTTAATATGCCTGAAATTTTATCAGCTCAAACACTTGAAAAATTAGAAATTAAAAAACCCATGCAAGGGATTGTATCAACTTCTATGCTTCAAGATGGAAACGGTACGATGTACATTAAAGAGGGTTCTATTCTATATTCAGGGGTCACAGGTGAACAAGTAGGTACATTAAAATCTCGTTTAAAGTTCCCTTTTGAACGTCAAAAACTAATCGAAAACCTTTTAAAAAGGAAAATCCATGTTTCAAGCGATAAGGATCTAAGGGGTTCCGGTCTTGATATTCCATTCAATGAGATAGTTAAATTCTTTCATTTACAACCCTTTCAGGTGTTCCAAAATGCTGATTAATGCCAGATATTACTAGGAAGGGGATTATAGCAGAATTTGAAAGTACTTTTAATTCAAAAGGTATTGACGAAGCTATTAAGAAACTAGAAGAAACACTTAAAAAGATTGACAAAGTAAAAGATACTTTAGCTAAAGACAATTTAGGTTTTGATGAATCATTCAAGAACCAAGTAAAAAAAGAATTAAACAGTTTAGATGCTGTTTATGAGGAGTTCAACAAAAAATTAGCTGACAAAGATGTAAAATTTGCGGCTGTAAGAAATAAACTTTTGCAGTCTAATTTGGGTCTATCTGAGAAAGAAATTAAACAGTACTATAACAATGTTCAAGGCTTAACCGCAAAGCTAAATGACGAGCTAAACAAAGCTAATATTGCGGCTGCCAATCAAACTAAAGGATTATTAGGCAAAGCATTAAGCGAACTTCAAAACGGAATTAAAGGCCATATTTCAACAATCACAGGTATTCAATCAAGTACTTTAGATGCTTTAGGTGCAAAGTTTGGAACAGCATTTGGAGCTGCCGGAATTGGATTAGCCATTGTTAAATTAGGTGAATTAGGCGAAGAAGCTGAACAAACAAAGCTAAAATACAATGCTTTTATAAATTCCACAGGTAGAACCAAAAACCTTTTAGATTCAATTCAAGAAATATCCTTGCAAACAGGAGTAGCCAATAAATCACTTCAAGACGCTGGTTTAACTCTTTTAAAATTTGGATATACGGCTGAACAAGTTCCAAGTAAGTTAAATTCTATTTTGGCTATTTCAACAAAGTTGGGAATACCCATTGAAAACTTAGCTAATCAACTAGGTAAAATAAACTTTCAAACATTTGCCAATAAATTAGACCTTAGAAGTTTAGAGCGTGAAGGGATTCCGATATTCAAAGAATTAGCAAACGTCACGGGTAAAAGTGTTGATGAATTGCGCAAACTTTCAACCGTTGCTAGTACTGATGTAAACCAAGCCATTGAAAACCTAACCAAAAAAGGTGGTGAGTTTGCAGGTAGTTTGGATGCTCAAAGTAACTCATTAACCAATCTTAAAGGTAAATTAAGTGAAACATTTGATAACATTAAAGAAGGATTAGGGGATGCTTTTATTGATGCTTCAAAAGATATTATAATTGTAATTACCGATTTAGTTGCATTTTTGGGCAAAGCATTTAATCCGGCGTTTCAAGCAATAGGTAGGGGTTTTACACTTTTATTTAATGAGTTTAAAACTGGTTTTTCTGGGATTAGATTCCAATTAAGCGGTGAGGGTGCAAAAGTAGACGCAAGTTTAAGGACTTTATTAGGTGAGGACGTTGCGGCATCATTAGAGCCAGGCGGTAAATTTGGTGGATCTGAGGGAACTAGAATAATAAAAGAAATACTAAAAGCCCGTGAAGATAATCTAAAAAGATTAGCTGAAATTAATGCTTTAGAGGGTCAACTTGAAAGTAAAGGAACATTTGAACAGGTACAAAACCGAAAAAAAGAAATAGCTAGGTTAAGGAATGAAATAGTAGATTTAAAAGCTTTAGCAGCTAATTTAGTAAGTGATTTAGCGTTCCCAGATCCTGACAAATCAATAAATGGTGAAAAAACAATAACAGAAAAAAGCACCGAATTAACAAGTGAACAAAAAAGACTTTTAGATGAACTTTTAAAGCTTCAATTACAATTCAGGGAGGATCAAAAGAAAGTAGGTTTAGAGGGTTTATTCGATCCTAAGTCAATCAAAAGCGATATTGATGTAGCAAAATTACAGGATCAATTAGGCAAAAGAATTTTAGAGATACAACAAAAAGTAATCGAAGCTGGTAAATTAGGAATTGAATTGCCAGTAGGGTTCAAGGTAGATTCTGAACAACAAATAGACAGATTAAAAACTGAAGCTGAAAGACTTGAAACATTTTACACTATCAAGCCTTTACCGTTAAAAATAACAACCGAAATAACATTCACTACAAATACAAGTCCAAAAGTTGACCCTGAGGTACAAAAACTTTTTGATGATGCTTTTGGAGATCCTGACAAACAAGAAGGCCCAAAAAAGAAATCATTCCTATCTCGTTTATTTGGTGACGATAAAGAGGTTCAAAAAGAAGGTGAAAAGGCTTTGATTGAAGCAGGAAATAATATAAAGTCTGCCTTAAATCAATTCTTTGATGCTGAAATAGCTAAAACAGATTTTTTAATTGAACAGCAAAAAAAGAGAGTAGACGAAGTTAATAAAATAGCTGCTTTAGGAAATGCAGAACAGTTGCAAATTGAAGAGGAACGGTTAAGAAAATTAGAGGAACGTAGGGAACAAAGTGTCAAGCGTCAAAATGCTTTAAACGCTATTCAGATTGTTGCTCAAACAGCTTTAGCAGTTAGTAGTTATGCAACGGCAATAGCGAAGGCAGCAGCAGAGGAACACCCATTATTGGCAATAGCAGAGGGTGGGGCATTATTAGCAGCGATAGCGGCCGGCGTTATTCAAGTGAGAGCTTTAACTCAAGGATTCTATGAAGGTACTGAATATGTAGACCAAAAAGGACATCATAGAAGCGGAATAGACACAGTACCAAGTATGTTGACCAGAGGCGAAAGAGTTATGACAGTCCAACAAAACGAGGCTTTAGGTGGGCTTAGTAATCCAGAGGTGGTGCAATTAGTCCAACAAGCTCGTAGGCAAAGTTATTCAGGATCTTCAATATACTTAGATTCAAACAAAGTATTCCATAGTGAGCTAACATCAAAAAGGACTATTGAACTTTTGGAAGAACAAAACCGTAAAATAGATTTGAATACAGAAACAATGAAAAACACCTTTGTTGACATTAGATTCGATGAAGGTAGTTTCCATATTCACCAAAGAAAATTAGCTAAACAAGCGCAAAAAAGATCAAAAATTTATAGATAGTGGCTAAGGTTAAACTCTTAATTAATGGTAAAGACTATTCGGACTATGCAGAGGGTATCGATGCTTTTGAATATGCCATAAATTTAACCGAAGATGGAGCCATTGAAAGGGGGTCAAGCAACCAATTAAAAGTAACCGGAAAACTTTACGAATTAATCTATGATCGTTTTTTTGCCAATCCATGCGAAGGTAGAAAGGAACTTTTAAAAGCCACATTTCAGGTAGATTGTCAAGGAGATAAGATTAATATTCCAATGGAATTACCCGCCGTTGGTATTGATATTTGCTTGAATGAGTGCGAAGCGAATGTAGTATTCAGGTCCACAAAAGTAGAAAATGAAAAATATAACTGTTTAAAATCTCAAACAAATTACCATACTCAGGGCGGCAAATCAAATGGGTTTGCAGATTGGATAATAAACCAAGATAGGAATTATAAAATGGTTTATTGTCAAGATTATACCTCGATAACTTATATTTTACTTACTTCTTATACTTCGATCAAATTAATAGTAGATAGCTTACAAGCTTTATGTAAAGTTTTGTCGGCTGTTTGGAACTTTTTTGGTGGTGATTGGGATTGCGGAAAATACTTCGATCAACTTGAAAACGCTGTTATAGGGTGTAACCATTATCATGATGTTATTTTATTAAAAGATATTTTTACTTACAATTGTAATAGATGCGGGCTTGAATTTGAAAGTAGCATATTAGTTAATGATCCAACATATAAAAATACGGCTTTAGAGGCTGCAATAGATGGCGAGGGGTTTTTCATTCAAAATTGTAAGGATTCCGATACACAATTCAATGAAGCAAACGCTGAAAACCTTAATCTTTTACAACTTGCAACTAAATTACAACCAGTTTTTAATGCTGAATTTAGGATCAAAAACGGTAAATTTATATTTGAGCGCAAAGATTATTTTTATAAAAATTTGCCTACTTTATTCAACTTAGATACCGAATACAACTTGGGCAATTTAGATGACTGCCCTAATTTCCAGTTTAACGATCAGAAATTATGTGCCTATTGGCGTTTGGATTATCTTAATGACTTTATGGATGCAATGGGTAACAAGATGTTAACCGAATATAATGAGATTGTAGAATGGAATGAGGGCAATTACAATGAAGATAACAAAGGCGAATGTAGAAATGATGTAACATTTTCACCGGCTCGATTCTCAAATGACCTTTATATTGCTAAGATTTTCGGGGCTGTATTACTAACTAATTTAAGAGGTGATGACAATTTAGGTATCTTTGAAACGGGTTCATGTGACTTTACCCATGCTCAAATTATTACAGATGGGCAGCTAACAGCTCCTAAATTAATCGTTATTGACCCAACAAAACCCGTAATAAATTGCTATGAATGTAATTTTGTAGGGGCTATTAAGAAACGTTTATGGCCTAATAATGTAGTCTTTAAAGGTTCTGCATATCCAATACATGATGGAGTTTGGGATTACAATTACCCTATGAAGGGTCAACAATTATATGATAATTTCCATTTTATTGATGACCCTAAAGGCAAAGAAGCAAGATACATAGATTTAGAAGATGTTATTTGGACACCTAGAAATTTTTGCGAAGCGGTTAATTTAATATTCGAAAATGAGTTATCTTTGAACATTGAAAGCAATAAATTTGGTGGATCACACCCGACTAATATTTCAATAAACTTTAAAGAGTGTAAAATTAAATTTGGTGGACTTTCTTATAAATGTCAAGCATGATAGTAACCGTAGAGAGTAATAAAGAAAGGCTAAATGTAACTCAAGGTCAATTAGTTGATGATTGCTGTCATTTTGAAAGTACAAGACCATTAACAGGACTTAAATTAAATGTAGATTTTGGACTTTTTAAAAGTGTTCCATTGACCACGTCTAAATTAGTTCCTGGCTTTACTATTACATATCCTTTTGCGGCTGGTACTTATGCCTTAACATTCAATGGACTACCTGAAATGTACATGAATTTAAGTGCTGAATTAGTAGTAATTAGTAGTACTGAATTTGTGATCCAATTTAGAATAGTCAATGTAGCAGACTTAGACACTTATATTGAAATAGGTTCTATTCCGGACAATTACCAATATTGGACAAAACAACGTTTCTCAAATGCTGTAAATGTTTACGATCAATTTAAGTACTTAGATTGCAAAGTAACGGTTCAATTTCCTGACAGTTTGACGACTGCCAACAGTTCGATCCTTTACAAGATTAAGAAATGGCAAACTAATCCAGATTTCCAACTATACAAAGATTATTTTATTTTAGGATCTGAAAGGGTTCAAGGGTGGCGAAGTGGATCGGATTTAGATGTATGGTTTAATGTGCCAGGAGTTCGAGTTAATTCTAAATGGTATGGTGGTATTTTCGATATTAAAGCCTTAAATACGTCCGCTTTTTGGGATGATTTAAAATTGCAATATGCTGAATTAGGTGACATTCCAGTAAGTGCAGAGCCTAACTTTGAAAGCTCAAAAATAATTGCTTCGAGCGGCCTAATGCTTGAAAGTACAGATACCTTTAAGGGCTTTTTTACAATAGATCAAAACTATTTTCAGGCAGGACATTCATATCAATTATTTTTTATTTGGGAAGATTCAGGAGAGTGGTATAGCTCACTAAGCGAAGTCATTCAAGAAGAAATTATAAACGATCTACCCGAAATTATTGGTGACGTTACCTATGAAGTTGAGATACTAGAACCAAGCTCATTAGTTGTAAATGCTCAATGTGTAAACAACTTAGCCCCGTGCCAAAAGGTAAAAATGTGTTTCACGTTGGACATACCTTCGTTTAATGCAGACATGATCGCAAATGATTTACCATATACATTTGATGAGGTTTATGGCGGATTTGGAAGCATAACAAATATGCAAGGTGACTTATCTATTTATGTTACCGAATATTTGCAAGTTAATACACCTTCGATATTCACAAATTTTGATGAAATTACCTATGTTTACTCAAATGGTGTAAGTTTTAAAGCGTGTGCAGAATTTACAATTCCAGAAGATTGGGCAGGAACATCTAGGTATTTATTTTTCAAGTTCAAGTTAATTTTACCAACGTCACAGATATTTAATCCGATAATTCCAATAGCTTTTACAGTTGTGGATTTTGGTGATTTGCCAGCTTATCAAGATAGTGGAATTGATTTTGTTTGCGATAATGAAAGCCAAAATTTTGTATTTGTTCCAACAACTGCGGCCAGTAATATGATCGTAAAAGATAACGGAAAAACATTAATTGAAAGCGGAATTGGTACAAACGATGATGATTATATTGATGGCGGCGACGGTGAAATTATAATTGATTACTCAAAATTAGATTACGGAATAACAGATCGATGTCTTTGCGTAATAAGTCAATTTAGCGAAGGGGCTGGGGCTGATCCGTGTCCATGTGATGAAATAAAGATAGACTATACATTAACACCAATATCAGATAAATTCGGAATTGATTCATATTACATGGTGTTCAATTGGGATTTGACACATATTTTAAGCGATTCTGATATGGCTTATTTTATAGTTAATTTTCCAAAAGGTAGCTCATACCAATTAAACGGTGTGGCCAGTGGATCATTTTCCGTTAACGTTGATTTATCCAAAACTTATGTATTGGAATTTACCATAGGCTTAATTGATGGATGCTTTTATTATGCTACATATCGAGTAACAAAAGGCAGTAAAGTAGGATCTATTTTACTTTGCAATGAGCCAGTTCCAAGTCCATTACTAGGTTTGCCGTGTGCTGAATTTCCATACTTAGACACAATTTGCAGCTCTACTGAAGCTGAAAGCGTTCTAAATTTAGCAGGGGGAACCACAATAGAACATAAATATGCCTACGATCCAGATGTTGAGTGGTTTGATTATTTTGCAACAGTTCCATTTACAGGTTATGATGAAGTATTTTTTTACGCTATTGTTAGCCCTTCGGATACTGTCAGATGTGGTGAAAAAACTCTTTTTTCATCGATAAGACGTCAAGATTGCGAGGGCTGTTATGATCCTATTCCGGTAAATCCATGTGATGGATATTTGGAAATAGAGCAGTCTTATGATGATATGTTGGAACTTTTGACGCTAACAAGTACAATAGATCCGGCTTGCACAACTCCGATGGATACGGGGTTAATGTGGTCTTATGATGGCGTGGCTTATGAAAGTTATACAGATCCAATCGATGTAAGCGGTCAAAATTTTGTTTACTATTATCAAACGATTCAATGTGATGACGAGTGCGAAGTCAAAGCTAGTGGAACGTGGGATCGTACGTGTCCTTATGATCCATGTGGTAAAACCGTAACACCTAACGGCTGTTCAGTTGACATCGAGCATGAGATAATTATTTCAGGGTTCACAACCGATCACTATAATCCAGATTTAGGAACAGGAAATGAAAGTTTTGATAGTCACTTTATAAGTCAGTCACCTTATGGTGATAGAACAGTAATTGAAAGCCGAATTAGAGTAGACATTTTAGATGACAGTGTACCTGGATATATTGCAAATAGTTGTTATTTTAAAAGACAAGGTTTTTATGAGTCTCAATACTTTAATAAAGCTGCTACTAACTTACAAAGTGGTGGTATAATCACTAATATTCGAATGTATCAATTTATTGCGAGTACAAACTCTTTAGCCTTGTACGATTTAGATTGTAGCTCAATAGTATTTTCAGGATCGGGATCTACATTTGCGACTAATTTAAAGAACTTTATTATAGCAGACTTAAATTCAGCTTTTGGTTACACAAATGGAACCGATTACAGATTAGTAGTAAATTGTACCAATGCTGGGGTTTTTACCATAACTTTTGATTTTAAAGATGCAACCGATGGCAATGATTGGTTAGGGATCAATAAATTAGATGCTACAATATCATTCAATCGAGATGGTGCAACATTACCAGTGACTTTGACGCAAGCAACCGCAGCTCCAGATGTTCAGGGCTGCCCTAAATACTTACTTTTAGATTCTTTAGATTGCGACTACAATACACCGTGTGCAAGTCCTATGAAGTTCAGAGCTGCACCGGATGGTGATACTGATTGCGGTGCTGATTTTGCGTATATTTCAGATTCAAATCAGTTTAATTTTCATTCAATTCCTTTAGGTCATGAACCATATACGGTCGATCCGGTGAGTGTTTTAACAGAAAGTTGTAATAAACATAGACTAATTGGTGATACTGAAAACTTTACAGGAACGATCACATATGAATGGAAGGATAGTTTAGGTGACATAGTGACGACTTCAAGATTCTTTGAAACCTATGAAGAGGATACATATACTTTTAAAGCAACGAGTTCAGACGGTTGTATTGTTTCAAAATCAATTAACATAGGAATATGAGTTATTTTCTACAACTTCCAGAAACGTGCCATATCTTTAATACAGAGGTGACTAAGTTTTGTTTGCCTCCAAAAGTACGATGTTCGATTGATCCTGATGGAATTGTGACTATTTGCGGTGGTCAATTTAATTGTAATTTGTGTTGTGGTGAAAAACATGAACCGTATTTTGTTCCTTATGATGGCGTTAATCCTATTGAAATTTATACCCAAATATTTGATAGATATAATCCAGATCCGACCAATCCGGCTGATGGATTTGGTACATGGATAACAGTTGACATTTTAGATGAAAATAACAACGTAGTAGGCGATCATTCTGATTTTGGAATTGAATATTTTGTGGGATGGGATGGTGAAAAATCATATCAAATTTTAAAGATTTATCCAACGGTTACCGATTTTCCTTTGTGTTGGTCACTTAAATACCACGTTTATAGGAATATTGGTGGTGACCCTGAGGAATATCCGGTCGATGGATTTTGCACTCAAGACTTTAAAATTATTTCAAGTTGTGAAAATGGATCTTTATACACACTTAGAGGTATATTTGACTCATTCGATTGTGAGGGTAATTATTACGATCTACCTTTAGCGTCCGTAGGCTTAACACCTTTTAAATATGATAACACCATTCAAGTTTTAGGATATGAAGAAGAAGTTAGCCCCGAGCGTGAAACTGTAATCAAAAACGGTGTACGAAAAACAGAAAGTATCACGTATAAGAAACAAATTACGTTCCCTATGATACCTTTATTTATGGTAAAATATTTAGAGGATCGTATTTTCAATGCACGTCAAGTTATGATTAATGGCGAATTTGTGACAGTAGAGATTGGAGATACCAATATTTTAGAGGATTTATGCCTTTATAATTATACCGTTTTTGTTATTCAAAAATGTGAAACGAATAAATGCTAAAATAAATTTTTATGAAAGATAATAAAGATAATGAAATTGTTATTATTAAAAAGGGCAAACATTTTGCACAATTATTGGCTAAGGATTATAACAGTCCTAAAAAGTTCAACAGTGGATTAACACAAAAAGAAATCGTAGCCAAAAACGGATATCGATTAGCTAATGAAGCCGAAATTAATAAACACCTTGATTTAGAAGTTGAAAAACCCAAAGAGGTTAAGGAACCAAAAAAAGAACCTAAGATTAAAAAGGTAGATGAAATTGCGGTGCAAGAAACTGATAATGTAAGCGGTGAAAGCCATGATTAAACAAGTAATAAATGTAAATAAATTATATGTTAGAATTTAAGCAATACAAAAGAAAAGGTTTATCAGAAATGATTGCTTTTAAAGAATTTATTGGTCAAGATATGAGTACTATATCAGTATCAGATCAAGACAAATTATTATCAAATGAAGATTTTGAACAGGGGTATATTGCACGTAATCCAAAAAATCATGCAGATATGTGGTACGTTGCAAAGAAATACTTTGATGATAACTTAGAGCCTGCATAATATAATTATATACAAATATATTATAGAAATATAGTATATTTGCAATGTGAAACAAACCAAATGTTTTTATTAACGTATAAAAACATATATTATGCCTTGTGATGCTTGTGGAATTGGGTTCGTATTACCCGATAGTTTTGAAGCAGACTGCAATATAATAACTAAGGACTGCGGTGTCGAAAGAATGTACGCATATTTGTGCGATTTTCAATTAGATACCTTAGATCAAGAGTCTATTGATGCCGCTGTAACCGCTGGTAAATTAAAACCTTTACCATTGGGCAATGCTACAATTACGCCTTCTACCGGAACGCCTTTTAAAGTAAGTTGTTCTAAAGAAATTCCTGGTAAAACTATTTACACTATAAAGTTCGTTAGTGCAAGTAGGGATGATAGTAATGAAGATTTTTTATTTTGGCAGCAAATCTACGCTACTAAATTAAATTTGACATTGCTTTGGAAGTCATGTGATGGTTTATGGTTTATAAATCCAGCTTGGTCTTTATGGGTGAATGCAGGATCATTGCCAGATACAGAACCAGATGAACCGCTTGGAATCGAGGTTAGTTTCACTGAAATACCTAACTTAGTTCGAGATGAAGCAAATGAAATTTGTTCATGGAATATGAGTTGGCAATTTAAATTAAATGACGTATTGATAGCTGTTCCATTACCTACCATTACGCTTTAAAAATACTTAATGCTTTTAGCTGAATACTTAGAAGCTTACAAATTTAATCCTGAATTTACGGACATTGATGAAATAAATCAAGTCCGTAAACAGGCTTTTAGACATTATTACCGTGATGAAAGTAATGATCTAGGTGATTTGCAGCGTCCGAGTGAAAGTGATAAGTTTAAGAAATGGCGTAAAGCTAACAAACGAAGCATTAACCATGAGATCTTAGATACTGCAATTTCGGACAGTTCAAGCGTATTAAATTCAAACGGCTTTAGTTTAATTGAAAGTTCTGTTAAGCTTGAAAAATGGTTAGATGAAGCTAGGTTTTATTATCAAGATACGTCTTTAAAGTTTTGGGATTACTACATTAGATGCCTATACCCAAAACAAGTTATTGATCCAAATGGTAAGGTAGTTGTATTCCCTTACAACAAGTCCAACAAAGAAATACCTCCTAATTTTATTGACCCTACTGAAAGTGCAGGGATTGATTTGCTTTTTGTTCGATCCGATAAGATCTTAAAATCAAAAGACAAATCTATTTTTGGATTTGAGGCTGGTATTAAAAAATACAAAATTGATGGATCTGATATAGAATTACCTTACTATTACATCGCAGACTATGAAAGTTGGTATATTTTAGAACCAAGTGGAACAGATAAAGGCAAAATAGTTTACAGCGTAGATCTTTGGTATAATCATAAGTCTAATGATACTCCAGTGGTGTCAGCTATCGGAATTTTGACCGAAAATATAAAAGGTCAAGCCTATCAAGAAAGTGTTTTTAGAACTGCATTGCCTTACCTTGATGAATTTGTAAACTCATTAGGTGATAATCAAGTTATGCGCACTAAGTCAAGTCATGCGATCTTAGCAATGCCTAAAATGGCGTGTGGACATTGTAATGGTCAAGGCTTAATAATGGATCAAAAAACAAGCTCAACAAGCGATTGTCCAGTTTGTAAAGGTACAAAATTTGCACCAGCTCCAGGTATTGCAGACATTTTAGTTTTACCAAGTAGCGGGGCTTTTGATGACAAAGGAAACTCACAAATACCTATTTATATTGAACCAGCATTAGGATCTTTAGAGCATAGTTGGACAGTCACATGGGAGTTATTAAACATGGCCGGAACTTCAATAGGTATAAACCCTTTAATTAAGAATAATGAGTCAGGCGAAGCAATGAAAATGAGAATGGTAAAATGGGAAACTAAGGTTAACCAAATTTATCAATTAATCATGGGATCTATTGAAGATATTTTAATCTTAGTTGAAGCTTTAGTGAGTCCAAATGAGAATACAAGAAAGGAACCAAAAGTCAAAAAGTTAAACCGGATCACAATAAAAAGTGAGGAGTATTTAAAGCTTAAAATTGATGAATCTTTGCCTTTAGAAAAAGGCGAAGCTATGTTGGAATATTACCGTTTTAAATACAATAACGATCCAATTTTATTGCGTATATTTGAGCTAATAATCAAGTTTTATCCACAAAGTATAATGGATAACGAAGGGGCGGCGAACGCTGTTGGATTTGGACGTTATGACATAAACGACATTAAAAAAAGCGACCTTGCTAAAATGGTTTATGAAGATTTAGCGATTAAGTACGGTGACTCATTCCTAACAAAAAGTTTAATCGATTTATATCAAGAAGGTGAACAAAGATTGAGCAGTTTAATTGAACCAAATGGATCCAATCAAGAACAAAATAGAAACACAGGATCGATTAATCAATAGGTTCGAACAATTTAACAAAGAATATGCGCCTATTTTACTTGATAAGATTTTTGAGTATATAGATAAATTCGCAAGGTCAAAAGGTTTTTTAGTTCTTGAAAAAAATAGTGGGTTTTTACTTGGTGAGTTTGCCAAAAAGTTGGTAGACGATTTTAAAAATAGTACTTATATATCAGACATTGGATCTCTATTAGGTAGTTTTGATGAATTGGAAACAGCTAATAAACTAATCCTTAGCGTTATTAACGATAATTTCGATTTTGATGCTTTAGATTTTAGCAAAGAAAAAAAGTTAATCATTAATGAGCTAACAGAAAGTTTATTACGTCCTGAAAGTTTTAGAGTTAACATTGCGAACGATGTTCGTAAAATATTAGCTAGGAATATCTTAACAGGCGCACCGATCAAAGACTTAAAAGACGAATTAAAAAGATCTGTAATAAGTTCAGAAACAGGCGGCGGTATCTTAGGGCGTTACACAACACAAATAACTACTGATGCTGTAAGCCAATATTCAGGTATCATTAATGACAAATTAGCTAAAGAGGTGGATCTTAATGCTATTGGGTACTTGGGTTCTGTTATAGCTAATTCGAGAGTCCAGTGTGTAAGATGGAAAGACCAAAAAGGAGCTGTATTACTTAGAAAGGAAAAGGTAGCTAAATTAGGATACTTACCAGACGAAGTTAAATGGGCAAATGCAAACGGTCAAGGTTATGGAAAAAAAGGATCTACTTCATATATACTTTTAACCGAAGCTAATTTCATGCAATATAGGGGCGGTTATGGGTGTCGACATGATGCTATTCCGTTTCATTTTGATGACAAATATTATACAAGATACAAGAAACTCAAAGACCAATACGATAAAGAAACATTAAAAAATATTGAAAGCCAAAAAAAATAAATTATGGAAGACTTAGTATATTTAATTAATTTAAAAGACGTAGCGGAGGATCAACCAATACGCACCAAAGCAATAACCAAAAGACTTTTTGAGGCTCATACAAAGATCAAAGCCCAATGGCTTGATGAATGGACAGTCGTAGATGAAGATCCAAACAAAGTAGATGAAACCGTTCAAGATGTTGTACAAGATACTGTACAAATTGAAGATGACGCTACTTTAGTTGATGTTGAATATCCTGAAAAACCTAAAGAAATGTTTATTCCAAAAAATGAAAAACCTGAATTTAGCAAACCTAAAAAGGAGCGCAAACAAAGAGTAAAAGCCAATTAGTAAACAATAAAATTTAATTATATGTCAAAAGATAAAGGTAAAAAAGAAACCAAAGGCCATGATTCTAAAGAGAAAAAAATGGTAAAAACTAAAAAAAAGTAATTTATTAACTAACTAAATTTTATACCAAATGAGTAATAATTTAAAAACGTTTCTTAAAGGATTTGATTTAAAAGAGTCCGAAATTGAAGATCTATTAGCAGAAACACCGCCGGAAGGGTTCGATGCAAAAGAACTTGCAAAATCAAAAAGGGAACATCTTATAGAAGTTCACGAAGCTGCAAATCCACGCATCAAAGAGGATGACATCAATGGAAAATTAATAGCGACTGAAAAAACATTAAAAGTAAAATTTGCCAAAGAGCTAGGAATTGACAAATCAAGAACGGATATTGAAAAACTTAGTACAGATGAATTTTTGACGTTGGTAAAAAGCACTAAAGATTCATTATCTTCAAAGAGTGATGAAACATTGAAAAAAGAAGTAAGCGAATTACAACAAAAGTTCCTGAATACTTTAGATGAATTAGAGAAAGAAAGAGAAAACAAATCCAGTGAAATTGAAAGAGTAAAAAAAGAGGCTTATTCAGAGGTCGAAAACTTCAAATTTGACAATACATTCAATTCGTTTGCGGAAAAACAAGAGTGGGGCGTATCAGAGGCTATCAAAAAAGATGCTATTCATGTGGCTAAATTAAAGGCTAAGGAAATGGGATGGAAATTACATGAAGATGGAACTTTAACCAGTTCAGATGGAACCGGCAAAGCAATGAGACCAGATAAAAGCGGTTTTTTTGCAAGTATAAACGATTATTTAGCTGTTCAAATTGATCCATATTTGAAAAAATCGCAAGGATCTGGAAGCGAAGGAAAACCAGCAAATATCACTGTTCAAGGTGTTGACCTTACAAAAGCAAGTGCAACAAATAAGGAAACTTTAGACTGGCTAAATAAAGATTAAAGGAATTTCGGTACTTGGGTGAGAGTGCAGAAAGCCGTTCCATAACGATGGGCGGCTTTTTTATTTATAAAACATAACATAAAATAATTATTTTAAATATTAAATAAATGTAGTATATTTGCATTACCAAATGTATTAAATATTAAGTGGGCGTTCTCAAAGCCTTTATTTTGAGAAATTGGGCTGCTAGGCCTTTATCTAGTATCTGTTATTAGATTTATAATTTCTTAAAATTAATACAATGTCAGTAAGTATAGTTGCAGCTTCATGTTGCGCCGTTCAAATCGGTTATTTAGAAACACAGAATCAACCTAATTCATTAGGAGCTACTTTAGGATTAATTAAGGCTTTAAATTCACCAGCTAACAAGCAGGGATTTTTAGGCCAATCATTAATGGGCGATGGTGCGCCGGTGTCAGGTAGTGCGTGTAAATTACAATTAAAGTACGTTGCACCTGATTGCGTTGCAAGTACAGACGTAAACGATCTTTGCGAAGATGCTACGGGTGTGACCAGTTCGCCAGTTAAAACCACAGAATTTACCTTTACAATGTCTACGGACAATCGGGGTAAAAAAATGCACTGGACAGAAGAACAATTCTTATGTGCATGCGAGGGCAAAGACTTTGTAGTTCAAGCTACAACCGATGCCAAAATGAAACGAATTTTGATAGACGAAGAAAAAGCGTTGTTAGCGTCTGCTTTTGCCTGCTTAGGAAAATACTGCGATGACACAGATTCCACAACCGATACTAAAACCGCAAACATTTTCAATGCAGATGGAACCCATGCGCAACCAGCGGGATGGGATATTGTAGATTCTCAGTTAAAAAACATGGGATTTACAGGCAGACCAATAATTGTAGGTGGTGATTATTTGAGAAAATATATCAACCTTACTACATTTTCAGGAACAGGTGCAAATTCGGTCGGAGCATTACAAAATCTTATTGGACCTAACGGCCCTTATGATTTTTACTATTCAAGTGAGTTTGATAAAGTAATTTCGCCTTTAGCACCAACGCCAGGCAATTACGCAATGGTTTTGGCTCCAGGCGTTATGCAAATGCTTGAATATTTGAAATTTGACAGTGATAAGTTAAAGCGTAAAACGCCTACTAACATTAGAACTGTAATTTCAAAAGACGTTGATGGAATGAGTCACAAATTCGATTACATTTTATTGTATGACGAAGCGTGCGAAGCATGGAAACAAGTCATTAACCGTATGTCAGCAACTTGGTGTATGCCAGCCGATGACTACTGTACAGATGTTGTTGGAAATGGACGTTTCTTAATCAAATTAGATTGCGGAGTGCCAGGATGTGATACATCTTGCACCCCTGCATAAACGATATACATTTGGTGTTTCATTTAGAAGGCCGTAATCAGTCAAACGGTTACGGCTAACTTTTTTTTAGTACGTTTTTAATTTTAATTTATGTTGAATTGCGATCCTTTTGAACCAATGACCTTTGATATTGATACAACTTGCTGTATTGCAAAGGTGTTATGTAATGGATTGGTTAAATTTGCTTTTAATTTACCAACAACCACAATTATAGATACCAACGGCGGCGGGTATAGGATTCAGGATGGTATAGAAACTTGGAGTATTCCGAGTAACGAAGCTAATTCATACGCATCTGATATTGCGGCTTTATGGGATGCAATTTGTATATGTAGAAGTTCAGGTACTTTAGGCGAAGCAAATTTGGACAGGGAATTAGTAGAAACTTGCTATGATGCTGTTCAAAATGGAACTGGATATTCGATTGGAGATAAGATTACAAGAGTAATGATCTTAGACGTTACCACAGATCCAAGTACGATTGAAAGTTCAATTTACATAAACAAAACCACAGGATCAGCAATTACAGGAGTTTTAGCAGATTTTCAAGTGTGTACAGGATCGGGAACTTGTTTAGATCCGGTTTACACTTATGATTATAGGCAGCCATATTGTTGGAACGGTCAAACAGTTTTTAGGGGCATTGATGCTTGTACAGGTAACGATCCAGTTTATTATGATGCAAGCGGAAACGTTGTTGACGTTGGATCAGATGTTCCTTTTTTTGGTGGTTGTCCTTTAGTTGGATTCAACACAAT
>ERZ724505.948-NODE-948-length-16926-cov-4.799834_pt1 | contig 16926 bp, 18 predicted proteins | sample MGYA00376038_ERZ724505 | MGnify/ENA primary metagenome ERZ724505 (study PRJEB28724, sample SAMN07190884) | wastewater metagenome | isolation source: effluent of sewage treatment plant in Hong Hong | place: Hong Kong | collected 2016-03-17 ... | reverse complement strand
CCCTGAATGTAGGCATGCAATTGATCGATGGCGCCGGCACCGGCGCTGAGCGGCAGGCTGCAGGCGACAAGCAGCAGTGGTTTGAGCAGCTTGAGCATGAATGGTTATCCGTGAAAGTCGCTGCAGAGTTTAGCAAATAAAAAGCCCCGACGCAGGGCCGGGGCTTGTTTCAGCGCAGCAGGAATTACTGCACTTGTTTTTTCGCCGGAATGAAGATTTCCACGCGGCGATCCGGCGCCAGGCATTCAACCAGTTTCTTGGTTTTCTTGGTGCCTTTGCAATCCTTGGTAACCGGTTCGGTTTCGCCCTTGCCTTCGGTCACGATGCCATTGGCGTCGAGACCTTGCTGCACCGCAAATGCCTTGACGGCGTCGGCGCGTGCTTCGGACAGCTTCTGGTTGGAAGCCGGCTTGCCGATACGGTCGGTGTGGCCGACAACCTTGATCGGATCGTCGGTGCGAGTGGCTTTGTCAGCCTTGAACTTGTCGGCGAACTCTTTCAGTTCGGCCTTGCCCTTCGGCGACAACTGCGAGCTGCCGAATGCAAACAGCGCTTCTGCCCGATAGGTCAGTTTTTCATAGCGCGGGGCCGGTGCCGGGGCCGGAGCAGGTGCCGGGGTCGGAGCGATTTTTGGCAGTTCGACAACCGGAGCAGGTGCCGGAGCCGGTTCGGCTTTTGGCGCAGGTGGCGGCAGCAGGTCCTTGTCACAGTCCTCGGTGGCGTTTGCCTTGGTCCACGAACCAGAACGCCAGCATTCGCCGTAGTTGTTGCGTACAACGGTGCCGCCGTTATCGTTACCGTAACCATCTGCTGCGTACGCGGCGCCACTGCTGATGCCGATCAATGCGACCGAGGCCGCCAAGACCGACTTCATCAATTTTTTCGACATAAGCGTTCTCCTGACTTAAAGAAGGGTAGAGCGTGTAGTGTTGTTCGGTTATTCGCGCTGTAAGTGCCAGCTGGAACCAAGCCTAAGCATAGCGACAAATCAAGACGGAATTCAAATAAATTGTCGGCTAAATTCGCACACAATCCAAAAGTGTTGTATTCAACCAACAGCCTTTTGTTTCGATTCGGCTGCATGCATCGCCGGTGGCGGCCTGGGCGTGCTAGAATCGGGCGTATTTTTGTCTCGAAACTTAAATAAATATAAATGGACCAAATGGACCAATTCGCCAAGGAAACGATCCCCGTCAGCCTCGAAGAGGAAATGCGCCGCTCCTATCTCGATTACGCCATGAGCGTGATTGTCGGCCGCGCACTGCCGGATGTGAGAGATGGTTTGAAGCCGGTACATCGCCGTGTACTGTTTGCCATGCACGAATCGAGCAATGTCTGGAATCGCCCTTATGTGAAATGTGCGCGTATCGTTGGCGAAGTGATGGGTAAATATCACCCGCACGGCGATAGCGCGATTTACGACACATTGGTACGCATGGCGCAGGATTTCAGCCTGCGCTATCCGCTGATCGATGGTCAGGGCAATTTCGGTTCGATCGACGGCGACAATGCGGCGGCAATGCGTTACACCGAATGCCGCCTGGAGCGGATCGCCTCGGAACTGATGGCCGATATCGACAAGGAGACAGTCGATTTCGTGCCCAACTACGACGGCAAGGAGCTGGAGCCGTCGGTACTGCCGACGCGCCTGCCAAACCTGCTGATCAACGGCAGCTCAGGTATTGCCGTGGGCATGGCCACCAACGTGCCGCCACACAACCTGAATGAAGTCATCGACGGCTGTCTGGCGCTGCTACGCAATTCGCAGATCGGCATCGACGAGTTGATCGATATCATTCCGGCGCCGGATTTTCCGACTGCCGGCATCATCTATGGTATTGCCGGCGTGCGCGAAGGCTACCGTACCGGTCGTGGCCGGGTGGTAATGCGTGCCCGCACCCACTTTGAGGATGTGTCGAAAGACAAGCAGGCAATCATCGTTGACGAGTTGCCGTACCAGGTCAACAAGAAAAACCTGCTGGAAAAAATCGCCGAGCTGGTGCGTGACAAGGCGATCGAAGGTATTTCCGACCTGCGCGATGAGTCGGACAAATCCGGCATGCGCGTCTACATCGAGTTGAAGCGTGGCGAAGTGCCGGACGTGGTGCTGAACAATCTGTACAAGCAGACCGAGTTGCAGTGCACCTTCGGTATGAATATGGTGGCGCTGGTCGATGGTCAGCCGCGCTTGCTGAATCTGAAGCAGATTCTTGAATGTTTCCTGCGTCACCGCCGCGAAGTGGTAACGCGCCGCACCGTATTCGAACTGAAAAAAGCCCGTGAACGCGGCCATATCCTTGAAGGTTTGGCCGTTGCTCTGTCGAATGTCGATGAAGTGATTGCACTGATCAAGGCTTCGCCGACACCGCCGGAAGCCAAGGTAGCGTTGATGGCGCGCGAATGGCATTCGCCGCTGGTGGAAGAAATGCTGGCGCGGGTTGCCAGCGATTCGGCGCGCCCGGAATGGCTGTCGCCGGAATTCGGCCTCAAGGCCAATGGTTACAAGCTGTCGGAAGTCCAGGCGCAGGCCATTCTGGACATGCGCCTGCAGCGCCTGACCGGGCTGGAGCAGGACAAGCTGGTGGCCGAGTACAAGGAAGTGATGGACAAAATCGTCGATCTGCTCGACATCCTCGCCAGGCCGGAGCGCGTAACGCAGATCATTGGTGAAGAGCTGGAAGCGACCAAGCTGCAATTCGGCGATGCACGCCGTTCGGAAATCATCGCCCACGGCGAGGATATCAGCCTGGAAGACCTGATTACGCCGCAGGACATGGTGGTTACTCTGTCGCACTCCGGCTATTTCAAGGCACAACCGCTCGACGACTATCGTGCGCAGCGGCGCGGTGGCCGTGGCAAACAGGCTGCGGCGACCAAGGAAGACGATTTCATCGACAACCTGTTCATTGCCAACACCCACGATTACGTGCTGTGCTTCTCGTCGCTGGGCCGGGTCTACTGGATGAAAGTGTACGAGGTGCCGCAGGGCGGCCGCGCCAGCCGCGGCAAACCGATTGTCAATCTGCTGCCGCTGGCGGAAGGCGAGAAGATCAACGCGATCCTGCCGATCAAGGAATTTGCCGACGATCATTACGTATTCTTCTGTACTTCGCAGGGTACGGTAAAGAAAACCCCGCTGTCGGATTTCTCCCGCCCGATGAAGCGCGGCATTATCGCCGTCGATCTCGACGAGGGCGATTACCTGATCGGCGTGGCGATTACCGATGGTCAGAGCCAGATCATGCTGTGCTCGGACGAAGGCAAGGCGGTTCGTTTCGACGAGGATGAAGTTCGCGCCATGGGCCGCGGCGCCCGCGGTGTGCGCGGCATGAAGCTGGGCGACAGTGCGCAGGTGATTTCGCTGATGGTGGTGGCGACCGACGAACAATTCGTGCTGACCGCGACCGAAAACGGTTATGGCAAACGCACGCTGGTGTCCGAATACCGTCATTCCGGCCGTGGCACTCAGGGCGTGATCGCAATCGATACCTCGGAGCGTAACGGCAGGCTGGTTGCTGCAACATTGGTTGAGTCGAAAGATCAGGTGATGTTGATCACCACCGGTGGCGTGCTGATTCGTACCGGCGTCGAGGAAATCCGCGAAACCGGTCGCGCCGCCCAAGGGGTGCGACTGATCAATCTGGACGATGGCGAGAAACTCGCCGGCCTGGAAAAAGTGGTCGAAACCGAAGGCGAAGAGGGCGACGACGCTGACATTTCCGATACCGGTGAGGCTGGCGCTGCAGGCGAGGCAGTCGCCGAGGGTGGGGAGGAATAAGCATGGCCAATTTGCCGTTGCCGGTAGTCAATCAGGAGCTGTTCGATTCGGTTGCCAAATGGTTCTGCGAAATTCCGCATTCCAGCAGCATCGGCCTGCGTTATGTCAGTGGCGAGCGCGGCCTGGCAACCATGATGCTCGATTACAAGCCGGAGCTGATCGGTAACCCGAAAACCGGCGTGGTGCACGGCGGCGTGATTACCTCGCTGATCGATACCACCAGCGGCCTGTCGGTGTTCTCCTGGCTGGAAAGCCCGGAGGCGATCGCCACACTCGATCTGCGCATCGACTACCTGCGTTCGGCGACACCGGGGCTGCCGATATATTGTCGCGCCGAGTGTTACCGCTTCGGCCGCCAGATCGCTTTCACCCGTGCCACTGCCTATCAGGATGACGGCAAGGATCCGATTGCCTACAGCGTCGGCACCTTCATGCGCGATTCCAGCAAAGCCACGATCAAATAAGGACCGACAATGGAACTGATTGAAACGCTGTTGGCCGGCAAAGAGCAAGGTTGCACCAACTATGCGGCGGTGATTGAGCAGATCCCCTACGCCCGGCAACTGGGCGTGGAAATGCACGAAGAGAATGGCGAATTATTGTTCGTGCTGCCGTTCAAGGAAGCCAATGTCGGTAATCCGATACTGCCGGCGCTGCATGGCGGCGTGATCGGCGGCTTTCTGGAGAACTCGGCGTTACTGCACCTGATGTGGGCGCGCGAATCGCTGGAAGTGCCGAAAACCATCGATTTCTCGATCGATTACCTGCGTTCCGGCAAGGCGCAAACCCTGTATGCACAATGTGAGATTACCAAACAGGGCAAACGCGTTGCCAATGTAATGATGACGGCCTGGCAGGACGATAAAGCCAAGCCGATTGCGGTTGCCCGCGCCCATTTTCTGTTGACCCAAGATAACGCATGAGCACGATCTACAATTTCTCCGCCGGTCCGGCGGTACTGCCCAAGGACGTATTGCAACAGGCGCAGCAGGAGTTGCTTGACTGGCACGGCTCCGGCATGTCGGTGATGGAAATGAGCCATCGCGGCCCGGAATTCGGCCAGATCATTGCCGAAGCCGAAGCCGATCTGCGCCAGTTGATGGACATTCCGTCCAACTACAAGGTGCTGTTCCTGCAGGGCGGGGCCACCAGCCAGTTTGCCATGGTGCCGATGAACCTGCTGGCCGACAAGGGCAAGGCCGATTTCGTCAACACCGGCCAGTGGTCTACCAAGGCGATCAAGGAAGCGCAGAAGTTTGGTATTGCCCATGTCGCCGCATCGAGCGAAGAGCGCAATTTCAGCTACATCCCCGAGCGTGCCAGCTGGAATCTGAGCCCCGACGCTGCCTACGTGCATTACACGCCGAACGAGACCATCGGCGGTGTCGAATACCACTGGGTGCCGGAAGTCGGCGCGGTGCCGCTGGTGGCTGACATGTCGTCGAACATTCTGTCGCGGCCGTTCGATGTCTCGAAATTCGGCCTGATCTACGCCGGTGCGCAAAAGAATATCGGCCCGTCCGGGCTGGTGATTGTGATCGTGCGCGATGATCTGATCGGCAAGGCGGGCAAATCGGTACCGACCATGTTCGATTACAAGGTGCATGCCGATAACGATTCGATGTACAACACGCCGGCGACTTTTGCCATCTACGTTGCCGGGCTGGTTTTCAAATGGCTCAAGGCACGTGGCGGTGTGGCCGGCATCGAGCGGGAAAACATCGCCAAGGCCGAGTTGCTGTACCGGCTGATCGATAATAGTGGCGGCTTCTACAGCAATCCGGTGGCGCTCGATTGCCGTTCGCGCATGAATATTCCGTTCCGTCTGCACGATAGCGCGCTGGACAAACCGTTCCTGCAGCAGGCCGATGCTGCCGGGCTGATCCAGCTCAAAGGCCACAAATCGGTCGGAGGCATGCGCGCATCGATCTACAACGCCATGCCGCTGGCAGGCGTCGAAGCGCTGGCGCAGTTCATGCGCGATTTCCAGCAGCGCAACGGTTGAGTGCTTGCTGCCCCGATAAAAACAAAACCCGCCAGACGGCGGGTTTTGTTTTTGTATTGCGGCTAAATGTGCAGGGCTGTCAGCCGGCAACGACGCGGATACGCACACCCAGGCATTCAACCACCTGGCCGGCGACGATCTTGGCGGTCTTGCGCGATTCGCTTTTGCCATCGACCGTGACTTCGCCGTTGGCAACCATGATCTTGCCCTGACCGCCGCTATCCGCTACGCCCGTCAGTTTCAGCAGGTCGCACAGGGCAACGTGGTCGCGGGTAAGGACAAATTCTACTTGTTGCATGGCGGGCTCCGGCCTGGATGAGGCGCGACATTATGCCGATGCGTGCATCGCGTCAACGCAAATCTGTTTGTTGTCGGAATATTTTACAGTTTGTATGGCGTGTTTTGCGGCAGATCTGAATTCCCGCTTGAATACATACGTTTATATTTTTGGCATGAATATTGCTTTGTGCGTATATGTTAAAAGCAAGTCTATCAATCTGGAGCTGTACAATGAAATTCCGCCCAATCGCCGTATTGTCCACTATCGCGCTCGCCCTGTGTGCCACTGCCGCATCGGCCAGTGTCATCGGCTTCAGCAGCCGCTACTCGACTCAGGGCCCGCTGGCTTCCGCTGCCGATTACCGCAATACCGTGAACGCGCTTACCGCAGTGGCTCCGACCGCTGGCTATTGCGACCGCTCGCTGGGGCTGTTCGACGGCATCAACAATGGCGGGCAGTGCGGCGGCGGCAACAGCGATGTCGCTTTCCATTTCCAGATCGATTTCAACGCTGTTGCCAGCGATTTCTGGTCGTTCCGCGCCGGTGTCGATTTCGGTCGCGGTGGCGCGATGTTCCTCGATGGCAACGCGCTGGCGTTCTCTGACCAGGATATGTGGTGGAACTACGATTACGCCAATACTGCCGGCGTGCTGCAGGCATCCGGCATCAACGTTGGCGCCGGTAATCACGTGCTCGATATCTACGGTCTCGAAGGCTGCTGCGACGGCGGCCAGCAGGGCCAGTTCCAGATCGGCAACGGCAACTGGGCGACATTCTCGGCGCGCGACGGGCAAGATCCGGTACGGGTTCCTGCACCGGCAACGCTGGCATTGCTGGGGGCCGGCCTGGTCGGTATGGGATGGCGCCGTGGCAAGTAAGTATGCCTGCCATGTAAGGAAAGGGCCGTATGGCCCTTTTTTGTATTGTGTGGCGCTGCTAATCTCTAGCTAGAGAAACGCGGAGCGTGCCATGGATTCGCATCAGCATTTGCACCTGCTGGAACAGGAAGTGCCGGTATCGGTCAAGCTTGCGGCCATTCATGCCACATTGCGTGAACGTTATCCGGTCATTCACCGGATTGCCGTTGCCAGCTACGATCCGGCCACCGACATCGTCAAGACCTATGTTTACAGCAACGACAGCGGTCACCCGTTGGCGCAGTACGAGCGGCGCCTGGCAGAAGTGCCATCGCTGCTGCAGGTGATGCAGACCCGTCAGCCGCGTATTCTGACCCATATCCGGCACCGGGCGGATGGCACGCCGAGCCAGCATCGGCAATACCTGGCCGATCAGGGCTACCAGGCCAGCTTTACCATACCGCTGATTGCCGATGACCAATGTTTCGGCTTCGCTTTTTTCGATTCGCGCGAAGCCGATCCGTTTACCCCGTTGTTGCTGCAAGACTTGGCAACCTTTTCGCATCTGATCATGCTGATGGTGCTGGATAGTCAGCACAAGCTGCGCACGCTGCGCGGGGCGATGAGAACCGCGCATGAGGTGATCCATCTGCGCGATTTCGAAACCGGCAATCATCTCGAACGCATGGCGCGCTATGCCCGGCTGATCGCGCAGGATTATGCCCGTGAGCTGCACTTGAGCGACGAATTCGTCGAGCACGTATTCCTGTTTGCGCCGCTGCACGATATCGGCAAGATCGCCGTTCCCGACAGCGTGCTGCTCAAGCCGGGGCCGTTGTCCGACGAGGAGCGGGTGCTGATGCGCCGCCACGTCGAGCAGGGGGTCGAGCTGACGCGGCAGATGGTCGAACACCTCGGGCTTGGACATCTGCCGTTCATCAATCTGCTGTACGACATCGTTGGCGCCCATCACGAAGCCTGGGACGGCAGCGGCTATCCGGCCGGGCTGGCGGGTGAGCAGATTCCGCTGGCGGGCCGTATCGTCACTGCTGCAGACGTCTTCGATGCACTGACCAGCCGGCGCCCGTACAAGGATGGCTGGAGCATCGATGCGGCGCTCGACTGGATGGAGTGCCAAGCGGGGCGGATGTTCGATCCGGTGTGCGTCAGCGCATTGCTGCGCTGGCGCAAGGAGCTTCCCGCAATCCAGCGGCGTTTCGGCGATTGTCCGTCGGCATAGGTTTTGTTGCCGAGCCTTGGTTTCATGCCTGATTGACCCTGCCGCTAGTGGCTATCGGACTGATTGCAATATACAAATTCACAAATCATGGTGGCGGGCGTAAGCTGGTTCGGTCAATCCTGCCATGGCCAATTCTGGCCGGGCGGCGGATTGTCGATGTCGGCAGCATCGGCGGCTGGCATCGCCGGAACAAGGAGTCGCCATCATGGATACCTTCACCAACTTGCTGGCTTGCAGCGTCTGCATGACAGAAATCCCCGAATCGGAAGCGACCAGCGTCGAGGCAACGGATTACGTAGCCCATTTCTGCGGCCTGGAATGCTATGCGCTATGGCGTGACCATGGCGTTGTCGAAGCCGGCGTGCGGCCGTTGCCCGATGCCGGGCGGGCCGACGCCGCCTGAAATGCAGCGCACAGGCTGACCGAACAAAATCGCCCGAATTGCGGCTCGTGCTGCCGCATGGTTGCGTAAATGGCGCATAATCGGCAGGGTATGGTCTTGCCCGGCTTCAACCGCATGTGTTGAGGGGGCGCAAGATTGTGCGCGATCATATTCCCCTGCCGAAAGCCCGACATGAAACAGGATAAAAATCTCGATCCGGAAACCGTTGCACTGCTCGAATGGTGCACGCAGGTCGAGGCTGAACTGGTTGCGCGCGGCGCCAGCCGCCGCGAAGCACAGCAAAATATCGAGGAGCAGGCCGACTGGTATACCGACCTGTTCTATGAGGGTTTTACTCCCGAACAGGCTGCCAGCGAGGCGTTGAACGAGTGAGCCGTATCTTCCCGCCCCTTGCCGGCAGCGCCGTGCAGGTATTGTTAGCGTACATGCGAGACAGCCGTTGAAGCGGCTGGCGTTGTTGCTGTGTCTCGGCTTGGCCCAGGCACAGGCCGCCGGGCCGGTGGCGGTGCGAAGCCTGCGCTTTGTCACCGAACCTTTTCCGCCGTTTACCTTCGAGCAGGGCGGGCAGGCGGTAGGGCCGATGGTCGATGTGCTGTACGAAGCCTGCCGCCGCCTGCGCTGGCACTGCGAGATCGAGGTGATGCCGTGGCGGCGCGCACTGACGCTGGCGGAAGCCGGCCGGGTCGATGGCATTTTTACCGTGGTGGACATTCCCGAGCGGCGTGCCGCGTTCCATATCAGCCCGCCGGTGGTGAAAGCGCATTACTCCCTCTATACGCAGGCCGGCCAGACGCTGGCATATCGCAGACCGGCTGATCTGGCGGGGCGCGAAGTCGGTGTCTATGGCCCGTCGGCAACCGCCCGTACATTGCAGGATCTGCTTGCCGGAGTCAGCGGTGCCGACATTCGTGTCGAACGCGACAACCTGACCGTACTGCGCAAGCTCGCCGCCGGCCGCTACGGCGCCAACGGCGTGGCCATGGTCAACCGCGACGTGGCTAGCTGGCTGATCAACAACAACGCCATCGGTGGGCTGAAACTGATCGCCAGCGTGCGCGATCTGCAATATTCATTCGGCCTTTCGCGTCTCCGTACCAGCCAGACGACTGCCGATGAGTTTGCCAGCGTGCTGCAGCAACTGTGCCGCGAGGGCCGCACACGACGCATTGCCGGCGGCTACCGCCTGTCGGCCGCCGAGTGCCGGGGCCGCTGAAGCCAGCGGCCAAAGCACCGCCTCGCTGTTACTGGCATTGTCAGACGCCGATGTTTTCCAGCGGGGAAATCGAAGCAGCGCATCGCCGTATGCTCGCCGCAGTCCCAGCCGGAGCTGTTGCGGCAAGGGTGGGCCGGCAGCGGATCGCGCCGCGGCCTGCAGGCAGAGCGGACATACGGGAAAGCTGCGTCAACAGAGCCTAAACTGAAGTTGTCTGAACTTCATTCACCACTGCGGAGTGTCATCATGATCGATCCGAACTTCATCCTGCTGTATGTTGCCGATCCGCGCGTCAGTGCCGATTTCTATTCCGACCTGCTGGGCGACCCGCCGATCGAGGCCTCGCCGACGTTTGCGATGTTCGCGCTCGAATCCGGCGTGATGCTCGGGCTGTGGTCGCGCGCCCACGTTGAGCCGGCGGCCAGTATTACCGGCGGCGGCGGCGAGCTGGGCTTCTCGGTGAAAGACAATGCGCGCGTCGATGAAATCTATTTCGACTGGCGCGAGCGCGGGCTGCCGATCGTGCAGTCGCCGACACAGATGGATTTCGGCTATACCTTCGTCGCCGTCGATCCGGACGGCCACCGGCTGCGGGTATTCGCGCCCAGCGGCAATTGATGCGCGCAACAGCCAAAAGCAAAGCCGGCAGTGCCGGCTTTGTCGTTTGCAGCCATCAATGCTGCTTGCCCTTGGCCATCTGGTGCTGCTGCGGCGGCTGGGTGATATGCGTAATCGAAGGATGAGCCGGCATCGCCAGCTGTTTCGGCTTTTTCGGTTTCTTCGGTTCGCGGCTGCTGCGTAACTGACTCTTGGCCATGATCGTGCTCCTTGTCTGCGTCGGTGGACGCCTGGATGCAATGACTACGCGGAGGATTTGCCGGCAGGGCTGCTGCGGCGGAAACGGTGGGAGTTGGCACACAATAATGCCACCCACCAGTTTCGATCATAGACGGCTGCCGGCGGAGTGCGAGGTTTTTCGTCACCGCGTCGCCCGGCGGTAACCGGGGCGGTATCAGGGCTTGCCGATGAAATCCTGCTTGCCGATTTCCACACCGTTGTGGCGCAACAGCGCGTAGGCGGTGGTGATATGGAAATAGAAATTCGGCAGCGCGAATTCCAGCAGGTACACCTGGCCGTTGAACTGTAGCGGCCCACTGCGCATGTTCAGCGTGATCGGGCGTGCCTCCGAGCCGTCGATCTGCGCCGGGCTGAATCCGTGCAGAAAATCGACGGTCTTGGCGACACGCGCCCGCAGCTCGACCAGGGTAGTCTCGTTATCCTCGTATTTCGCCGGCTCCTGCCCGGCCAGCCGTGCCGCGCAACCCTTGGCCATATCGGTGGCGATCTGCACCTGCTTCGCCAGCGGATACATGTCGGGATACAGCCGGCAGCCGGCCAGCACCGCCGGATCGATTTTCTTCGCTTCGCAATGCGCCACAGCCTTGTCGAGAATGGCTGCGAGGTTGTTCAGCATACGGATGAAACAGGGCACGGATGCCTGGTACATGGACAGATTCATGATGATCTCCGGCGGGTTGGGATGGAATGGCAATCTGCTACAGGTGGGTACAGGTAAGGGCGGTGCCGGGCATTGCAAGGCCGGCACGCAACAAGCGCCGCAGCCAGCCGAACCGCTTTGGCGCCGGTAAGTGCCGCAAGCAAACGATTGCGGCGCTACCTTTCGTCTCGCTGCGCCTGCCAGCGCCGATACAGCCACAGCAGCGCGCCACCGATGATCAGTACGGCCAGCCAGCGCGTCAGCCCCGCTACGCGCGTATCCAGCTGCAGCACGCCCCAGCGGTTGAAAATCTCCGCCCAGTCGTGATCGCCGTTACCCACCAGCGGTAGTTCCTGCACTCGTGCATCGGCCATATAGCGCGCCACGTTCAACAGATTCTCTCCCAGCCACACCATGGCTGCCGCCGCACCGGTGCTGTTGCCGCCACGCTGGAAATGCCATGCCGCCGCCAGCGGAAACGCCAGCTGGAAAATTGTCCCGCCATACACCGTCAGCTGCCCGCTCAGCATCCCGATCAACGGATGTCCGGCCTCGTGCAGCGCCAGATTCGCGCTATCCAGAATCGGCACCCAGCCGGATTCGCCGAGCCAGTGAAAGCCGAGGCACAGCAGCGCGAACGCAGCCACCGCGGCCAGCCGGGCGAGGGTGATGGAACGGGAGTCGGCATCGGAATCTTGCATGCATCCATTGTGGCAGCTTGCGCACAGGATGCCAGCCCGGCCTGCAAGCCAATCCGGATGCAGCGTGCAGGCAAGGCTGCGGGGCAATGCCAGAGCGGTTTGCAGGGCGGCGTATTTGTAACCCGGCGTGCGCTACGCTGTATCTGGCTACGCTTGCTTCGAGTGTCCCCCTGGTTTGCGTCAAACGCCATGCTTCTGCAGGCGGCAGACTAATTGTCGGCAAAATCCAGTAATGCCGCAGGAGGGACTCCGAGCGCGTCTGCCAGTTTACAGATATTTACCAGAGCAATATTTCTGTGCCCACGCTCTACGCCACCAAGATAGCTTCGCGCTAAACCGCTTTCCAAGGCCAGCTTTTCCTGGGACCAATCTTTAGTGCGCCTGAGTTTGACCAAGTGCAGGCCGAACAGAATTCGTGGATCGGTAGACAAGTCCGCTTTTCCCGAGAACCAAAGGAAAAGATGCTATGAACCTGATCTATTTAGGGCCACGCGCTATGAGTGACAATAATCGTTTGTCATGATATTTTGTTACTCATAGTGGTCTTTGTTGCGAGATTTTTATCTTTCAACTCATGGATATCGGCTTGCTAGGCTCTGTGGACATGGGATTCATCAGAGCAAAATAAATACGAGGGAAATAATGCGCACGGTTTATCTGTCTTCACCGGCACGGCGGCTTGCGCCGGCCATCGTTGCTGTCATGCTGGTTACGGGATGTAACAGCGGTGACGGCAACGATCCGGCTCCGGCTTCTGTGAACCCGCCTCAGGCGACATCTACGGCCAATAAAGGCGGGGATACTTCCACAACATCGCAAACCGGCAATTCGACCGCGGCGCAAAACGGCGCAACTTCGAACACGCCGGCTTCAACTACACCGGCACGCGCCTGGTCTCAGTCGATCGCGATTGGCGGCAGCGCGCAAGGTTTGGCGCAGATGCCTGCGGTGGGTATGGATGCTGCGGGTAATGGCACGGTGGTCTGGGCAGAATGCGGCTCCGGTGCCTCCGGTTGTTCAATGATGGCGAACCGCTACGATTTTGCCAAATCGGCCTGGGCCGGGCCTGCCGTGATCGATGACGGAACCCGGAATGTGGGCAATGCCTGGGGCGGCGGCATGTATTCGATGGATGTGGATCGGCTTACGCCACTGGCGGTAAACGCCAATGGCGATGCTGTAACGGTCTGGTTGTCGAGAGACGGCAAATTGTGGAGCAACTACTTTTCCGGAAAAAACGGCAAATGGAACGGTGCAACCCAACTGGCTGGGACATACGGCGTTGGCATCGATTATCTCGATGTCGGCCTGGCTATCAGTGCCGGCGGAAACGTCTCCGTGGTAATCAACTCTGCATCCAGTCTGTTGATTCATGTTTATGACGCTGCCAGCGGAACCTGGAAAACGCCTTACGCCCCCGGCGTATCACTGAAGAATGTCGGTGCATATTTCGCCGCCGACAATAATCTGTTCATTGCCGGGTTTGGCAACGGCAGTGTACAGATACTGCAGCACCAGTCAGATTCCTGGCTGCCGGTGAAAAGCTTTGTTTCCGGCAATCTCAATAGCAGCAAGGTCGTGTTTGCCGCTACCGGGGCACAGAAGCTGATTGCCAGCTGGGGTCATGCGACGTCGGGCGACAGACCTTACGCCGCAACCCTGGATCTGAACGGCAATACCTGGTCGCAAGCGAATATTATCGCGCCCAATTCATATACGGATGCCGGAACAACCATGCAAAGGATGATCGCTATCGGCAATAACGGCGCTGCATCCATATGGCGATATCTGCCAGTCGATAGCGAGGCGTTCATGTCCAAAATGTATCTGGCACTTTTCGATCCGGCCAACGGCTGGCAATCGCCGACACTTCTTGCCGAGCTGAGCGCCAGTCGGCCTGCCGTGAGCGAAGAAAGCGACGGCTCCATCAACGTAATGTATGACTCCGGCGGCGGGTCGGTGTATTACCTGCATAAACCTGCCGCCAGCACGCAATGGCAGCGGCAGAGTGTGCCGACATCGGATGCGGCTGTCGGTGCCGTATCGGCCATGAATAGAGCAGGTGCGGGGCTGGTCGTTTGGCAGAGAAGTGCCAGCTCTGCCAAGGGAATTCTTTACGCCAATATCCGGCGTTAAGGTCTTTTCCGTCTTGGGTGATATCGAAGTCAACAGACCCGGCGAGGCGGTAGCATGCCTGCCGGCGCCTGTGTGCTGTCATGATTGGGTAGAAATGATGATGAAAAAAGTAATATGTTTGGGTTTGGCCTTGGTGTTAACCGGCTGTGCGACTTTTTCGGAAAAAATGGTCAGTGCCGACGGATCGGTCAAGGATTGTTCTGCCAGTGGCGGCGGGTGGGGTATTGGCATGCTGCTGGGCATGGGGATTGCGGCCACTCAAAAGCATTTGTGCGTCAACCAGATGGAAAAGAATGGCTATCTGGTTGCAGCGCAGGCCGGCTGGACTGGCCTGCGCCTGAAGGATGTGGACGGAGCGATTAAAGTCTCGGCAGTAGATGCAAATTCGTCTGCTGCAGCACAGGGAATGATGGCCGCTGACAGAATCGTTTCCATCGACGGCAATCAGCCCGCAAATGCAAGTGACGCGCAAAAAATGTTGTTTGGCAAACCCGGAACCAGCGTTCGACTGACAATTGTCAGGCAGGATCAAGAGCTAAACATTGATCTTGCACGCGGGGCCTTCAATTTGCTGGCGAAGAAATAAGCTCTTTTGCCGCATAGGCTGCCAGCCCGGATGGCTGCATCCGGGGCTGCGCCCGCTGTTGCCGCCATGCTGGAAATGCCATACCGCCGCCAGTGGATACACCCGCCGGAAAATCACCCCACCATACACCGCCAGCTACCCGTTCCGCATCCCGATCAATGGATACCAGCTCTCCGGCCGATTCATGCCACCGGCCTGCAAGCCAATCTGGATGCGGCGTGCAGGCAAGGCTGCGGAGTAATGCCAGAGCGGCTTGCAGGGCAGGGGCCAAGTTCATGCTCCGATTCATTTTGCCTTTGCCCCGGCAAATGTTGGAGATGGAGGCGTGTTGCATGCGGCGCACTGCGCTGCGCTCCGAGTGCGCCCTACGGCCCTGCGAGGCAATACCAGAGCGGCTTGCAGAACAGGTAGGGCGTGATCGAAGCGTAGCGCATCACGCCGAATGTCAAACGCCGCGGCAATGCCGGCGCCGGCCATGCGGTGCAATGCGCTACGCGCCGATTGCACCCTACTCGGGAATGCGGGTTACGGCCTTGCGGCAATTACGGGATGATGATCTAGCTCAGTCAAGCAGCGCCGGAAGCTAATCCTCACCAAGCCGCTGCGCCTGCCAGTGGTGATACAGCCAGATACACGCGCCGAGCATGATCGCCACGCCGATGGTGTGAGTCAGCCCCGCCAGTAATTTATCCTGCCTTAATACACCCCAGCGGTTGAAAATCTCCGTCCAGTCGTGATCGCCACCGCCCATCAGCGGCAGCAGGTGGGCGCGGGCATCGGCCATGTAGCGCGCCACATTCAGCAGGTTTTCGCCCAGCCACACCGTTGCCGCCGCCATGCCCACCAGATTGGCTTCGCGACGAAAATGCCAGATGAACGCCAGCGGGAACGCGAGCTGAAACAGCGTGCCGCCATACACCGCCAGCCGCGGACTGAGAATGCCAATCAGGGGATGGCCGGCTTCGTGCAGGGCCAGATTGGCACTGTCGAGCAACGGCACCCAGGCGGATGCGCCGAACCAGTGAAAGCCAAGGCAGATCAGCGCAAACACGACAATTGCGGCGAGTTGCGCGATGCTGAGGGCGGGAGAATGAGCGTCGTCGTGCATGATGATATTGGCCGGGTGGATGTTACACCTTAGCACCTGGCACTCGGTCGCTGCCGGGCATTGGCCTGCAGGGCAACACCGGCAAGGGCTGCAGCCACGGCTGCAAGCCAATACCCGAGCGGCGCCCAGCTTCGGTAGGGTGGGCAGCTTGCTGCCCACCAAATCAAAACTCGCTTGAGATCTCCGGCAAAGATGGTAGGGCAGCAATAATTCGATCTAGCTGAACCAATACATAATCAATGACTGCTTCGCGTTCAACACCTGTCAACAAGGTTAATGGAATACAACACAGTCCATCATCACTGCTTTCGCACGGAATTCCAGAATTTGCCATGTGGTTTTTTATGGAGGGAAGAATAGACCAATCATGCCCCTTCACTTCGAGCCACAATGGCGTACCTCCCCACTCTGTCCAATGGTAGGAGCTGTAGCTGAGGAAGCAACCGTAACCACGAAGCATCAGGTAGCGTCCAAACCAACCGTTGCCACCTGTTGCCCTTAAGCCTTTCACGCTTGCATCGCCTCTATTAACCAGAATATCGGTTAAATCACTTGCAATTTGCCCGAATTGAACAATACGAATGCCTAAACAACCACTCAACTCATTCAGAATGAAGTGGTAGGAAAGCCTCACTGTCCATCTGCTCGCAAAGTCCTTGCAATTGCTGTACATCAGCGCCTCCTGCACGATCACCCGCACGATCCAGAGCACCACTTAAAATATCGAGAAGTAGCCTCCAACTTACCACCCCCAAAATGTGGTTTCCCACTTGTATATGACGTTGTTCGCCTGTCTGCGACAACGGATCGTTTAGCTGCTTTCCGGAGTCAGCACAACGGCGAAGAAGTTCGCTCCACAACGTATCTAAACGTTTAGATGGAGCGACAAACAGTAGTAATGCGCCCTCATCCGGCAGCGAGTTTAAATAGCTGTTAGGCTGGGCATCGGTCAAACCAGCCCAATACTTTGCTTCAATTACGAATCTCGTTTTTTGTTCCACATCTAAGCCGACCAAGTCAGGCCTGCTTCCATCATCGTTACTCGACTGGGTTAGATACGTTAATTGACTTTGAAATTCAATCCCAAGCTGACTACTGAAATCAGCTAAAACTTTTCTTGC
>ERZ724505.947-NODE-947-length-16931-cov-4.612704_pt1 | contig 16931 bp, 26 predicted proteins | sample MGYA00376038_ERZ724505 | MGnify/ENA primary metagenome ERZ724505 (study PRJEB28724, sample SAMN07190884) | wastewater metagenome | isolation source: effluent of sewage treatment plant in Hong Hong | place: Hong Kong | collected 2016-03-17 ... | reverse complement strand
TAAAAGCCTTGTGTCAGGCTAAGAACTGGGACCAAAGCGACTTGGTCCGTCAGTAGGGCGATGCTGTTTCCGCATCAACCATGTCGAATTACTTTAGTGGTCGATCCAAGCCGCCTGTTGATATCGCACTGAAGTTTGCACGGGCCTTAGATGTGTCGCTTGATTTTCTTGCTGACGATGAAATGGACAGCCCACCCTCTGCGGATGGGCTCACTGCCGACCAACGTAAGATCCTGGAATTTGCTGCACCTCTGACGACAGATGAAGCAATCGCCCGCCTCATGCGTGCCCATGAGCGGATATCCGAGGCTCGCGTGTTGACGCCCGAGGAAGCCCGGCGGTATCGGCCGCTGTCATAGAAATATCGATGATCCTAAAAGCCCCTGTGCAGTCCTCGGTGTCGATGACTTTGGAATCGTAATCCAGGTCGTCGATATCCTCGAACTGTCCAGAGGGCGAATATTGAAGTTGAAGAACCCGCCCGTCCCACACAAATGGGAACGAGGTGTTTCGCGGCGGAGGGGTATTCATGTTCGTTCACCTCTGCGTTGAGGGGGAGTCATCTACTTCGACTCTACCAAACCACTAAACGGCCGTACACTGAAATCAGGAATTTTCAGGTTGGGTCGTATCGGTTGTAGGAGCGGAGCGATTAAACCGCAATCCCCACAACAAATCAACAATCCTCGCGAACTCCTGCGGATTGACTTCATTTTTGACCCGATCGCACGGTCTCGATGACCTTTTGTGTTCTCATCGCCTTGTGTCGAGCCATCCAGTCCAGGTCAATTGCGTGCCTCCAGCGTTCGGCGTGGTCCGTGTCACCCTGGAGAAGATCCCAGAGCCGCAAAATCGTTGCGTGGTCTTTAGTGATCCCTGCCAGTTTCGCTGATCGGTCCTCATCTGGCGGTTGCAGATCGATATAGATCAGCTTGAGCGGGTCGAGGCCAAGGATGTCGGCGATCTTGATCAGGTCTTCAGCGTGACCGTGGTAGTACCCGTTGATGATGTGGTGGACCTTGCCTCTGGGCATCTTGGCCAGTTTGGCAAGACCCTGGATCGTCAGCCCACCATAAAAACGAACCATCGCCTGTGAGATCAGGTCGGAGCGTATCGTCAGGAAGGGTGTGCCTACCTTGCGTTTACGCCCCACTGAGTCTACCCCACTACCCGCCTCCGTGGTCCATACCCTCTAGTAGACCGTAACTTCGGATAGATCGCGACACGAAAGCGCAATTATCAATATGAGGCAATCACTCGACGGCGGGGAACAGCACGTTAGCCATGTACCGAGCGATCTTGAGTGCCGCTACTTTTCCGGGGTCGAGCGGCTCGTGATCCCATTGCCACTGGGTTTCCGCTGAGATCGGGTAAAACGCAGGGTCAAGCGGGAACTCGACGTTCGGGTCAAGAAGGTGGTCTTCGTCGAGTACAGCGAGGATCGCGGGTGCGAGGATACCTACCGCTTCGGAATTGGTCATGGTCTGGGCCTCGTTGGCTAGGGCTTGCTGGCAGGTAACGCAGTCGTTGAACGTCACCAGATCGAACGTGTTGCCACAGTACCACTTGGCTTGTTGGCATCCGCAAGGGAAGTTGGCTCCCTTGACTGAGCACGTCATCACGGCAATCGAGATCGCCAGTGGGATCGTCGGGGCTTCAAATCTCTGTACTGGGCGTCCTTCGATGACTGGCCTTGGCGGTGGTGGCTGGGGCGGTGGTGTTTCGCCTGTTGTTTTTTCGCGTACTAGCCTTCGATATGCCTCCCGTGTTGCGTCATCTCCACGCTCGCCCGCGAGGTAGCTGCAAATCGACGGGACTCTCGCACTCACGCAATGACAGATAAGGTCCGGGTTGTCGCGGAATTCACAAACAAGGCAATCCCTGTATCCTGGCATGGTTACTCGGTAACGGTCGCCCCGGAAAACACCAGTGTTCCAAGCACATCATAGATTTGAATGCCCGGGAAACTGCCGTACAACGGATTATGGGTCACGAACGTACAAAACGTGTCTTCGGAGAGCACGTTGTTTGTAACGACGCAGGTCGGGTTTGCGATTGCCCACCCCTCGTCCACCGTGCCAGAGCACCAGTTTCCGCAAGAGTCTGGCATACCTCCGACACCACCAACGCACCTTGCATAAGATTTGACGGACAGCCTGGCTCCACCGTAAACAATCGTGATTGGAAGCGTGATGTACTGGACACGTACCGAGCAGTTTGCCGGGTTGGTTTCCGCACAGTCCGGCTGGATATTCATGGATGCCGTGCCTGAGCCGATCCATGTACCAGTACCTGAGTCATAGTTGAGTGGGTACGTACCGTCGCAGACCGTGCAGTAAATCGTGTCCGGGATCGGATCGAAGTAGGTACATACCGGATCGCAATGATAGCCCGACGCCAGGGTCAGCACGATCGCTTTGAAGTTGCTGCCTGTGCATGCCGCTGGCGTGAAGGTGAACGTGTATGGAGCCCAGCGGCTTCGCGTCACGCTAATGGTGATAGCCGTGCCATCATTGGACATCGTGGCACTGTACGCCCCGATGGAATTGGTCGTCGCCGTGGCGATCGTGCTCCCATTCTGGGTGAACGTCACCAACTGGCTGGGAATCGGTCCGCACGGTCCACTGAGAGTCCCTGTGATCGTATACGACGCAAACGCCATCACGACGTTCACGGTCTGATTTGCACAGGCGAAGACAACGCTGAACGACTGGGTTGTGTACCCAGAACGAGACGCGGACCCCGACCAAGTCCCGGCTGTGGTCAGCGTGAACGTGGCGTTTCCGGATGCATTCGTCGTGGCCGTGACCGTCGTTGCAGCTAGCGTCAGAGAGACCGTAACTCCGCTCAGATTCGAGCCACCGCACTTAACGTTGACCGTGACGGTACCTGTGCATGGAGGGCTTGAGGTACAGCACGACTTCGCCTGGAAGTTGTACTTGCCTCGGCCGTCTGGGTACAGGCGGACGACCTTATTATTGAGGCCAGAGCGGCCGTTCACCTCGTAAGCGTTGGTTGTGCCTGTCCGGGGACCACTGACCATGCTGCCAAGGGTCGAGTTGACCTGCGACGTCCAGGAATACGGCGATGTGGTCCCGGAGAGTTTGGCTGTGATCGGGTCGCGTTTCTGCCGCGACAGGATCGGCCTGTGGCCTCCCTGGGTGACGTTGAGGTTGCCCGACGTCTCTATGCGATCGGGAATCAGGCCCTCAGCCCACTTCTCCAGACGTGCGGCTGTGGGCTCGTCGCCAGCCCTCCAGGGTTCCTGGTACTCGGGTTCCATCAGCAGTATTCAAACCAGTAGTTCTTGCCACCCCACCAGACACGCACAATCTTGTTGGTGAGGGTCGTAGTAGATCCGCCTGTCTCGTACGCCGTGCCTGTGCGGGAGCCGTTCACAAAGGTTCCTGAGCCATTCTCGATCTGCCGGGTAAACGGATGCGCCGCACCCGTGGGGGCTCCGGTGATCTTGGCCCAGAATTCGAGCGGTTGCTTGACCCGCAAGAGCGTGCTATGGGTCGAGCGAATCGCTTCGATCCCACTGGACCCATCGACATCGATCCCGGAGTATGCCGACTGCTCCGCGAACGACTCCAGCCAGGCGGCCGTGAGTTCATCGCCCGATTTGATCTTGGGATCACCTGGAGTGGGACTGCTCATGTGAGGAGCGGAGCCAGCGTGGTCGTGGTGTAGATCGCGGGCGTCAAGGCTTCCACCGCACCCGCTGATGTGATGTCAGAGTTCCAGGGGAGCGAACTGTAGTGGAAGACGATCGTGGCCTGTGACTGGCGAGCACCGAGGCCGTTGTTCTGGTCCTCGGCCGAGAAGGTTTCAAACAGGAGGTAGCCCGCCGCGTAACTGGTTGAGCCGATCGTCACCACGTCCGAGTTGATGCACCCTTCCTTGGGCTCGGCTACCGCCAAAAACGCATCAAGACTCGGGATTTGGAGACGAGTGATCTCGATGATGTGGCCACCGATCTTCTTGCCCACGTCCTGCTCACGACGCTCGCCACCGGAGAAGGTGTATGCCGTGCCAGGGATCGTGATGATTCGCCCCGCTCCACGGTATCGCTTGACGATGTAGGGCTGTGACGGATCGGTCGGGAACCACTTCAATGCCCCGAACGTCACTGTGACCGCGATTGAGCCCCAGGGACGGCTTGAACCAACAGACTCGTCTGAGCCTACCGACTGGTAATCCAGTGCGATGGCGTAAAGGTTGTCATTCCAGGGACACTGTAAAGGGATACGGCGAGAGATTGTTGCCGAGGAGCCACTACCATACGTAACCGACACACCCTTGACCTGCTCGATGAAGTCGTCGAGGTCCGCAAAATCGACCAGGAATGTGGCCGAATCTTCGCGGCCGTTGTCGTTGACGCGACCGCGAAACGCCCCGTTCTGGCTCGGGTGATTGAGCCACGTGTAGCTCACCGTGATGTCGCTAAGGGTGGTCCCCATATCTTGCGTTGGATCTCCCGCTATGAAATAACGGAGCGATTACGGCGAACCACACCCAGGAGGTGAGTATGCGACGTACCGCGATGCTGTTGGTTGGATTGGTGGGGCTTTTAGGGTGTGGCGAGACGGGGCCGCGAACCTACTCGGTAGGCGAGGAGGGCATCGTCGTGCATGACGACCAAACCAAGCAATTTGCTAATCTTGGCGGGATTGCCACCGCTGACGGAGTTATCCCAGCAGGAACCAAGATCCGCGTTTCTCACGACCCTGGGCCAGCATCCGAATTCAGCCGAAAACTCCAGGTGCTATGCCTGGACGGCCCCATGAAAGACCGCTCTGTCCATGTCTATCTGTCAAATATCCAGATCAAGTGATCATCGTACGACCGTGGCAAATGTGCGGCTCTTGAGGATCTCTGTGATCTGCTGTAACTGGACCACCGACTTTTGCCCGGCTTCCATCACCTTGCGTTGAATGTCGTTTGTTCCGCCCGACGTCATCACCTGATCCTTGAACGAGGCGTAGCCTGTGCTGATCTGGCGTGGCCCCATCGCTTCCTGCATCATCTGTTCGCGTAGCCGGGCCATATTGGCCATGCCGGACTGAGTTGCAGCTTGTGAGGCTTCCTTGGCCGATTCAGGGTCAAGCGATCGGGCGAGTTGTCGATTGAGTTGCCGTTGAGCCTGCTGCGGCGACATGCCAGACATCAGCATGGCGTCAGCGATTGACTGAACAGCGTCGTCACCGCCCATACGGTTAAACGCACGATTCTGTCGGTTGTTGGTTTCCCGCTCCCGTCGCTTGATGTCGGCCCCTGCATCAACAGCACTTTCGACGCTTGCCCCAACCGCCATACGTTCGGCGATGTTGAATACTCGCTTCTGGCCGATCTCATCCTGTTTCATTCGCCTCTGAATCGTCTGCTCACCCTGGGCCAACTGACGCCCGATCTGTTCCTGCTCCTTGGTGTACCGCTCCCGACCACGCTGGATCGAGTCGCCTTCCTCGCTCATGGCCGCTTCGAGTTTGCGGGCTCGGATGTTCTTGGGATGAGCCTTCTCAAGCTCCTCCAATGCACCTGGCGGGAATGCTCCTGGGTTGCGACGTACTTCACCGATCAGGGCATCAAGACCGCCAGCCTGACCCGCGACAGCCTGGTCCGCCATCTTCTTGGCTTCAGTCTCGCTGGCCGTATTGTTCTGATCACGTGCGGCCTTCATTGCGGCTTGGGCCGCTTCTTTGACTTGTGACGCCGTTCGGCCTTGTCCCATTGAGCCGGGGTTGTTAGTCGCAAACTTCTCGGGATTCTCGGCTTCTTTCTTGGCCTGCAAATACTCCTGATACCCCGGCATCCTGGGATCGAGCCCATCAACCCCAGTGCCTCGAACGCCACGGATGCCAGCCGCTAGACGATCCTTACCACCTGCCTCGTTGATCCCGCCCACCGCTGCGGCTTGACGTTCGGTCTCGGACTTGGGCTGTCCGCCTTCGAGGGCCTGTGCGGCTTTCTGGAGCTTCTGGTATTCGCCGAGTTTTGCCGTCTGCTCCACCGTGCGTGATGTCGCCTTGGCCAGTTCGTCCATCTCCTCGGCCTGGGTCTTCACTCGGCCCATCCCGAACGCGGACATGAGGCTATCCCAGTGCTGCTGCAACTGGACGACGCCGGTCACGACAATCGAGATAATGCCTGCAAGACCGCCACCGAGTCCAAGAGCCATCAGCAACGGCTGGATGTTATTGGCGATCCCCTTGAAGCCATATTGCAAGTCGTCAACGGCGTATCCCGCTTGGATCATGCCTTGCTGGAACCGCTGCATGCCACCGCCAGCCTGTGCGATCTGTTTTTCTGCGGCGACGAGTTCCTTGTTGAGCCTCTGGATTGCCTGAGCATAAACGCTGGTCGCCTGAATGATCTGGTCCTGAGCAATACCCGCTGCTTTCAGGCGGTTAGACAAATCGACAAGTGCCTTTTCTTCCTTGGCAATCTCAGCTGTAAGTTGGCGAACCTTCTCCTCGCCCTGAACCCGCATGATGATGTTGTAGATTTCATTTGCCACCGTCAAACCTCATCAGTCTTCGGATCAGGGGTTGCACTTCGAGCCGCAATGCGTTCTTCGGCTTCGGTAAACAGGGCTTCCCGCTCAATCGCTGCGTCGAAGATGTTCTTCCGGGTCGGGTATGGCAGTTCATCACCACCCGACTTACCCTCGGACTTCACCAGCGTGAGTTGACACAGGAACAGTTCACCGGCCTCGGCAAAGGTCCAGTGATGATCCTTCACGAGTTTCCAGATCGTCTCGCCCCAGGATAGTTTCGGTTGTCCCGGAATCTCCATTGGCGGTTCGATGATCCGGATCATCTCGTCCTTGAGATTCACACTATATGCCAGCCGGATAAGCCGCTTGTAATCGCCGACGGTAAGCTTGCTGATGATGCGTTCGTAGTCGCCGGGCTCAAAATGATTGCACTCGTCAAGCATGAACCCAAGGATAAGTTGCATCCCCTGTGGGGTAAGCAGCAAGGCTTCCGCCTCGGCACTTCCCAGTTCAGGAGGCCAGTTCTCCGTCGCCAGATAGGCTTCTGCGGCCCGGATCTGGCGTTCTCGGCCCTGGGAGTCGTGCACATAGTCCAGAAGTTCATCAACAGGGTTGGCTTTCTGGCTGGCAAGCCACGATTCAATCTGAGCCAGATGCCGTAACCGGAGAGGGAGAGCAAGATAGCCCCGCTCCCCCAGCCGGATCGTGGTGGGCTGTGGAAAGACGTGAAAAAGCCTCATGTCGGCAGCGTGATCGCTCCGTCGGACTCAAACGCCACCCGAAACGTGACACCACCACGCACTGGGACTGCTACGCCGATACCGGCGATGTACCCATTGAATTCGTAGGTCTGGCCCGTGGTAGCGGTCAGGACCAGAGGGTAGATCGAGCCAACCGCGACGTTGGGCTTGCCAGACGTGGTCTTCCACTTGACCGTCGCTGACCCGTTCATACTGGTGATCGTCCGACCACGCTTCTGGTAGCCGCCTGATTCCGTGTTGGTGGCGTCAAAGGAGGGGTTGGACAGTTCCGCGTCCCAGCCTTCACAGTGAAGGTCGGTCCCGTCCGCTGAGAGATTGCCAAGGTAGCCCGAGACATAGTCTTGAGTAACCGCTGCCATCTGAGGTTATCTCCTTGGGGTCAAACACCCCAGATCGTGACCTGTGAGGTGATTGTGGCCGCACCTGAATCGAACTTGAGGTTCTTATGTGTCGAATCCACGGTCCAGGGATTTGTCCCCTGGGCAAGCGGACTGATCAGCACCAAAATTCCGCTGGCAGGAACCTCGATCGTGGCCGAACTGGAGGACAGGAACGCAGACCAGGGATTCGTTGCCGCATTGCCCACCAACAGGCGATTGCCGTCCGTGGGATTGAGGTTGGCGATGATGATGCCCTTGATCTTGGTGAACGACACCGTGCCGGTTGGGCCGGTGAGTGCCGTCAGGTCGTAGATCGAGGAACCAGCAATGAGGGCAACGACCTGAGACCAAAGCTTCGTTGCCTCGTTGGCACTGCTGCCATCATTAAATGTGAATGGATACTTGACGTTAACGCCGTTGTTGTTTTCGCCAATCGTGAACGCTCTGGATGTGACCCGTAGATCACAATTAGCACTGACGCTTCCTCCGAATCCCATTTAGTCTCTAACCTCCATACCCGCCTGGACGATGCGAAGGATGAACGGGTTGATGCGACGACGGATGGGGCCTTCAAACGGACGTGGCCGGATCTGGTTGGTGCCGTTCTGGAGATACATGCCGATCTGCGTGGTGTAGATCGTGATCCGGATGTGGGGCTTCGTGGTCCAGCGGACGCCGGAGCCCGCCTGGAGAGTGCCAACCTGACGGCGTGGAGGCTCACCGGGCTTGGACCGATCCTTCTCGGACCCCTGCACACCGAGGACAGCCTTGACCTCGCGGTCAATCGGGTTAATCGCGGCCTGTGCGGCTCGTTCCAGGCTGGATCTGATCCGGCCGGGAATCGCGTTGATCCTGTCGGCAAGCCCCATTACGTCACCGGGGTTTTCAGATAGAAGGTCAACTGATAGAGACCCTTGCCGTAGACGTAACCGCTTTCAGCGACATCACCAAACGCAGCTTTGAGCAGTTCGCGACGGGAGACGCCAACCGCTGCCATTGCCTCGGCCAGTGCCGTTGCACGGTCGGTGTCCTGCACAGGAAACAGCGATTCCAGGATCGCCTCGAACAGTTCCATTGAGGGCCGAACGTTTGATCCTGGCACCCATGTTTCGATGTCGATATTCATCGTCATGGAGTGCGATGGGTTATTGACTTGCCCCATCACAGCCCACGCCATGACGTCCCCGCGTGGCGTTAATCGGATGCACGGCATTTCGTTGAGCGTGGGTAGCTCGGCGTCCCGTTGCGTTCCGTCCCACGTCCGCCACTGCCGATCCTCAGAGCAAAACCGACGCAGTTGCGGGTCACGCTTCATCCACTCGACGACCGTGTCAAACACACGAGCCATCAGCGAATCGTGATTCTGCTCGTTCATGGGCGAGGCTGATTCCTCTTGCGACCGATGACTGGCGTGATGACGGGGATGGGCTTACGCTTGACCACGCCCGCCTGAACCCGTCGCATTGGTGTCCTGACAGATTTGGGGTCAGGTTTGGCAGATTTGGGCGGCTCGGGCTTTGCAGGCGTCTCGGACTTGATCTTGTTGCGGAGCCAGTCCTCAGCACGGCGGTAGACGTACTTCTCGCCTGCGGGTGTGAGCCCGATCACATCCCGCTTGAACGCTCCGATCACCACGCCCTCAGCGTGATAACCGAGGATCTTGCCCCAGCCGTGAGACCACCAGATCGTGACGTGCCCCTTGGCTGGGGTGGCACGTAGCCACTTCTGAGAGCGGGACTGGCGGTTGTGAGGATTGAGTGGTGGACCCTCAGCACCATCAGGCCGGGGTTGCTGGACGGCGGGCATCTTCTCGCCACTGACGTCGAGACCGCGATTGAGTTCCCACCGCTTCCGTTCGATGGCCAACTCACCCAGCCGACGCCAGTAGCCTTTTTTCTGCTCGTCTGTCGTATTGTCCCAGACGGCCGGGCTGGCGGGCTTGTCGAGTTGAAAAGAGTTCTCGTTAGCCATCAGGCGTACAGTGTGTCCGTAACACTCAGGTCAATTCGGGTGCCCGCTGTGCCCGTACCAGCGTCGTCGATCTCCAGCGTCATCGTGGAGACGATCGTCTTGGCCTCAGCGGCGAACCATGCCGCGTAGGCACCGTACTGGTTGCCGTTACCGGACTGGGCAGGAGCGAGACGGCCCTGGAGGACGTAGTAAATTGCCATCTTGGCACAGGCTTCGACGACGTCCGGGTTGAGGATGAGGAGATCATCATCAAGCCAGCCCTGGAGGGTCTCATCCCGACCGCTCAGACGAGTCATCGCCCATGTGTTCGGGAGTGTCCAGTACCCGCCGTTGACGAAGAATCGCTGACCTCGGTAGTGCTTGTGGGCCAGGTCTTCGAGCCATTTGCGAGCCTGACCACGCTGTTCCGCGAACCCGGCCTGATCTTCGGCCGTATCGACCATCGTGCGGAGCCAGGGGGCGTACTTCAGCATGTCCTCGTAAGTGCAATATGTGGCGGGAGCCGTGCCGCTCCCGGCCGTCGCTAGAACCTCAACCGAGGCTCGCACAGCGTGGGATTTGATCCCGCCTTCAGTGATGAAGACGTCAAGCCTGTACGTTCCCTCTGCCAGTGACGCGGTACTGCTGGCCGGGAGCGTGACCGAGAACGTCCCCGCTGTCGCACTGGTCCACGCACAGGTTGGCGTGAACAGGCTGGCCTGATCGTCGCCACGGTAGAAGTACGCGGTGAACGTGGCGGATGACGTGTAAGTGGTGATCGCGGACGTGGGTAGATTGCTCTTGTAGAGTTCGCAATCGTACACCTTGTCCTGGCCGATTGTGATCGGATCGAGAGCCTGAATCCGGATCATGCTTACCTCGATACGATCCTGGTGAACTGCGGGTCAATGGACTGCGTGGATACAGTCGAACGGGCCACGATCTTCGTGGTTTCTGGGCAGGCGTAGCGGGTTTGCTCAACCGTGGTAAAGGTCACCGTCGCTGCGGCCCCAAGGCTGATCGAGGACGCTGCCGCGATAGTGGTTGCGGTCGTGACCGTGACTGCTGCCGCTGAACCGAGGCTGATCGAGGAGGCGGCTGAGACCGTAAACGCGGTGCTTGTCAGCGTAACGGTTGCGGCAGAACCCAGTGAAATCGAAGATGCAGCCGAGAACGATGTTGGTGGGCCAACGATCGTGACCGCTGCGGTCGAACCAAGGCTGATCGAACTGGCGGCTGAGACCGTGAGAGCCGACGATCCAATCGTGACCGTCGCAGCCGAACCAAGACTGATCGACGAGGCTGCCGCAATCGTCGTGGCGGTCGTGAGGGTGACCGCTGCCGCTGAACCGAGACTGATCGAGGACGCAACCGCAATCCCGTTGCCCTGCGTGACTGTGGCTGAGGAGCCAAGCGAGATCGAGGAGGATGCGGTGAACGACGTCGAGGGCGACGTGAGCGTGACAGTTGCGGCCGAACCAAGGCTGATCGAGGACGACGCAGTAAACGATGTCGCAGGCGGTGCACTGGAGACGGAGAAGACGACCCGGGGTGTTCGTGGGATCAGGCACGCAAACGGATGCTTCTGGAAGTCGCACATCACCTCCTGGGGGAGATAGCGATTCCAGAGGGCAAACCATCCAAGATTCCCGTTGAACGCTCCACTGCCCGACCCGCTGATACCGAGGCGGGTTGTGGTTGCAGAAGTTGGGATCGTGCCGAACGGAATCGAAACGGACGTAACGATCTTGCCTTCGGTCGCGAGATACCCACTCAATGCGTTTGCAAAGCCGCCACCCGCAACACGCCACTCTCCCGCGACGGGAGCACGGGATTCGGCAACAAGAGCACCACCACCACCGTTGTTGATGTACAGTCGTGGGCCGTTTGACGGACCTTCGACGTCAAGCGTCCACTGTGCTCCGTTTGACCCGATGATGCCGTTGGTGAAGTTCGGCACGGTCGTCATTTTGTACGACGCCGCAACCGACATGGCCCCGGTTACATTGAGATCGAGGATCGCCGGGGAGCCGAGGTCGATATACTGGCTGGACGCGGACGCAAAGTTGATCGAGTGGCCGTTGTTCGCCGCGTTTCCGGCTGTGCTTGTGTTCCACGTCGGGGAGTTGGTGAAGGTGCCCGTTCGACCGTAAACGAGGTCCGTGACGGTGCTTCCGCCACCTTCGTGGAAGACATAGAACGCAACCATACCCTGAGCATGGATATGACTGCGGTTGATCCGGGGAGGACTGCCCGCAGGCTTACGACCGATGTAGGGCATCAGTTAATTTGCTGGTTCGCACCACGGATCTTGACGGTATGCCCGCTGCTCGTCAGTGCGGTCACAGCGTCGTGCTTGATCATGAACTTGACCTTGCACGGCGGGAGTTCAATAGTGCGTACCACCCGCTGAGCCGATGCGGTGTTACGGACGGTGAAACTGGTTACCGGCAAGGCACTGGTGCTGGATGCGTCAGGGTAGTTCGTCCCATCCAGCGACATGAGCATGTAGAGATACACGCTGGTCTTGTCGGTCGGTGTTGCTGCGAACGTACCCGCGAATTCGACAATGGCGTGGGTGTATCCCAGGCTTGATGTCGATGGCGTGTTGTCGTAGGCCGTACCGGCTGCGGAGTCTGTCCCAGACGCCAGGGAGTTCATCTCCGTGGACAGGACAGTCGTCTCGCTGCCAGCCGCAACGACGTTCCAGTTGACAATTGCGGTGGCCATTAAGAGCGGGCCTCCTCAATCAATGCGGCCGTGCAGTTGGTGCAGGTCTGCCGATCCGTGAACACGATCGGGTTGCCCTGCTCATCGCTCACGAGTCCGCCATCGCTTGATGCGTGAGTCGTCTGGATCTCGATCACGTACGAGTAGTTGGGGAACTCAGCCTTGAACCACGAATCGCCCAGAACCGTGTGATCCTCAGTGGCTTCGAGGACCGCCTTAACCGCCGCGTACTCCTCGGGAGTAATCAAACCCCTTGAGGCAAAGACCGCTGCATAGGTGCCAACCGCCTTGCGATCCTGTCGGCCCACCGCACCAATGAACGAGTCGATAAACGACTCGGCCACGATCTTGTCAGCGTTGGCCTGCGAGACCACCTGGAGCAGATCGGCCATGTCGAACGGCTTCGGTACTTGGACCGTGGTCGGCTGCGGCTTGTTGAGTTCGTTCGCCGCCGTAAAAGGCTCTGCTTGATCCAGACCATGAGCCGAAAGGAGGGCGAGCAGCTTGGCCTTGTCCTCAGCCGAGAGGGGAGGCGTAATCACGAGTAATCTCCGATCGCCTCTTTGATCAGAAGCGGGTGGCACTTGTCGGTCACATTGATGCCATCGATGTTGGCCGAGAAGGTTGGATACAAGGCGTAAAACTCGCTCTCCCACCAACTTGGACCTGGGACCGTTGGGGGATGTGACGGGTCCGGCATCTTGGTCGAGCAGAGCGTGTTGAGTGCGGCAATCTCGGCTTCCGTGAACTTCTGGGTTGCCTCCCAGATTTCCACAACCTTGAGTGCGTTGCTGTGATCGCCTGACTTCACAGCAGCGAAGAAAGCGTCGAACGCTCCACTGTCCGCGATTTTGGCGAGTGTTGCGGCTTCCACACCTGCCTTGATATCGTCGATCGATAGAGGCCGATCAACAAGAGGTGCTGGACCGTTATCGACTTGCTGGGGTGTATTCAGGTCATTGGACGCAGTGGAATACGCATCGAGCGTCCGGGGTGCCACATTCAGGTTGTGGCTTGTGATCATGTTCGCCAGCGTGACACGCTGGTTAATGTCGAGGTAATGAGTAATCGCCATCGGTCAGACTCCGGGAGGGGACAGAGTTCTCAGGCCGTGATGGTGCAACTGGTGAGAGTGGCAGTACCGCTAGACGTGACCGAGGTGGACGGAGACCACGTAACGTCCGCGTTGGGAACCTCGAAGATCGCGGTTCCACCACTGGTCTTGAACACGAGCTTGTTTGCCGTGCCTGTGGCGTCGTTGCTGCTGTCAGCGGTCGCCGTGATCGTCATGGAGCCAGCCGACGGTGAACCGAACGTGGCTCCCGTCAGGATGGCCAGCACGGTTCCACCGCTGGTCTGGACTTCGATCGTTCCGCCAGCACCGACAGAGGTCGAGAGGGCGGACAACTGCGAGTTTTTCGCAGTCGAGGTGAGAATCGTGATCGCCACGCTTTACCTCTTGGGCTAGGACGGATTGGTATGATTCACGGGAATATCAACGCTGACTGACGCGACCCACCCGTTATCGGGGTTCCAGTTCATCGGGCTCGGCCACTGGCAGTAGGATGGGAAGACCTTGCACTCAGCGTTAGATAGATCCGCCTTCTGGAGTGCGTTGATCTGCTTGTCCAGGGCTGCTGACGTGAGTTCTGGCGTCTCGCCGCTGGCACTGAGGTACACCCGATAGAGCGTGCTTTGTGGCCACTCGTTGCGTGCTACTAACTGTTCAGGCCGGAAGCCAGGAAGTGCGTTGGTGATCGCTTCGAGAAGCGTGGTAGGCATTACTTGGGTAAACCAGACAGGCTTGGTGCCGGGCATGCGTCAGTCATTCAGCGTGAGTGTCAGAAATTCGGTCTGGCGGGAGCGATGAAGCGTAAGAATTGGTGGCGTCCCAGTAGTCGAGCCATCGCTGAGGCACGGACGGGTAAACTTCGGCCCATTCGCGAGCCAGGTCCTCCGTTAGTTTGATCCCGAAGGCTGTGCACTGGTCCCCTTCGATCAGGAGTTTCATGCGAATACGGCTATCTTCTGCTTTTCGCTTGGCTTCGTAGAAATCCCGTAGTGCCGTTACGGCAGATGACGCGATGGCCATTGGTGATCGTGTTCCCCGTGTAACAAATCAGGCATGTCAGGACTGGGTTGTCGGTATGTCAAACTGGGCTAAGTACGCGGCCTTGAGGTGGCGTCGCCAGAGACGTTCAAGGTTGATCACGGCCTTCTCGACCGAGTTGGCCCAGATAAAATCTTCCCGCTTATCCTCGATCGATCCGCTTTGCATGCCTTGGTAGGAGTAGGTGCGATACAGGTCGAACGGAGCCAGGACAACGTGAGCCAGTTCGTGAAACAGGACGTCTAGCAAGTAGTCTTCGGTGTCGATCTTGCGTGGATCGATGGTGATGCCGGCGATGTCGTAATTGCTGTTTCTCTGGCAGGTTGCGGTGTCGCTTACGTCGTCGCAATCACCGATCTTGACCTTGATCTTCCAGTGTCCGACACTCAAGAACTCGGCGAGTTTGGCGATGTGCTTGTCGCAAAGAGCCTGGCAGACCGAATGATCCATAAACCGTTCTGGTCCTCAAAGGAATGCCTGTCCGGCCCCGATCGTGAGACCGGACAGGCGGATGAAACTCAGGTATCGCGGATCGTCACACCCATGAGCACAACACGGCCTTTGTGCGTGTCGCTGGAGGACGAGCCGATACGGCGGATGATGATCAGTCCACGGTCGCCAGCGGCCAGCGAGTCCGTGTTGGTGCAAGCGGTTGACGTGAGCACGACTTCGCCCGAGGTCGCATCGCAGGTGACCGAGAACTCAGCCTCGGTCCCTGCACTCGTGGTGTAGTCGTAGGTATCCGCACCCGTGCCAAGCTTCTTGAAGTTGACACCCAGCCGCACGACCTTACCGGCATCGGTATTGGTCGTGTTCGGATCTTCGCAGATCGCCGTCTGGATGGTCAGGCCGGTCACGAGTCCCGCGACGGCCCGAAACTCAGCCACGTAGTACTGAGTGTCGAGCTTGGCCATCGGGAGTCCCCAGATACCAGGCGAGACCTGGACCAACTGGGGGAACGGCGTGCTGCCGTTGACTGCGTTGAAGTCCTTCGGCTGAAGGAAGGCGTATTGATCGCCGGAAGCCATTGAAATGCTCCTATGGTTGAGTGATTTGCACGACTAAAAGCCGTACAGATCAGGTGCTCACGAGGTACTGACCGAACTCGGGGCGGACGACCTTCGTACCCCAACCACAGTGCATGTGAGTCAGCCAGCCCTGATCACGCAGGCTGTACTGAGTCTGGATCTGGACGGGGAGCCACGGTCGCGGCATCGCAACCGTTTCCATGACGCTCGGATCACCCGCCGAGGGCAGGTTGGCCGAGACCACCGCAATCGCGTAGCGGTGGAACATCAACGCCGGGTAGGCACCAGACGTCGCCGTGAAGTGCTGGTCGTAGATGATCGAGGTGTTGTACGCAGGGGCCAGCATGGCCTTCTGCTGGACCTGTTCCGCCGTGTTGATCCCGACAACCGACTCCTGGTAGAAGTCCGTGGTCGAGGTCATGTTGGCGTAGACGGTCGGGTGCGTGATGAACGCCATCATTCCCGGCTGGGCGGTCGGTACGCCGTAGCCGGTCAGGTTCGACCACGCGGTGCCAAGGTTAGCCCTGGTAAACACGTCCGATCCACCCGTGATCGACGAGTGGATGCTGAAGTTGGTCGTGTTCACGAGGTTGAACAGCGTGGCGTTGACCTTGCGAAGCAAGGCTTCGAGACGCGGCTCGTAGTACATCGTGTACAGATCGCGAGGGGTGCGGATCTGGTCCCACGACTTGATGACGAACGTGGTCGAAAAGTGCTTGTCGAACACGATCTGGACGTTCGAGTGGGCCACGTCCGTCACGTTGATCTGGCCGTTGCCAATATCAGTGACGTCGCCCTCATTCACGGACGGGATCGGAACGTTGAGCGTCTGGCCGATCTGTGCGTTGATCGGCTGGTGGCCAGCATACACCCACTCCGAAAAGGCGTTGGTGTACTTGAGGCTGCCCTGAGCTTCGTTCGCGGCAGCAACGAGGGTTTCAAATAACCCCGTCGTTGGATTTGCCATAGTTCTGTAACCCTATGCTGTGCGGGTCAGTCCTCGATAATCGAGAACTGTCCGGCTGCGGACGCGGTGGCAATCGCTTCTCGGTTGCTTCGCATCCAGATGGGGTCGGCCACCTGGGAGCGAGTCGCTCGAAGCGCTGCGGTTTGAGATCCACTGGGGCTACCGCCCCGGTCCAGTCCAGGCCCCCGACCTTTTGAGGTTGGTTGCGGGACAGACAAAGCTCCATCAGGAGCACCTGACCCATCAGGGTTAGGTTTGACCGCATCAGCGGTAGTCCCGGCTTTCAGCCAGGGTCGGGACTTGAGAAGTCCCTCAACCGAGGAGGTGATGAGAGCTTCGTCGGGCTCATCACCTTCCGGTGTGTATCCAGAGAGGCTCCAGGCGTCCGGCAGGGCTTCCTTGAGCACGCCTGCCTTGGTCGCAGCCTCGTTGAACTTGTCTTGGTGCTTACATCTTTCCCTACACGACGCTCTTCCGATCTAGATCGGAAGAGCGTCGTGTAGGGA